>SWBY01010200.1_pt2 | contig 149314 bp, 134 predicted proteins | sample 4693071 | NCBI WGS metagenome assembly SWBY01 (sample SAMN10267273, study PRJNA491770) | bioreactor metagenome | isolation source: DHS bioreactor inoculated with marine methane seep sediment | place: Japan: Omine Ridge, Nankai Trough | collected 2006-05-06 | reverse complement strand
AATAACTATATGGAAGCCTTGATTAATTCCATTTTTGTCATCCCGGCGCATGCCGGGATCCAGGATTATTAAATATATAGATTACGGCCTTCGCCGGAATGACGGGATCTGTAAGGTAACTAAAAGATATAAAGACAAAACGAGACAATAATTTCATGTTTGAAAAAATACTAATAGCTAACCGCGGAGAGATCGCTTGCAGGGTGATGAAGACCGCGAGGAAGATGGGCATCAAGACCGTGGCGGTCTACTCCGATGCGGACAGGGATGCACTGCATGTGCAGTTGGCGGACGAAGCGGTGCATATCGGTGCCTCGCCTTCGGCGGAGAGCTATCTGGTGATGGAACGGATCATCCAGGCCTGTAAGGATACCGGCGCGCAAGCGGTACATCCCGGTTACGGTTTTCTCTCTGAGAACGCGCTCTTTTGCGAGGCGCTGGAACAAGCAGGCATTACCTTCATCGGTCCTGCTACCTACGCCATCAACAGCATGGGAGACAAGATCACCTCCAAGCTGTTGGCCGAGAAGGCCGGGGTGAACGTGATTCCCGGTTACACCGATGTGGTCAAGGATTCGGCACAAGCGGTAGAGATAGCCAATGGCATCGGTTACCCGGTGATGCTCAAGGCATCTGCCGGTGGCGGTGGCAAGGGCATGCGTGTGGCCTGGAATGAAGAGGAGTGTCGTGATGGTTTTGATCGCGCCACCAATGAGGCCCGTTCCAGCTTTGGTGATGACCGCATTTTTATCGAGAAATTTATCGAAGAGCCACGTCACATCGAGATTCAGGTGATGGCCGATACCCACGGCAACATCATCTATCTGGGTGAACGTGAGTGTTCCATTCAGCGCCGTCACCAGAAGGTGATCGAAGAGGCCCCGTCCCCATTTCTGGATGAGAAGACCCGCAAGCAGATGGGTGAACAGGCGGTTACGCTGGCGCGGGCGGTGCAGTATTGCAGTGCTGGTACCGTGGAGTTTATCGTCGATGCCAAGCGCAACTTCTATTTTCTGGAGATGAACACCCGGCTGCAGGTCGAACATCCGGTCACTGAATTTATTACCGGCCAGGACCTGGTGGAGCTGATGATTCGCGTGGCTAATGGAGAAGAGCTGCCGCTCAAACAAGAGGATGTAAAGCTTACCGGTTGGGCCATGGAGTCGCGGGTCTATGCGGAGGATCCGTTTAGAAACTTTCTGCCATCCATCGGTCGTCTGGTGCACTACCGTCCGCCAACGGGGGAGAACGTGCGGGTGGATACCGGTGTGTATGAAGGCGGTGAGGTATCCATGTTCTACGATCCTATGATTGCCAAGCTGGTTACCTATGGCAATGATCGTGCTGAGGCCATCGCCAGGATGCATGATGCGCTGGACGCCTATTACATCCGTGGTGTGCAGCACAACATCAGCTTCCTGAATGCCTTGATGGTACACCCCAGGTTTATCGAAGGACGGCTCTCTACCAATTTTATCGCCGAAGAGTATCCAGATGGTTTCGATGCCAACTGTGTGCCGCAGGACGACCCGGCCAAATCCATAGTGGTGGCAGCTATGGTCCATCGCAGTTATTTGGATCGTGCCGCCTACATCAGTGGTCAGCTGCCCAGCCTGGAACGTGAAGTGGGCGATGACTGGGTGGTGATTATTAATGGGAAGCATCACCCTGTAACTGCCAGCCAGGTGGACGGTAGCTGTCAGGTGGAATACAACGGCCAGAGCTATGAAGTGGTTGCAGATTGGGAACTGGGACAGCCGCTGCTGCACTGTACTATCAATGGCAAGGCTGCCTGCTTTCAGGTTGAGCGGGATGGGATCTGGTTAAATCTGTATCACTCCGGTAACCATACCAAGGCCATGGTCGTTACGCCACGTACGGCCGAGATGCACTCCTTTATGTTGGAAAAGGAGGTGCCAGATCTATCCAAGTATCTGCTCTCGCCTATGCCTGGCCTGCTGGTAAAGGTGTCGGTGCAGGAGGGTGAAGAGGTCAAGGCCGGTAACGAACTGGTAGTCATAGAGGCCATGAAGATGGAGAACGTACTGCGGGCCGAACAGGATGCAGTGGTGTCCAAGATCAATGCCGAGGTGGGCGACAGCCTGACGGTGGATCAAGTCATCATGGAATTTGAGTAGATAGATGACGATAGATTCACAGCAGCTGGTCGCAGCGGTTCTGGCTGGTGAGCGCCGGGCACTGTCCCGCGCCATCACCCTGGTGGAGTCCAGTCGAGAGGATCATCGGGCCGAGGCGGCAAAGATGTTGGAGGGGCTGGTGCCATCCTCCGGAAAATCTATTCGCATAGGCATATCCGGTGTTCCCGGAGTAGGCAAATCCACCTTTATCGAAGCCTTCGGTAACCATATTGCAGACCAGGGCCACCGGGTTGCAGTACTCGCGGTAGACCCATCCTCTGCCATCACCGGCGGGTCTATCCTGGGGGACAAAACCAGGATGGAGACCCTGTCGCGTCGAGACGATGTATTCATCCGGCCATCCCCCACCGGCGGAACCCTGGGCGGGGTAACCCGTCGTACCCGCGAGAGTATGCTGATCTGTGAGGCCGCAGGATTTGATGTGGTGATCGTAGAGACGGTAGGGGTGGGACAATCCGAAACCGCTGTGGCGGATATGACCGACATGTTCCTGCTGATGTTATTGCCGGGCGGCGGTGATGAGTTGCAGGGGATCAAGCGCGGCATCATGGAACTGGCCGATATGGTAATCGTCAACAAGGCAGACGGAGATATGACGGCGACTGCTCGCCATTCGGCCTCAGACTATATGAGCGCACTGCAACTGCTACATCCGCGTACCAAAAACTGGAGCGTTCCGGTAAAGACCTGTTCGGCATTAGAGAACCGTGGTGTAGATGTGATCTGGGGCGGGGTAGAGGAGTATATTCAAACCATCTCCTCCAGTGGCGAACTGTCCGAGCGTAGGGCGCTTCAGGCCAAAACCTGGATGTGGTCCGAGATCACCGAGGGACTTATTACCGCCCTGCGGCATGATACATCGGCCAGCCAGAGGATTGCCCAACTGGAGCAGCAGGTAGTCGAGGGCAGGTTGCCCCCAACCATGGCGGCATCTGAATTGATCGAGACATTTCTTGGAAAGAAGAGTTAGTATGATTGGAAAACTGAACCACGTCGCCATAGTAGTCCCCGACCTGGAGGCGGCCAGCGCAATCTATCGGGAAACCCTCGGAGCCTGTGTGTCAGAACCACTGGAACTTCCAGAGCATGGTGTCATCACGGTATTTGTAGAACTGCCGAATACCAAGATAGAACTGCTGCATCCGCTGAGCGCAGCCTCACCCATCGCCAAGTTTCTGGAAAACAACCCGAGTGGTGGCATGCACCACATCTGTTATGAAGTGGCGGATATTGAGACGGCTGCTGCGAAGCTGCAGGAGAGTGGGGCACGGGTATTGGGAGATGGCAGGCCAAAGATTGGCGCTCACAACAAACCGGTTCTGTTTCTGCACCCCAAGGATTTTTGCGGTACTCTGGTGGAGTTGGAACAGGCCTAAGAACTTCTGATTAATTCCGCTTTCGTCATCCCGGCGAATGCCGGGATCCAGGAAAACAAAACTCGTGGATTCCGGATCTACGCTTCGCTTCGTCCGGAATGACTGATCAATCGGATTTTTTCTATCTAGACATCACTGGTACATTCGATCAGGAAGTCATAACACTTGTTCATCCGCTCCTTGTCGGCGCGGCACTTCATGGCCGCCCGTGGGTGCTGGTTCAGATAACCGCTGATCCCATAGATGTCATTAAATCCCCATTCGATCTCTTTGCGCAGAGGTACAAAATTCTCCTGAATGGCCTTGTAGACCGGATTAACATCAAACTTCGGATTCTTTAGGAAATTCAGTAGCAGTTCCAGGTTGCAGTTGCCGGCGCCGCGGCCAATTCCATTGATGGTGGCATCCAGCAGGTTTACGCCATCGATGATGGCCTGCTGAGTGTTGGAGAAGGCCAACTGCTGGTTGTTATGGGCATGAAACCCCAGCTCTTTGTTTGGGCAGTACTCTTTATACAGATTCAGATAATCGGTTACCTGTTCAGAATAGTAGGCACCGTAGCTGTCCACTAGATAGAGGTAATCCACCTCATCTGCCCTGCTGACCTCTTCCAGTGCCTCGATTAGATCGGTACGGATGGCGGCGGAAGGGGCCATGATATTGATGGTGGTTTGGTAACCGAGATCCTTGCTGCGTTTGGCCAGATCAATGCCTTTTTCTGTATCTGCCACGTAACAGGCGGTACGGATCATATCGATGGGACTCTGGTCGGCAGGTTGCAAGGCGTTTGTATCGACTCGACCCACATCGAACATAACGGCAATCAGTGGCCGGTATTCGCTGTCGTGAGAATCGATAACCATCTTGAGATCATCGTCGTCACAGAAATTCCATTTCCCGTATTTTTCTCTGGTATATTCGTCGCTGACGGCCAGCTTCTTGCCTAGCTCGATAATATCCACCCCGGAGTCGCATGCAGCACGGTAGACGGCCTTCACCAGTTCGTCGGTAAACTGGTAATTATTGATAAGACCGCCGTCTCTAATGGTGCAGTCCAGTACTTTTAATTCTTCACGATACATCTAATCAGTCCTCAACTTCTGGGGTTATAGCCATCCAAAAACCAGCAGCCCCATAGGCTATATGCTTAGAGCCAAGTTCGCAAGAAAAACACTTGCCCATCGGGAATAGTCTGTGTAGTATGCGGCGTTCAGTTGCGGGGTGGAGCAGTCTGGCAGCTCGTCGGGCTCATAACCCGAAGGTCGTAGGTTCAAATCCTGCCCCCGCTACCAAAATTAGAAAAGGCCGCAAATATGCGGCCTTTTTCTTTTTCGGATCAAACCACAATTTGAACCTACGACATCAAAAAAGCAGGTTCACCAGCACCGCAGGCGCGCAGCATGAGCGGAGCGAGTAAATCCTGCCCCCGCTACCAAAAATATTGAACGTAGGGCCGCCTTTGGGTGGCCTTGATTCATTTCAGCTTCTAGATACTCTCCGTCATCACTGGGAAAAAGATGTATCTCACCCCACTGCTGTCCCGTTAACTTCCGGTGAATTCGCTTGGAAGCCTTATTGATAAAGGCCAGAAGGATGCATAGAAGCCTGGGAGACATGAAAATCAAAAAAGAGTCCCGTCATTCCGGACAGCGTTTTTTGCTGATCCGGAGAAGTGGTGCATGGACGCACCGTTTACGGACCAAAGGATGGAATCCAGGTTTATTAACGACTTACTGGATACCGGGTCAAGCCCGGCATGACGGATTTTAGTTAACGGGACAGCAGTGATCTCACCCACTAAATCACGCACTACAGCCCGTGCCTGCGGTATATCGCTGATTGTACTGATGTTCTCAACTGCCTTTTGATAACGCTCCTCAAGTCTCGGTGTCACAGAGCGATCCCGACATTCAAATCTAAAGCGTAAATCTCAGGACTTCGCAGATCCATGCCCGAACCTGATAAAGGGCTTATTGTAAAATTGGTGTACTAAACTAGACTAGCTTTGGAAATGGCTGTCTCTGTTCCTTAATAATGTTTTTAGTGATGGCTGTCCCTGTTCCTTATAAAGGAGCGCACTTATGAGCGGAGACATGCTGTTCGTATTTGGTCTGTTGCTGGTCACTATTATTCTTTTCGTCAGTGATCGGGTGCGCCTGGATGTTGTCGCGGTGTCGGTCATCCTGGTGCTGATGCTGAGTGGTCTTCTCACGCCCGGTGAGGCCCTTGCCGGTTTCGGGGACCCTGTCGTACTGTTGATCGCCGGCCTTTTTGTGGTCGGAGAAGGGCTTTACCGTACCGGCGTGGCCTTTGCCGTCGGTGACTGGCTGATGCGGGTGGCGGGAACCCATGAGCTTCGTCTGCTAGTCATGCTCATGCTGGTGGTCGCCGGGTTGTCAGCCTTCATGAGCTCTACTGGTGCCGTCGCAATCTTTATCCCTATTGTACTTAGTCTGGCCGCCAGGGCAGGTATTAGCCCTTCCCGGTTGCTCCTGCCTATCGCCCTGGCGTCATTGATGGGGGGCATGTTAACCCTCATCGGAACACCACCAAACCTGGTGGTTAGCGTCCAGTTGGAACGCGTGGGGTTGGATCCTTTCGGTTTCTTCAGCTTCACTCCTATTGGCCTGCTGGTGTTGGCTGCGGGTATCGGTTACATGCTTATCGTGGGGCGGCACCTCTTACCGAGCCGGGTAACGGAAAAAAAATCGCAGAGTGCCCGCCGCTCTCTGACGGATCTTGCCGATGATTATGGCATCAGGGGACAGATCCGCCGTTTGCGCCTGGATACAGATTCACCGTTAGCGGGTCTTACCATTGAACAGGCCATGTTGCTAACCCGTTACCAGGCGATGGTGGTAGGCATCGAGCATGAAGGTTTGCTTACGCCTGCACATTCCAATACGAAGCTCGAATCCGGAGACATCCTCTTGGTGGGGTGTACGGACACCGCGTTGATCTCTTTGCACGCCGGTGAAAGGCTCACAGAGGTTCCCTTGGAGGAATACCATTTTCAGGTAGTCACAAAGGAGCTTGGACTGGCCGAAGTCTTATTGTCACCGAATTCAGAACTCATCGGACGTAGTCTGGTCGAGGCCAACTTCCGCTCACATCATGGCCTGATAGTGCTCGGCGTCCTGCGGATGGGTAAACCCCTGGAGGGGGAGCTTGCCCGTACTTCCTTGGCATTCGGCGATTCCTTGTTGGTGGCCGGGGGTTGGCAGGATATAAACCGTTTGCAAGGGGGGCATGAAGATTTCCTGGTCTTGAACCTGCCCAAGGAGATGGACGAGATTGCTCCGAACCGTAGCAAGGCCACCCATTCCCTCCTAATCCTGACTGTTATGCTGGTTCTCATGGCCTTCAACCTGGTCCCTAGTGTCACAGCTGTGCTGTTGGCGGCTTTGGCGATGGTTGTAGCTGGCTGCCTGACTATGAATAACGCCTACCATTCGCTCAATGCTCAGAGCCTGGTGCTGATTGCGGGCATGCTGCCTATGGCCACGGCGCTGGAGAAAACTGGTGGGATCACCCTGATAGCTAACGGCCTGATCACCAGCCTGGGGGACTTCGGCCCATTCGCCCTGATGGCCGGGCTTTTTATCTTGACCTCAGTCTTCAGTCAGTTCATCTCGAACACGGCGACCACGGTGTTGGTGGCGCCCATCGCGGTGGCGGCGGCGGCAGGGCTGGGTGTTTCGGCCTATCCAATCCTCATGACCGTGGCCATTGCTGCCTCTACGGCTTTCGCCACCCCCGTGGCTTCGCCCGTGAACACGCTGATCTTGGGGCCGGGAGGCTACCGTTTCAACGATTTTGTGAAGGTGGGTGTGCCGTTGCAGATCCTGGCTATGATGGTGACGCTCTTGGCGGTGCCCGTGCTGTTCCCTCTGGAGCCCTGACGCCCCCAGTCCCTGTGGAACAGGTTGTTTATATTTTTTGTAGGCCCCCTTTCAGTTGATCCATCAAAAGGCAACTGCTACTCATTTTCTGGAGAACCTGACATGCTTAGTTTTAGCCACTTTTACTTTAACAAGGCCGCCGATGTTCTTGGCCTACCCGAGAATATTCGCGAGATCCTGCTGAGTCCTCGTCATAGCATCAAGGTCAATATCGTTGTTGAAAGTGAAAAGAATGAACTACTGCACTTCACTGGATACCGGGTTCAGCACAACAATGCGCGAGGACCGATGAAAGGCGGCCTGCGATTTCACCCGAGTATGGATGAAGATCATGCCAGCGCACTGGCAAACCTGATGACCTGGAAAACCGCCGTGGTCGATGTTCCCTTCGGTGGTGCCAAGGGCGGTATCGACTGCGATCCCAACAGCATGTCGGAAAAGGACCTGAACCTGGTCACGCGTCGTTTTATTGAGCTCATGAAGGACGTTATTGGTCCGACTATCGATATCCCCGCACCCGATGTGAACACAAACGCGAAGGTGATGGGCTGGATCATGGATGAGTACTCGAAATACAAAGGCTTCTCTCCGGCCATAGTTACCGGCAAGCCACTGCATCTATTCGGCTCGGAAGGCCGCGAGGAAGCCACTGGCCGCGGCGTCATGGATGTCTTGGCCGAGGCTCTGAAAGACCAGAACAAGAATTTCTCTGATGTCTCGGTAGCGATACAGGGCTTTGGCAATGTCGGCAGTAATGCGGCCCGCCTGATTGCAGAGCGGGGCGCGCGTATCGTCGCGGTGGCGGACCACACCGGTGGCGTGTCCAACCCCGATGGCCTGGACATTTCTGCGCTGATCGACTGGGTTGCCGGTACGAATGGTGTGAAGGGCTTTTCCGGTGGTGACGCTTTTGACGGTGCGGAGATTATCACATGGAATGCTGACGTGCTGATCCCTGCCGCATTGGAAGATGCGATCACAAAAGACAACGCCAAAGACGTCAAGGCCGGTATTGTTGTCGAAGCTGCGAATGCACCAACCACCCCCGAGGCGGATGATATCCTCAATAAGCGGGGTGTGTTGGTTATACCGGATATTCTCGCCAACGCCGGTGGCGTCACAGTCAGCTATTTTGAATGGACGCAAAACATCCAGCAATTCCGCTGGGAACACCAGCGCATTAATGACGAGCTTGGCAAGGTGATGCGCAAGGCCTACCGTTCAGTGCAAGAAATTGCACAGGAAAAAAATATCGACATGCGCACTGCTGCCTTCATTCTGGCAATACGCCGAGTGGGACGGGCGGCATTGGCACGGGTACATGTAAACACCAAGTTTTCGTTTTAACAATCAGGGCCAAAAAACATGGTACGCACTTTCTCGCGTCCAAGAATTCTGGTGAGTTCTCTTACCGCACAGTACATGAAAAAGCCAACCAGCAGCCAAAGCTGAACGAGCCAAAAGTGAGGCCAAACGACTTCATCGAGAAGACGGCTATTAGCTACTGTAAGATTCTTATATTCAAGAATAAGGGGAATAAGATGTTCAACATAGCGGACGAGTAGGGCTGCAACCATATAGATAGATGTCTTCCACACGATGTTATAAATAAGAGGTTTGTTGGGGAATCGGTTTATTATTGGCAATAGGTCAGCAAGCAGAACCACCTTTCCGACAATGAACGCGGCTATAGTTGCTTTTAAGAATGTTGAAACTTGAATACCATACCCTTGAAGGATAAGTGCGCGCGTGAAGGCAAGCAGTTGAAAAAAGACAAAAAAGAACACTACAGTAGGAATAGCCCCAAGAATCTCGCGCTTCGACCGCAGAATGATTTTTCTCATAGCCCCTTCACTTTTGTCCGTCCAGCCAACCTATGCTAATGCATGTTGTCCAACGCTCTGGTTTACCAGGATTCAGGCTGTATCGCGGCCTGAATCCTGGTAAAACCAATTGTTCATCTACTTATTCCTGGGCGACTGCCCCTCACAGGAAGAACGACGCATGCGCTCTCGACAGCATGCCCCCGGACACGTTGCGCGCGTCAAAACCCTGTTGCTGCAGCATGCGGGTTGCGTAGTAAGCGCGCTGGCCTGATCGGCAAATCACATGGATTGTCTTGTCACGGGGCAACTCGTCCAGACGGGCCCGTAGCTGGTCTAGGGGGATGTTGACGGCGCCTTCGACGCTTTCCACCGTGAGTTCGAATGGTTCGCGCACGTCGAGAATCACGCCTTCGCCCATCTCGTGCCAGTGACTGATCGGCATGTCGCCCCTGAGCACACCGGCCGCGACCATGCCGGAAAAGTTCACCGGGTCCTTCGCACTGCCGTACTGGGGCGCATAGCACAGCTCGGATTCCTCGAGGTCGTACACCGTGGCGCCCATCTGAATCAGGCCGGCCAGGGCGCTGATGCGCTTGTCGACGCCGTCCTCGCCCAGCGCCTGTGCGCCGAGCAGCCGCCCGTCGGACTTCCGGAAGAGCACCTTCATCGCGATCGGCTTCGCGCCGGGGTAATAGCCTGCGTGGGAATTTGGGTACAGATAGATTTTTTCGTAATCCTCATCGCCGATTCGTTTCAGGGTTTTTTCGCTGGCGCCGGTCCAGGCTGCCGTGCCTTCGAACAGGCCGATGATGGCCGTTCCCTGGGTACCGCGGAAACGGGAGTCGCGGCCGGCAATAACGTCCGCGACAATGCGCCCCTGCCGGTTGGCCGGGCCGGCCAGCGCCACCAGGCTCCACTCGCCCGTCACGAAATCCCTGACTTCGACCGCGTCGCCGACGGCGAAGATGTCCGGCTCGCTGGTGCGCATCTGCTCGTTGGTGCGGATTCCGCCAAGCGCCCCGATTTCGAGCCCGGCCTGTTTCGCCAGCGCCGTGTCGGGGCGCACGCCGATGCCGAGCACCACGATATCCGCCGGGTGCATCGCACCCGACTGGGCATAGACTTCCAGCGCGCCGGTGGGCGACTGTCGGAACTCGGCGGCGCCGTCTTTCAGCACGACGTTGACGCCATGCTGCTCCAGGTAACCTTCGACCACGCGCGCCATCTCCCTGTCCAGCGGGCCCAGTATCTGGTCACTCAGCTCCAGCAGCGCCACGTCGAAGCCTCGATGAACGAGGTTCTCAGCCATCTCCAGACCGATGAAGCCGCCCCCCACCACCACAGCGCGGGTCTTGGGCCGGACAGCCTGGATGCCGGAGTACTGGTTCATCCCGGCCAGAAATGGCGTACCTTTTTCCAGCCACTGACGGATTTCCCGGGCGTCCGGCACCGTTCTGACCGAGAAGATGCCCGGCAGGTCGATTCCCGGCAGCGGCGGACGGATGGGCGGCGCGCCGGGCGACAGAACCAGCTTGTCGTAGGATTCCGTGGTGACCTCGCCGGTCTCCAGGTCCTTGAGGTCCACCGTTTTGCGATCCGGGGCGATGGCGATCGCCTCGCAGAGTGTCCTGGCGTCGATGGCGAACATGTGGCGGAAGGTGTCGGCCGTTGCCACCAGTAGTCCCGATTCATCGGGGATGACACCGCCGACGTGATAGGGCAGACCACAGTTCGCATAGGAAACATAGGGCCCGCGCTCGACCATGATGATCTCGACGTTTTCGTCCAGACGCCGCAGACGCGCTGCGCATGATGCGCCGCCGGCAACCCCACCGATTATGATGACTTTCATCTTTCTTCCTCCATGAGTTCCTGATTGATGAACGCCGCGGCATCCGAGTTAAATTGCCTTGTTGGGCCTTGACTTATAAGCAAACAATTTCACTGCTGTCCCGTTAACTAAAATCCGTCATGCCGGGCTTGACCCGGTATCCAGTAAATCGTTAATAAACCTGGATTCCGTCCTTTGGTCCGTAAACGGTGCGTCCATGCACCACTTCTCCGGATCAGCAAAAAACGCTGTCCGGAATGACGGGACTCTTTTTTGATTTTCATGCCTCCCAGGCTTCTATGCATCCTTCTGGCCTTTATCAATAAGGCTTCTAACCGAATTCACCGGAAGTTAACGGGGCAGCAGTGAAACAATTTATCAATAGCATAGCTTATGGCTGTTGATTTGCGTCTAATTTTGACCCACTTATTGCGTATTAAGTTAATCCACCCCAATTGATGTAAGTCCAATTCCTATAAGGTAGCAACATCATGTACGTGGTTCATATTTTGTACGCAAATAACGAGCATAATTTGATCAAAAGTCAGTGCAATTCAACACTCCAGACCCTGCGCAGACTCGGCGAGGAGGGCATGGCCATCCTCGGTTCATCAGAAGCGGGTAGCAGAAGCTGTGAAGGAACTTCAGCGGGCGGCTAGGCTGAATCCAGAAAATGCGCGTTGCGTTTATGTATATGCGGTTGCTCTCAATTCCATGGGTCATCCCAGGCAGGCGGTCATGGTGTTGCAGGACGCGCACAATGCACATTTGAATAGCGTTGATATACTTAATGCACTGATTGCGTTCCACCGTGATATGGGGAATCAGGAACATGCGGCGATCTATGCGCGCAAATTGAGGGTTTTGTTGCCGTAGATTACCCGGTTTCTGGTTGGATAGCCAAGGGTCGTGGAAACAGTGAATTTGCTAATAATGCATAGGGTACCGGCTCAGATTCAAAGCGCAGGAGATGCCGCAAAGGGGGTGCTAGGGTCAACCAGCATCTGCATATCACCGGTCTATTGCACGATTGTTTACCGCTGCTCCTGCTGCGCTATGCCATTACAATTCAAGGTCAGATTTCAATGATGCTGAAACAGTACAATTTTGTTTACCTTCTGGCGGGACTACTATTTCTCCTGCTTGGGATACCGCTGTTAAGGGATTTGACCGGGAAAGGTTACACTCATATCTCGGAGTTTGCTTTCTCCATTTCTATCTTTATCGGGATCTGGAGTTTGCAGGGTAGTCGGCGCTGGTTTGTTTTCGCGATTGTGCTGATGGTGCTGGGTGTGGGAGGAAATATTCTGGCATTGGCCAATGCCGGTATTCTCTTTTTTTATATGTCACTGGGTAGTTACATTGTTTTTTTATTGCTCGCGATCATCCTCGCCATCCGACAGGTATTTCGCGTCGAAAAGGTCAGCGGCAACAGCATCATTGGCGCTGTTTGTATCTATCTGCTGCTTGGCGTGATCTGGTCGCTTTTCTACGTATTGGTGAATTTGTTGATTCCCGATTCCTTCGGTGGTCAGATAACAGGGAGTCCCTATCAACAACTGCAGGATTTTCTCTATTACAGCTTTGTTACACTGACCTCGCTCGGGTACGGCGACATAACGCCGGTCGGTGCTACGGCAAGGGCGCTATCGACTCTGGAAGTGATATTCGGTCAATTCTATATTGCTATTCTGGTTGCGGCGCTGGTGGCGAACTATTTGAGCCGAAGAGATACTGATTGAACTCTTTCATCAGGCCAGCACACAGCGGCCCTATTTGGATTGATATTAACTGCAATTCAACAGGTTAAACGCTATGCTAGATGTATCAAATACTGCACGATGAAGCGAATGTGAAATAGGTCTATTGATCTGGAGTTGATCAAATACACGCCTACAATTATGAACCAGCCACAATATTGAGGGCTTAATGGAATGGGGTTAGCTGCTAGTCAGTCGCCTAAGCTATCACAGGCTTGTTGTCACGAGTGCGGTCAACGGTATCGGTACCAGTCCATTGCTCCAGGAGCGACAGCTTGCTGTATGCGTTGTGGTACAGTGCTTTATCGGAATCGTAGGTTATCTTTTGACAAGGCATTGGCGTACACCATCGCCGCAGTTATTTTATTCGTCCTGGCGAATTCTTTCCCTTTTTTGGGTTTTGGCTTTCCAGGCGAAATACGTTACACCACACTTATCACCGGTAGCCTGCAGTTATACCAACAGGAAGAAGTGCTACTGGCTTTTATCGTGTTGTTTACCAGTGTCGTCGCACCTGCTGTGCAACTTCTGTTATTACTCTATTTGCTGATACCGGTTAACCTGGGGTACAAGCCGAGGGAGATTCCGCATGTGCTAAAGCTTATGCTTCGTATGCGCTACTGGAGCATGATGGATGTTTTTTTGCTGGGTATATTGGTTTCGGCAGTCAAGCTTTCAGATATGGCGACTATTGTTGCTGGTCCAGCATTGCTGGCTTTTCTCACGCTTATATTTATGCTGGCAGCTGCGCAGGCGGCATTTGATAGTCAGCGTGTATGGTCTATGGTTAAGTTGCCGAACCAATCCAGGTTAACAGATAAGGCCAAGAAGCTGGTTGAATGCCATGTGTGCCAATTGGCTGTTCCTATGCTAGATAAGCCCAAAAAGAATTTAGATTGCCCACGCTGCCTAACACCATTGCATTATCGTAAGCCTGATAGTCTGCAGCGTACCTGGGCCTTGGTTTTGGCGGCATTGGTCTGTTATGTGCCTGCAAATATGATACCCATCATGAAGACGACATCAGTTGCGGGTACTCAGTTTGATACAATTATGAGCGGTATCATCTATCTCATTAGTCACGGTTCGTGGCCAGTGGGACTGATTGTGCTAATTGCCAGTGTTGTGGTTCCATTATTGAAAATCGCCATATTGATCTTTCTATTGGTTTCTATACAACTGCGTAGCCGGTGGCGGCCAAGAGAACGTACACAACTTTATCGGTGGGCAGAATTGGTCGGGAAATGGTCGATGGTGGACATTTTTGTGGTCAACACTCTCGTGGCTTTGGTGCAAATGGGGAGTCTGGCGAGTATTGAGGCCGGTGCGGGGGCGCTATTCTTTTGCGCCGTTGTGATCTTGACCATGTTTGCTGCGATGTCTTTCGACCCGCGTTTAATCTGGGACAAATTGGAGAATGATAGTGATAGAGTCTCAGCAAAATACGCCTGAGGAGGAAATTGCAGATGTAGAGGTCAGTCAGCGTGCTGGGTTCTCTATTATCTGGGTTATCCCGTTACTAGCCCTCGTCATTGGCGCCTGGATGACCGTAAAGACATATATGGATCAAGGCCCACTTGTCACCATCGAATTTAAAAATGCAGCTGGTGTTACTGCAAAAAAAACCAAGATTCGCATGCGTGATGTCGAAATTGGCGTTGTTGAGGAGGTGGTTCTGTCCGAGGACCTGGAGCGGGTAATCGTTAAAGCCAGATTAACCAATGAGTCAGAAAAGATGCTGGTTGAGGGCACACGGTTTTGGGTGGAGGTGCCGAGAATTACAGCAACCGAGGTTAAAGGGTTGCAGACGATCTTATCCGGGGTGTTTATCGGTATTGATCCGGCTAAAGGTGGTACGGAAAAGCGTAATTTTACCGGCCTGGATAAACCGCCATTTCTCGCCAATGGAGAGGGTGGGCAGTTCTTTAATTTACATGCTGACAGTCGAGGGTCGGTGAACGAAGGATCACCAGTTGTTTATCGTGGAATTGATGTAGGCCAGGTCGTGTCATATGAAATGAACGATGAAGGCAGTGGTGTGGATATTAGGATCTTTATCAAAGCGCCTTATTATGAACATATCAATTTAAATACCAAGTTTTGGGAGATTAGTGGCATCAAACTCAAATTATCTGCTGATGGTTTTGAGGTAAATACAGAATCTATTGTGTCGATACTCATTGGTGGGATCAGCTTTGGGCTTCCGGATTATTTAGATAAGGCTGCAGTAGCGCAAGAAAATCAGAAGTTCAATCTCTATTCTGGTAAAGACCTGGCCTACGAAAGGACTTATGAAAAACGTGAGATGGTGCTCTATTTTGATGGTTCAGTTCGGGGGCTTGAGGTCGGGGCGCCGGTTGAATTCAGAGGGATAAAGGTTGGCAAGGTCATAGATATCCGCCTGCAATTCGATTCGCAGGATTTTGCGATCAGAATACCGGTTTTCATTCAAATATATACGAATCGTTTCGAGATGATCGGTGAATTAGATAAGGTAGCTTTGCTAAGTAAACAGGGTAGTGGTGCAACAAATATGCAGAGACTGGTTGATAATGGCATGCGTGCCCAATTGCAGAGTGGGAATTTGCTTACCGGTGCCCGTCTGGTAGCCTTAAACATGTATCCCGATGCACCAAAAGTTGAGATCACCATGGAAGGTGACAGGATTGTGATGCCAACCATTCCAGCCTCATTCGATGAGTTGACTGGAGGTATCACCACAATTGTCAACAAGATTTCTGCCATGCCTCTAGAACAGATTGGCAGTGATCTGGCAGGCGCGGTTAAAAGAGCAAGAGAGCTGTTAGAGAGTGATGAAATTGAGGGCGCTGTTCATTCACTAAATTCCGCATTGAAGGAGACAGAGTCGTTTACTAAAAACATAAATACAACCGTAACACCACAACTGAATGCCACGTTGAGAGAGTTAAAAAATGCATCGCGTTCGATCAGGGCGATGGCGGACTATCTTGAACGTCATCCTGAGGCGTTAATTCAGGGCAAGGCTGGTGGGAGATAATTAATGACTAATTCAAGATGCTTAATAGTTTTAGTAGCCTTGATTTTGCTCTCAGGCTGTATTGGTGGAGTAACCAAGCCTTCCAGTTTCTATTCGTTGTCTGCAACCGAGGCGAACCAGTCTAAAAATATAGTCCGTACTACTGGTATCGGTTTACGCTTAGGACCATTTACCTTCCCCGATTACCTGTCCAGGCCGAACATCATCACACGTCAGTCCGATAACAAAATAGTAGTTAATGAGTTTCAGCGCTGGGCCGGTAGCTTGGAGGATGATTTTCATCGCACCTTGGGCATTAACCTTGGTGCCTTGTTGAAAAGTAGCAATATAAGTGTTTACCCGGCTGATACCCGGATGAGTGCTAAATATAAAGTAGTTGGTGAGATAAATGCCTTTGATGGTTACCTGGGTAAAAAGGCCATTCTGGATATCCGCTGGTTTGTATTGGACCCTGGTGGCAACAAAACTTATAGCACGAAGCAGAGTGTCATCGTTGAGCCGGTGGCGGATTCAGGATATGCGACTCTTGTCATGGCGCAGAGCAGGGCGGTAGGTAGGCTGAGCCGTGAGATTGCTGATGAGTTGAGACGTCTTGAGGCTGCTAATTAAACCGATGAAGAGATGGCAGCACTGTTTTTTGGGTTTGCACATAGTCATGCCGCCTCGGAGAATGCATGCCAGGACGCGGGCATCGCGCATTTGGAAATAGGGCTGGCCACCTACGGATACTAATAGGTATCTACCAAGGTAGCGCCTTTGATGACAAAGGACGGTAGTGTTTTAGGCGCTGGATAGATTTGGATTGATTTGATGCTGGTGACAGGATACAAAAGTACTGCACCTTCAGACTCAATACAGAAATATGGCATTGTCAGAACCTTTTCTATTCTGGATATCAGTGTTGTGAGATCTTCTTGTTGCTGAGGAAAATCGAATGCAGTTTTTGTCCCGTCATTAAAATAAATCACCATATTTTTTTGTTTGGCCATGATGCACCCTTTAATATATTAAGTAAGCCATATTGATTCGTTAGTGTTCTGCAGCTATGCAGTCGTCCTGATAAAGTGAAGGCTTACATCAGATTGCTGAGTAAGCCCCTCTTCTATCAGGCCTTAGCTACCACATAGATATATTCATTCTTGAAGAAGTGGGGTCGATAGTAAACATTCAGGTAAGAATGATACTTGATGCCATTCTTGTACTTAATAGTACTACCTTCAGGCAAGGAAGATATTGCGGCCCCTTCAGGAGCCTCGACCACTACATAGCCTCCCTTAGATTTATCGAAGAGATAAAAACTGCCGCGACTATAACAATACGTGTTTGGTTCGACCTTGGTCGTTTCACAATCAGCTGGGGGAGCTTCCACAACTATACCTATGGGAGGAGTGACTACTACATAACCTTCTGCTGCATTTTGATAGTAGACGCCTGCTGAATAATAATAGGTGGTCCCAGTGTAAACGACGGTATGGGTATAGGTTGGGATAGATGCAACTGCAACACCGACTGCGACCCCCCATAAGAACCCGCCTCCATAATAGTGGCCATGCCCCCATCCGTGATTACCCCAATATCCATAATCGTCGTACATATCATCAGCGAAGTCCTGCCGATCTTCCCGTGCATTATTGAGGTGGTCTTGCCAGTCATTTTTGGCCTGCCCCCGATCGGCTTGCCGTGTACTTCGTGTGTCCTTGCGATCTGTTTGGCGATCAGTTCTACTTGTCTGCCGTGTAGCTTGAGTGTCTTTGCGCCCTGTTTGACGGTCAGTTCTACTTGTCTGCCGCTTAGCTTGTGTGTCCGTATGTGCGAGTTGGCGATCGGTTTTACTCGTTTGTCGCTTACCCTGTATTTCCGTACGTTTTGTTGGTCGGTCAGCAGTTCTAGGTTTGCTGCTATATCTGCTTCGCGAAGTTCTGGTGGTGCTCGGTCGCCTACTTTTATAGCCACTGCCTCTTCCTGAATAGCGGATACTGCTGCTTCTGGATCCCTGGCTTGAACGATTGAAGGAACGGGAGCCCCTATTAGAAAAGCTGCTCCTGTTTCGCGGTGCGCTGCGGCCCGTAGATCTAGCGCCAGACCGCCCACTTCTACCTGAGCCCCTGCCACCACGGCCCGCATAGGCATCCTTGATAAATGAAAGGTGGTGAATCAATGAAATATTATTACCTTGATTTGGCATCAATGTAGATGCAACCGCAAGTGTCAAAAAGAACACCAATGTAGCCGAAGAAGCAAACAGGATTTGTTTGTATGTTTTGTTAGTTTTCATCACTTTTCCTCCCCGCTTTGGCTGGTTTTAACGGGCAGGTATTCAATTTTGTCTGCGTCAATCGGAGGAAAAAACTCAAATACCATGTCCGGCGTTCTTGGATTGAAGTTCCAATCTGACAAAATTGCGGTGAACTGTGGCGCTCCATCCAGGTGTCTATAAGTAATGACGATTTTACGAATCAGTGGGGCCGTATCATCTGTAATCCAAACCTGGAAATCCACATTCTTGTTAGATAATGCCAGGTGATGATATTTGTTGCCATCCAGGTAATGCAGGCCCACGTAACTTCCTGATTCGGTTTTGGCTATAAAGTTCTCATGTATATTGCCGGCGATGAGATCAGCCAACGGCGCATCAATTTGGAACCGCTCCATGGCATCATCCAATGCAGCTTCCAGATTGTCTGGCACATCGATGCTGGCATAGACGTTTTTATCCAGGTCAAACCGGCTCATTATTTTACCGTCGTAATAGAATCGGGTGATGCCCTGGTCAGACTCTATTTCTGCCTGTAGGCGATCAGGCCGGCGTACCAGTACATCTGCGGTTCTTGAAATCTGTATCTTCTGCCCCGTTGGCAGCACCTCTTCAAACGTGGCATTTGAGCGTACCGAGAAACTTTTAGCCGTTGATAGGTAGTCGCTAACCTGTTTGACCAATGCATCTACAAAAGGGTCAATCTGGCTTATGGTCTTGGGATTTGTACTATCGGGTGTGTCTTTATCAGTGGAAATGTTTTCACCAGTCGCATGTGCGGAAGTACAGAAGAGCAGAGTTAAACAACAAACTACCAGTCTCGAGGCGACAGATTTCATGGCTTTTTCCTATGTCAGTATTTTGCTGTAGGTCTGAGTTAGTGCATGTCATTTATACTAGTTTTTAACCAGATACCCCTAATCGAGCATAGATAATAAGATGGATGTGTTTACCAATATTAGACTATTATTTCCGATTGCCAAGATTTATCCCAAAGTGGTACTTATACGTACTTTGTCTTCCACACCCCCCCCTCTGGTAATAAGGATGGCATGGTTCGGGAGCCAGGACTGGGATCAGGTGTAATAAAGAGAATTCTTTGAAACTGGCGCTACCAGCTTAGGAATACCTGTCTTAGCAAATTATAATCTGAATGCCCCGTTCGACTTGCAATACTCTCTTGACTAACGAAGATCATCTTTGAAAACTACGTGGCGGGTATTTAAAACTACCGTTGTTACCTGATTACGATTTGTAACTATCTAGTATTGTCCTATATTTAGCGGCATGAATCCCGGTTTTTATCCCCATATGGAGAGTTCGTATGCCTCAGTCAGATACTATCTCTTTTGAGACTGGTGAAATATTGTTTGATACAGATACACCCTTGCCTGTTGCCTTTTTCATCATGGAGGGGGAGGTGAGTCTGGACCTTGCTCTGTGCGAAAAATCCATCCAGTTAAAGATTGGACCAAATCAGTTTGTCGGTGATGCTGCAGTAGCAGTAACGCAAAAACAAGCAAGTGAATCAATGGCCTATCATGGCTGTGCTATAGCTTCTAAACCGGTCAAGGCGGTTGCTATTCCGATTGAGGATATTAGACGTGAACTGGATTCATGCTCACCCATGCTTAGGGCGTGGTTTGCATCTTTCGTCAGTCGCGTGTTGTTGGTAATCGAGGAGCTCTCGGCCAAGTAAAGATGTTCTGGCTATGTAACTGACATTAAGAGGTCCAACGTTATGATCACAGGCGCATCACATAACCTTTCCAGTAACCTGGTGTTATCGACAAATCAGTTCAGGATGCAGTTGGAACAGCAGAATAGTACCGATATGCCAAAGCAGCCTGATCATGTTGAGACAACTGGTGCAGGACAAACGCACGGGCTGTCTAAGCTATCATCGACAGAAACTCCTCCACCAGCAGAAATGCAGCCGGTAGCACCTGAAGAACCTAGTCATCCTTCTCCTACCCCTATTGAGGAAAGCCGGGGCATCGACATGGAGCCGATTATTGAGGCATCTGAGGAGAATAGGGATATTGCACGCCAGGCTGCGGTGCAGGCCGAGGGTATCAGACACACCAATAATTTGATTGATACCTACATGGATGCCACCCCGGATGATGCTAGTGATAGCAGCAGTGACTCTGCGTTTTTAGACCCAGCCGAGGTATACAGTGAGAGCCGTGACTACTTACGACGCATGGATATGATCGCGGCGTTTGAGAAGGTTGCTGAGGGGGATTTGGATCGGCCAAGTATCAGTGTGATGGTATGACCTTGAGCCGGGTTTTACTTAAGCGCATGGATAAAGCACACACAAATTAGTAGCTGTAAGTTAGTGTGTGTTTTGAATGAATATGTGAATGCTGGTTGATTGCGAGTATTTTGCCTTTATCTATACGGTGAGTGAGATTGGATGAAGGGATTCAGGAGATGACTGAGTTAATTAGAGAGGCTAGGCAGGCCGTGCATCGTCTTCTATTAAGGCGTCTGGCTCCCGTGGTGGCCATTTTGGCTGTGTTGTTAGGCTATGCTGCATACCAGTATGAGACTGCCCAGATTGATGCGTTGGTACAGGAGCGGGCACAAATCGCGGTAGGTCAGATTGTTGGTCTGGTAAAGCAGGCATCCGCCGATCAGCAGACGGTGGATGTCGATATGCTACGTCGGGCCGTTAACCTGACAGTGACGAGTAATGAGGCCCATCACTGGGGGTTCTTTCCGGTCGGGTTGATCAGTGATTCCCAGGGCAATATCTTGTTTGAATATGCCAAGCCAAATTATACAGGGGCCGAGCTACTCAGCGGCTATCTGCTCAAGAAACTTAAGAATACACCCTATCCTAAGACGGTAAATACACAGCGGCTTGAGCTTGCTGGTATGCCGTTAGTATATGTCTCCCTGCCGGTAAAAAATGCAGCGGGTGAGGAGAGGGCCAGGGTCGATGGGCTCTTTGCCATATCAGAAGAGGCCATTGCAGACAGGCAGAAACGCATACTGCGCACTCTCCTTGCCACGTTGTTGGTGGTGCTAGCAACCGTGTCGATGATTTACCCGGTAATGGTGCGGCAGTTTCTGAAGGTCTCCGATCTTACCACCGAATTGCTACACACAAATCTAGAGATACTCCAGGTACTTGGTAGCGCCATTGCCAAGCGCGACAGTGATACGGATGCCCATAACTATCGAGTGACACTCTTTTCTGTTGCACTGGCCGAGCGCGTTGGTTTGTCTGATCGGGATATGCGCACTCTAATCAAGGGCGCCTTTCTGCATGATGTAGGCAAGATAGGTATCCGTGATGAAATTCTGCTGAAACCGGGTAGGCTGAATGAAGCAGAGTTTAAGATCATGATGACCCATGTGGATCACGGACTGGATATTCTAAAACACTCCACATGGCTTGAGGATGCCAGGGCGATTGTCGGTGGCCATCAGGAAAAATACGATGGCAGTGGCTACTTCCAGGGGGTGAGCCGGGAGGATATACCCGTTGGGGCGAGGATCTTCGCTATTGCCGATGTGTTTGATGCCCTGACCTCAAAACGCCCCTACAAAGAGCCATTTTCCCTGGAAAAATCACTGGATATTCTACGGGAAGGCAGAGGCACACATTTTGATCCTGCACTACTGGATCAGTTCCTGGAGATAGCTGGAGGGCTATACGAACAGCTATCAGGTAAGGATGATCAGCTACCAAAACGCTTACTGAAAGAGGTCGTCGAGCGTTATTTTCAACAAGATATTGGGCAATTGATTGAATCGTAACTATATTATGAACACAGATAGTATGTGTTGGACCGTGTGGTGACAGGTAGATCTAGGCTGTATTTATCTATGGAAGTAGCACAGTCATACCAGAGGGAGTCTTTCCCATGATGTATGGAACTAACCGAGGGAAATGAACGATGAGAATGTATTTGCATCGCATTAATGGTTGTTCGCGCACAGTGATTCTTGCTGCTGCAGTTTTGGCTCTGGGTTTGTCTGGTTGTGAAAAACCTCCTGAGGAGCAGCCCAGAGAGGTGGTTCGCCCAGTTAAGGTGGTGATTTTAAAAGAGGATGCGGGAACTAAAGAGCGGCAGTTACCAGGGAAGGTGCGAGCCAGCGAGCGGGTTAATCTATCTTTTGTAGTTCCTGGTAGCTTGAAGCAGTTGCCGATAAAGGAAGGCCTGCAAGTTGAGAAGGGTGCCTTGATCGGGCGTCTGGATCAAAGTGATTTTATTAGTAGCAGAAACGCTGCTCAGGCAGAGTATGATAAGTCGAAGGCCAATTTTGCGCGTGCTGACGAATTGGTAGCCAAAGGCTTTATTTCCAGAAGCGATTACGACAAGATCAAGGCTAAACGTGATGTCGCGCTAGCTGACCTGGAAAAGGGCACTAAGGCCTTGAACGATACGACCATGCGGGCGCCATTTGCCGGTGTGATTGCAAAGCAGTACGTACAGAATTTTCAGGATATACAAGCCAAACAAGCCATTGTAAGCCTGCAAGATACCAAAGATCTTGAGGTGGTCGTTGATGTTCCCGAGCGATTGTTGTTACAGAAATCAGACAATGGAAGTATTAAGTTAGCGGCATTATTCGATGCGGTGCCAGGTCGAGAGTTTCCTCTGCAAGTGAAAGAGTTTTCAACAGAGGCAGACCCTGATACCCAAACCTTTCGTTATGTCCTTAGTATGACCAAAACCGAAGGCGTCAATGTACTGCCGGGCATGACGGTGACGGTAAAGTTTACCCGCAAGAGTGAGGGCGAGGCTACTAAGACCACTGAGTTTGTGCTTCCAGCTGTGGCTGTGGTTGCTGATAATAGTGACAACGCCTACGTCTGGGTGGTGGATCAGTCCAATAAAACAGTGAAACAGCGCAAGGTTGTTCTTGGACAACTAACTGGGAGCGGCAGCATCCGCATTACCCAAGGCCTGACAGTGGGTGATATGGTCGCAGTCAGTGCCGTTAGCCGTCTGCGTGATGGGATGAAGATCCGTCCAGTTGATCGGATTGAATTCTGATGAATATCGCAGAATGGAGTATCCGTAAGAGTACCATTACCTGGGTGATGACCATAACGATGGTTGTGATGGGTATCATCTCTTTTGGTAAACTTAGTCGTCTGGAAGACCCGGAATTCACCATTAAAGAAGCACTGATTTATACGCCATATCCTGGTGCCTCGGCGGCGGAAGTAGAGGAGGAGGTCACTAACGTCATTGAAAAGGCTGTGCAAGAGCTGGGAGAGCTGTCTTATGTGGAGTCCAGATCATCTCGCGGCTTATCCATCGTCAAGCCATTCATCAAGGCAAAGTATGACAATACTACCTTGCCCCAAGTCTGGAACAAGCTGCGAAATAAGGTAGGAGACATCCAGAGTAAGTTGCCGCCAGGTGCTGGTCCATCACTGGTCAATGACGATTTCGGGGATGTATTTGGGATCTATATCGCGATCACCGGCGAAGGTTATAGTTACAAGGAAGTATATGAAGTAGCCAAGTTCTTGCAGCGCGAATTGCTTCAGGTACAGGACGTTAAACGCATTACTCTATTTGGCCAGCAACCGGAAGCAATCTATGTTGAGATGCGCCGAGCCAAAATGGCTGAGCTCGGTATTTCCCCTGCGGATATTTATAACGCCTTGTCTGCCAAAAATCTGCCAGCCAGCGCCGGTCACCTGACCATCGGTAGTGAATTCATTACGGTAAATCCAACCGGTGAATTCAAGTCTGAACAAGAATTCGGCGATCTGCTAATTAGCAGCCTAGGCGCTAGTTCCGACCGACTAGTGTATCTGCGGGACGTGGCAAATATTAAGCGTGACTATATGGAGCCACCCAATGCATTGCTGCGCTATGACGGCAAACCGGCCATTGGCCTGGCTATATCCACTATCTCTGGTGGCAATGTTGTAACCATGGGTGACGCGCTGGGGAAGCGGTTTAATGAGCTGCAATCTGTCCTGCCTTTGGGTATGGAGGGTCAAATTATTTCCCTGCAATCAGCAGCTGTCACCAAGGCCATCAACGGCTTTCTGGTGAATCTGGCTGAAGCCATTGTTATTGTCGTCCTGGTGTTGCTGTTTTTTATGGGCCTGCGTAGTGGGCTCATCATCGGCGCTATCCTGTTTGTCACCATTGCCGGCACCTTTGTCTTCATGGAGATGTACGACATCACCCTTGAGCGTATCTCACTTGGGGCCTTGGTAATTGCTCTGGGTATGCTGGTGGACAACGCCATTGTTGTTACGGATGGCATGCGGGTACGCATGGAAAGGGGGATGGAAGCACTGGCAGCAGCCAAGGAGGTGGTTGGACAAACCGGAGTGCCATTGCTAGCGGCTACCATCGTTGCCGTTACGGCTTTTGCCTCCATCGGTACCGCCCAGGACAGTACAGGCGAATACACCCGTGCCCTATTCTACGTCATCCTGATCTCATTGATGCTGAGCTGGCTGACGGCCGTCAGTAGCACGCCTCTGTTGTGCAAGCATTTTCTAATCAGCAAGCGCAGCAAGGTATCAGGTGATGAATACAAAGACCCCTATGGTGGGGCGATGTATAAGATGTATAAGGGAGTGCTTTCGACCAGTATTCGTCACCGTTGGATTACGGTGGGGGTGGTTATAGTAATGTTTGTCGGTGCCATAGTTGGTTTTGGTTCGGTAAAAAACAGCTTTTTCCCCGATTCTACCCGGCCCCAGTTTTATGTTGATTTCTGGTTCCCGGAAGGGACTCATATCGACCAGACCGTGCAGCACATGGAACGCGCAGAAAAATTTTTACAGGCGCGAGAGGGGGTGCTCCATTTGGCAACTGAAATCGGTGGTGGCCAACCGCGTTTTCTACTGACCTATTCCCCGGAGTATCCCTATCACAGCTTCGGGAGAATCCTGATCGATGTGGATGATTATAGACAAATCCCATCTATGACCAAGACCATGCAGGCTGAACTGGAGCAGGAATTTCCGGATGCCATTATCAGTGTGCGGCTATTTGTGAATGGACCTTCCACCGGTGGCAAGATGCAACTTCGTCTGTATGGTCCCGAGGCCCAGCATCTGAGGGCGCTGGCATCGAAAGCAGAAGCTGTGATACTGGACGAGCCTAATGCGCGGGCGGTCCGTAATGAGTGGCGCAATAAAGTGAAGGTGGTGCGACCACAAATGGCAGAGGCTCAGGCCCGCCGTGCTGGTGTCGATCGGTCACAATTGGCCCGGGCCTTTGAGTCCGCAGTAGAAGGTACAACGACTGGAGTCTACCGGGAGCGGGACGAACTGCTACCTATCATTGCCCGTTCACCAGAGATTGAACGGGTGGACCTGGATAATCTGGGCACTATACAGGTGTGGAGCCCGGCAGCCCAAACAATGATACCGGCAGATCAGTTGGTGACTGGCTTTTCTACAGAGTTTGAAGATCCCTATATCTGGCGTCGCAATCGCACCAAGATGATAAAGATCCATGCTGATCCACGCCGTGGACTGCCGAGCGAAATGATGGCCAAGCTCAAGCCAAAGATCGAGCAGGCGCTTAATGTAGATCTGGCTGCTGTGTTAGGAGAACACATTGATCCTGAGCAGGATCCTTTTGCTAACCACACGGCTACAACATTGGTAGTACATGAAAACGATAAATGGCCCATTAAAGGTATGCCGGACTATTACATGGCATGGGGTGGTGAGATGGAGGATTCGGCCAAGGCCAATGCTGCGCTTGGGGGCAAGATCCCGATATTTTTCGGTTTGATGGTGCTTATGGTTCTGTGGCTGTTTAACTCTATCAAGAAGACACTCATCATCTGGTTGACGGTTCCTCTGTCGATTATTGGTGTAACAGTTGGCTTGCTGTTACTTAGTCAGCCCTTTGGCTTCATGTCGGTATTGGGATTGATGAGCCTCTCGGGTATGTTGGTCAAGAATGCGATCGTCTTGATTGATGAGATAGATGTGCAGATTGCAAGCGGTAAGGAACAACTCCAAGCCATCATAGATTCTGGCGTCAGCCGCCTGATTCCAGTGATGATGGCGGCCCTCACCACAATTCTAGGTATGTTGCCATTGTTGCAGGACGCTTTCTTTGTTGCGATGGCCGTGACGCTGATGTTTGGCTTGGGTTTTGCGACTGTGCTGACGCTTATCGTCGTACCCGTACTCTACGCCATCTTTTTCCGGGTACCCAATAACCTCAGTGTAATGAGTCAGTGAGTAACAGTGTCTAAAGTTGTGACCGTCCAGCCGATGGACGTGCTGTAGTTGAATATGATGATGGGGATATTATTTTGCAGATAATAGGCACTCATCTAGAGTATGTGATCAAGACATTTTCTCATTCTTTAGCGCCTGCTCAGTGATTTCATGATATAGATGCACTGCTTTTGCCATCAAAGTTTGGTATTCCGGGTGCCTATCAGCCAACTGCTGAACTTGCGCTGCATCAGAGAGCACCTGCTCTAAAAAATCGATATCTGAATCGGTTAGCTTTTCACCCAGGTCCACCTTCTCCTTAAGTCGTAGTGTCCTTGGTAGACGTTGATTCTCAAAACGATCGAGTAAGGCTGTAATGATACCTTGGTCCTTGGTTTCTGAATTGGATTTTGATTGATCGGTCATTCTACTCTCCATGAGGACACTAGTGGCCCTAACCTAACGATATCTATTTGATAGGGAATACGAAATATATCCAACCAAACACACGTAGCAGACGCGGCGGATAAGTGAACAGTGCAGTGAGTTTTGCCAGAAGCTGCCCACTAATTCTCGACCCTGGTTGGGCATGAATATCATCGTGAAAAAGCGCGAAGTAATCTAATGCCATAGTCAGAGATCCCTGCATTATTAATTATTGTTCATGTTATCTGTAAATAGGATAGTGCAAAGTAGGGGGTTTAGAGACATTACTTATTTTTATGGAATAAATAGCCGACTGAATAATTATGACAGCCTGTTATTAACCGAATAATTCATACTGTGAGATCAACTGTTATTGACAATTACCAGATATAGACTTAACTGGTTTACATAGGACGCTGCGAGTTCATGTTGTTAGCGAGTAGGTGAATTTTAAATACCAAGTACGCAATTAACTTCTCGTGATTCTTTCATGGGTTGGAATTTAGTATTTATCCTGTATTTAGACGTTTGTTAATGAGGTGAAAGGAATGTTTATTCAACGAGTGAAACAGGCAACCCTAACAATGATTGTGGCAGTATTTATGGCAATGACATCTACTGTTCAGGCAGATAGCCATATGCAAGAACGCCATATCGATTTTAGCAAAGAGACGCCGAGTGCTACGTTAGAGTTTAACGTTACGGCGGTCAAACTTCTGGCCGGTGCAACCTGGGGTGAAGGCGTACTGCACTATATGGGCAAGCAATACCCATTCAAGGTGAAGGCTGGCACGGTAGGTGGTATAGGCTATCAAAAGGTTGAAGGTGTAGGACAGGTTTATTTTCTGAATAAGCTAGAAGATTTTTCTGGGAAGTATGGTGGTGCCGGTGTGGGAGTAACGGCTGGCAGTGGCACAGGAACAGCAACACTGGAAAATCCGCGTAACGTGATTATTCGGGCCAAATTAAAAGCCAAAGGAGTTGCGCTTAGCGCCTCACTCGGCTGGATTGATATAAAGTTTACCGAGTAGACTCCGCAACATAATTCTTGTGTAAGTATCGGGCTGCCATTAGTGAGAAGGTCTATATCTAACCGATCTACTAGATCCCAGGATATCAAATTTATACAATTGAGTTAAGCGAATCTTAGCTGAGGGTAAGCTAAACGAATTATGTATAACTTAGCGTAGTGGGACGCGAAAGCTAGGGGTAGTTAAATGGTGATCGTAGCTTGTCCCCGTTACCAAAATCAGAAAGGCCGCAAATCTGCAGCCTTTCTGATTTCCCGGCTTAGTCCGCATTTTGGTTTATTTTTTGTACACCATATAGGCACCCAGCCCGAACACCGCGATCCACAGCCCCATGGCCGCAGCACCCATGTACTCCCACAGTGAGCTGATATTCACCAACATCAGCAGCGCCACACCTAGAATAATGTTGCCCAGTAGAAAATTTTTGTTTTCGTTCAATTTCTTGTCCTTTTGTTGTGGTTTAGGAACAGGAATTCTGCCATCGGCAATCCAGCTTCCTTTAGTCTGAATTCTACCCTCGAAGTGGATCGTTCACTACCTCTCAAGCCGTTTTCACGGATCAAGAGTTATTCGTAGGCAGTAGAATAGGGTTTAGAAATGCCGTTCCCAAAAAAGTTTATTTTCGACTTCGTTTAATTCGGCATCATCGCAAACGGGCTCATACCAGAGGCGAGAAAAGGAAAGCTATCTTTGTTCATTTTCTTTGCAACACTCACGATGACTTTTATTCAGCTATGATCGGGATTTTAGTGGTTTCACCTTTGTGATTTCGCAACATATATTCATTCTCATTTTTATCGGCTATATAATAGTCCGGCATCAATGGGATTTTGCCTATATTGGTTGCTAGTACATACATCGGTTGTGCAAGACCAGTCGTATGCCCACGCAATGCATCACGAATCAACTCAGCTCCTTTTTCCACTGGAGTGCGAAAATGGTCGATGCCGGGAGCAGGTTCACAATAAAAAACATAGTAAGGCCGGATGCGTGTACGCAGTAATTTCTGATGTAGTTCTCTAAATGTATCTACATCATCATTAATTCCCTTCAATAACACAGCTTGATTCCCTACATTAATACCGCAACTCATCAGTTCGTAAATTGCTTTCTCTGTTTCCTCGGTAATCTCTTTTGGATGATTACACTGCGTGTTGATCCAGACCGGCACTTTGTGAAAACCACCGATAGCATCCTTTAAGCCTTCAGTGATTCGGTGTGGCAACACAATGGGTAGGCGGGAACCTATACGAATCATTTCGACATGCGGTATCTCGCGAAGTGATGTAATCAAGTATTTTAATTTATCGTCAGATAAAAGTAACGGATCACCTCCGGTGATAAGTACATCACGAATTTCAGTGTGTTCGGCAATCCAAGCTAATCCTTCATCTATATCCATACGAAGTTTTAAATCTCTATCGACGACAAGTTCTTTTCGAAAGCAATGGCGACAATAAATCCCGCAAGTTTCTACAACAGTAAATGCAATTCGATCATTATATTGGCGGGCAATGCTATCTGGGCGGACTTCCTCGGTTGCTCTATTTTCTTTCCAGATTAGATAATTATCCATTCCAAATTCATTAACCTGTTCTTTCATTGATGGAATTACCTGTCTGCGAATTGGGCAGTTTGGATCGTCTTTATCCATCAATGATGCAAAATAAGGCGTTACACCCCATTTGGTATTTAAACTTTCAATGGCCAACCTTTCGTCATCAGATACATTGATATATTGTTCAAGACTTTCAAGTGTATCCACTTGATTTTGCATTTGCTTTACCCATTCTACTTGCATTATTTCTCCGGCAATAGTTAGTGGTTTCGACAAGAATAAAAGAATTAAGTGGTCTGACCTTTTTATTAGTCAAGATGTTAACACAGAACCATTTGGTGCCAGGCGTTTTGTATGGAAGGCTTCGGGAATTACTGATTAATTCGTCATTCCGGCGAAGGCCGGAATCTATGTGTTTTTTTCTGGATTCCAACTGGATTTGAATTTCATCTTCAGCTTAAAATAGGAGAATTTAGTTCTACCCTGGAATCGGAGTTGGGTTTTCATCTCATATTATGTGAGGCGATTAAACCTGCACGTGACGTTCCATTCTCCGAGGTGAGTGAACGAATACAACAGGCAATACAGCAACAACGGACAGAGTCCCATCAGTGTGCCTGGCTAAGGCAGCTGGCAAAGTAGGGAAGATGCCCCCTGGGGATATCCTTTCGGAAAGGATAGATGAAGATAAATGTGAAGATTGTTGGAAAAAACAGATAAATAGAGGTATCATGCACGCCACTTGCTGAGGGGTAGCAGTATACGGACTGTTTAGTTGGGTTCGTTACCGGCCTCGCTGCCAATTTTGAGTTTAGTAGAACCCCGTATTCGGGGTTTTTTTTGGTGACCGGGTTTTGGTATGAGCCAATTTAGGCGGTATAATACCGCCACGGTTATTATGGTTTTTGAGAAGAAGTGGGCCTACGGCCCATTTTTTTGTTGTGGTGATAGAGCACTACACCGGATATGCAAAGCGCGCCAGACAGATTGATGCAGCTTATTGGGCAGGTGGTAGAACCAATGGGCTATGAATTGGTAGGGATCGAGTACCGAAGAGGTGCGGATTCAGGGCTGTTGCGTATCTATATTGATCAGGATGCTGGCATCTTGCTAGACGACTGTGTGAAGGTGAGTCGTCAGGTCAGCGCCATGTTGGATGTGGAAGACCCGCTGAAAGAGGCATATCAGCTGGAGGTGTCATCCCCTGGTGTTGATAGGCCGTTGTTTGTGAAGGAACATTTTGATCGTTTTGCTGGCAGCAAGGTGCGCGTGAAACTACGTATGAAGCTGGATGGTAGAAAGCGATTTGAAGGTGTTTTACATGGCACCAAGGATGAAGATGTGGTGCTGGAGATGGATGGTGAAATGAAGTACCTGCCGCTGGATCTGATAGACAGTGCGCGGCTGGTACCAGAGTTCTGATTGGGAATTGACAGATGAATAAAGAGATTTTGCTTGTCGTTGATGTAGTTTCCAACGAGAAGGATGTAGATAAAGAGATTATCTTCGATGCGATCGAAGCTGCTTTGGCGTCTGCTACCAGGAAAAAGAATGGTGGTGATATCGACGTTCGCGTCGAGATCGACCGGGAGACTGGTGATTACTCCAGCTTCCGCCGTTGGCAGGTCATTGAAGAGCCGGTCGAGGAAGAGTTTGACGAAAAGACCCACATGCTACTGGCCGATGCAAAAAAGACTAACTCTGAAATTCAGGTGGGTGAGTATATTGAAGAGGCTATGGATTCAATCGCCTTCGGCCGCATAGCTGCGCAGACCGCTAAGCAAGTGATTGTTCAGAAGGTGCGCGAGGCGGAAAGAGCCAAGGTCGTCGCCATCTATGAGGAGCGGATTGGTGACTTGGTAACCGGCGTGGTTAAAAGGGTTGAACGGGGTAATGTGACCCTGGACCTGGGCGCCAATGCTGAAGCGATAATTCCCAGAGAGGAGATGATCCCAAGGGAGTCAGTGCGTAGCGGAGACCGGATACGTGGATTCCTCTACGAGGTGCGACCTGAAGCACGGGGGCCACAGCTTTTTGTGAGTCGTACCCGTCCGGAATTGTTGGTTGAATTGTTTAAGCTTGAGGTGCCAGAGATCAGTGATGGACTTATTGAGATCATTGGTGCCGCCAGGGATGCAGGCCTGCGTGCCAAGATCGCGGTAAAGGCGCATGATAAGCGTATTGATCCTGTTGGGGCATGCGTAGGTATGCGTGGTTCCAGAGTACAGGCCGTATCCAATGAGCTGAATGGAGAGCGGGTGGACATCATCCTGTGGAATGAGACGCCAGCCCAGTTTGTAATCAATGCCATGTCGCCGGCAGAGGTCTTCTCCATTGTTGTGGATGAAGAGAAGGGCAGCATGACAGTTGCGGTGGAAGAGGAAAATCTATCCCAGGCTATTGGGCGAGGCGGACAGAACGTGCGGCTGGCAAGTGAGTTAACCGGTTGGGAACTCAATGTCATGAATGAGGCTGATGCCTCAGAAAAGAGTGAGGCCGAGGCGCGAGAACTGGTCGAAAAATTCATGGGTTGGCTGGATGTCGACGAAGAGGTTGCGGTGATCCTGGTGCAGGAAGGATTCTCTACCCTTGAGGAAGTTGCCTTTATCGAGATCGATGAGATGCTGGCAATCGAAGAGTTTGACCAGGATATCGTGGATGAACTCAGAGAGAGAGCCAAGGATGTGTTGTTGACACTGGCTATTGCCAAAGAAGAGAAGCTCTCAGATGCGGAACCGGAAGAGGATCTGCTTAACATGGATGGTATGGATCGTAAGCTGGCCTACGAACTTGCTCAGATTGATGTGAAGAGCATGGAAGATCTGGCAGAGCAGTCAGTTGATGAACTGATGGTAATAGACGATATGGACGAAGAACGCGCCGCGAAGTTGATTATGACCGCGCGAGCACCGTGGTTTGCAGAGCAGGAAGACTAAGGCTGTTCAGGAGGCCCTAGCGATGAGCGAAGTAAAAGTAAAACAACTTGCCACAGATGTTGGCATCCCGGTCGATCTCTTGCTATCTCAACTAGAGAAGGCGGGGCTAAAGAAGAGCGATGGAGAGGACGTAGTTACTGAGTCAGAGAAGACTCAGCTACTAACTCATCTGCGGGAAAGCCATGGCAAGAAAGATGCGGATGGTGCTGCCGCAGGTCGCAAGATAACCCTTAAACGCAAGAGTGTAAGTGAACTCAGGCAGCCCTCAGCTGCCGGGCGCACACCGGTTCGTGGTGCTGCGGCGCGTGGTGGCAAGGTGGTAAGCGTCGAAGTGCGCCGCAAGCGGTTAGTACCTAAGACAGAATCAGAAACAGAAAAGGAAAAGAGGCTCAGGGAAGCAGAGGAGGCCAGAAAGGCGCTGGCGGAACAGGACTTACAGAAACAACAGGTTGCGGCAGAAGCCGAAGCCAGACGCAATGCCGAGAAGGCCAAACTCGAAAGTGCTCAAAAGGAAAAACTGGAAGCTGAAGAGTTAAAGCAGCAAGCGGAGGAGCAGCCGCAACAGGAAGAAGAGTTGGTCATAAAGGCCGATGAGGAGACCAAGGCCGAGCCGGTTAAGCCGGAAGAGAAACAGCCTGCTAAAAAGAAAGTTAGTGCGGCGGATAGCATGGAGGAGGCAAAAAAGAAGGCGGTCGAGGCTGAAGCAAAGCTGGTTGCGGAAGAAAAAAGCGGTAAAAAGACCGGTCATCGCAAAGAAGAGCCTGCGCGTGGTCGCGCCAAAGACAAAAAGACAAAGCATGGCCGTCGTGAGCTACATGTAGCCAAAGATAAGAGTGGTCGTCGCAGAAGCAGTAAGGCACATAAGAGACGCCCATCCCATATCCAGTCTGATGCCCAGCACGGTTTTGTGAGACCAACTGCACCGGTGGTACACGATGTGGAGATCCCGGAATCAATTACCGTGGCAGATCTCGCTCAAAGGATGTCTATCAAGGCAGCCGAGGTTATCAGAGAGTTGATGAAGATGGGCATGATGATGACCATCAATCAGCCATTGGATCGTGATGCCGCTACCTTGGTGGTGGAAGAGATGGGCCACAACCCGATTATGCCGAAGGCCGGCGACATCGAGGCCGAACTGATTGAATCAATAGAGGATATGGAGGGTGAGCAGGTTGCCCGTGCACCGGTTGTTACCATCATGGGGCATGTTGATCACGGCAAGACCTCTTTGCTTGACTATATCCGCACTACTCGCGTAGCGGCGGGAGAGGCCGGTGGTATTACCCAGCATATCGGCGCATACCATGTAGAAACGGACAAGGGCATGATCTCCTTTCTGGATACACCGGGACATGCAGCATTCTCAGCCATGCGTGCCCGCGGCGCCAAGGTCACCGACATCGTTATCTTAGTCGTGGCAGCCGATGATGGCGTGAAACCACAGACTGTTGAGGCTATTCAACATGCTAAGGCAGCAGGGGTGCCGCTTATCATCGCAATCAACAAGATGGATAAGCCAGAGGCCCAGCCAGACCGGGTTATCCAAGAGCTTACCCAGCACGAGGTAGTTCCGGAAGACTGGGGTGGTGACACCATGTTTGTTCAGGTTTCGGCCAAGACCGGCGATGGCATTGATGGTCTGCTGGACGCCATCCTGCTACAGGCAGAGGTGCTGGAACTGAAGGCGGTAGTGGATGCTCCGGCCAGAGGAATTATCGTCGAATCAAGTCTGGATAAGGGACGCGGGCCTGTGGCCACCGTCCTGGTGCAGTCCGGTACCTTGAGTGCCGGTGATATTCTGGTCAGTGGACAGGAGTTTGGCCGAGTGCGGGCCCTGTTGGACGAAGATCGCAATCAGATAAAATCAGCTGGACCATCCGTGCCGGTTGAGGTGTTGGGCCTATCCGCTGTCCCCAACGCTGGTGATGATGTGATAGTTGTAGGCTCAGAGCGCAAGGCGCGTGAGTTATCCGATATGCGTAGGGAAAAGAATCGTGATAGCCGCATGGCAGATCAGAAGAGTGCCAAGATGGATGAATTCTTCTCGCATATGTCAGAAGGCGAGACCAACTACGTCAACCTTATTATTAAGGCCGATGTACAGGGTAGTGTTGAGGCGCTGAAAGAGTCTTTGCTCAAGATTGAGGCCGATAATATCAAGGTTAAGGTAGTGGCCTCAGGCGTTGGTGGTATCAACGAATCTGATATCAATCTGGCGTTGACATCGAGCGCATTTGTCATCGGGTTCAACGTCCGTGCCGATGCCTCGGCCCGTCGCCTCGCCGAAGATAAGGGCGTGGATCTACGCTACTACAGCATCATCTACGAGATCATGGATGATGTTAAGAAGGCCATCTCCGGCATGCTGTCACCTGAGATCCGCGAGGAGATCATTGGTTTGGCTCTGGTGCGTGATGTATTCCGTTCCTCCAAGTTCGGCGCTATTGCCGGCTGCATGGTGACCGAGGGCACGATCAAGCGGAGCAGGCCGATTCGAGTACTGCGAGAAAACGTGGTTATCTATGAAGGTGAGCTGGAGTCTCTGCGTCGCCACAAGGATGATGTTAACGAGGTGAAGGGCGGAACCGAATGCGGTATTGGCGTGAAGAACTACAACGATATCAAAAACGGTGATCAGATTGAGGTGTTTGAACGCACCGAAGTGGCGCGCGAGCTCTGACAGGATAGTTCGGCTTAATGGCTAGAGAATTCACCAGAACTGATCGGGTCGGTTCCCAGATGCAACGTGAGATTGCACAGCTTGTTAGGGATGAGTTGAACGACCCGCGCCTGGGTTTGATTACCATCCAGGCGGTAAAGGTGGTGCGTGACTTTTCGCATGCCACGGTCTATTTCACCTTTATCGGCGGCGAACTTGAAACCAAAGACGTCACCAAGGTGTTGAAGGACGCTGCGCCCTTTTTTCGACATGAACTGGGTCATCGTCTGAACATTCGTACCCTGCCACAACTTCACTTTGTTTATGACGAGTCCGTGGAACAAGGGGCTCACCTCTCTGCGCTGATAGATAAGGCGGTTGAGAGCGATGAAAAAAAATCCCGCGAAAAAGAATAGCTATGGGAAGACGACGTAAAACCGGTCGCAATATCAGCGGCATCCTGCTGCTGGATAAGCCTCTCGGCATCACATCAAATAGCGCCCTGCAAAGCGTAAAGCGGATATTCAACGCACAGAAGGCTGGTCACACCGGTAGTCTGGACCCTCTGGCGGACGGTCTATTGCCTATCTGTTTTGGGGGCGCCACCAAGGTTTCCGCCTTCCTTCTGGATGCGGATAAGCACTATCTGGTGCGGGTAAAGATGGGTGTCACCACCACTACGGCCGATGCAGAGGGCGAGGTGTTAGAGACAAGGCCAGTGACAGGTATATCCGAATCAGATATCCAGCAGGTGATCGCTGGCTTTGCAGGCGAGATTGAGCAGATCCCACCCATGTACTCAGCCCTGAAACATAATGGTGAAAGGCTGTATAAACTGGCTCGGGACGGCATAGAGGTGGAGCGCAAGCCGCGTCTGGTAACCATCCACAGTATATCCATGCAGAATTACTCAACGCCTGAGTTTGACCTGGAGGTTCACTGCTCCAAGGGCACCTACATACGTACCCTGGCAGAGGATATTGGTGAAAAACTTGGTTGCGGAGCCCATGTGTCTGCGCTTAGGCGCACCAGGGTTGGTCCCTATGGGGCTGAGTCCATGGTAACAATGGAGCAGATCCAGCAGTTGGCTGAAGAGGGTTTTTCTGCCCTGGATGAGGTGTTGCTACCCATCGATAGTGCGCTGGGGAGTTGGCCAGAGGTCAAACTCTCCCCAGACGGCACCTTCTACCTGCGCCAGGGCCAGGCGGTGCTGGTGCCTAATGCGCCGACCGAAGGGATGGTTAGACTATATGATGCCGATGGCTCGTTCATGGGGGCGGGTGAGATACTTGATGATGGCAGGGTGGCGCCACGTCGTATGATGTAGCTAAGTATCCTCTCGGTTATCATCGAGCCGATAATCAGCTACACTGATTAATACCATTAAATTTGCTTGGTTTGGATAAACCGATCATAATTCGCGGCTCAGTAAGAAATATCGGATCCTGGACGGCTTTGCCAGCTGACCGGGTATCTTTGAAACGACCTCGCCATGGTTGGTGAGGTTATTCAATCCGCTACTCTGAACCCATTGTCGGGGTGCGGATGTTGGGCAGCAGATCTCCTGCTGTCTATGTAACTATTCAATGAGGAGAAATCTAAATGGCAATGAGTACGGAAGAAAAGAAGGCAATTGTTGGTGAGTATGCCCGCGCCGAAGGCGACACCGGGTCTCCAGAGGTACAGGTAGCTCTACTAACATTCAATATAAAAAAGCTCACTGAGCATTTCGCGGAACATAAGCACGACCACCACTCTCGCCAGGGACTGGTGCGGATGGTCAATTCACGTCGCAAGCTGCTGGACTACCTGAAATCCAAAGATATTGAGCGTTATCGTGCTCTGATCTCCAGTCTTGGTCTGCGTCGTTAAACCGGTCACCTTATCAAAGAACCTAAGAGGGTATTAACAAGTGAGCTTGATAACAAAAGAATTCCAATATGGTGACCACAAAGTCACTCTTGAGACTGGCGAGATAGCACGCCAGGCCGATGGCGCCATAATGATCAATATGTCCGACACCGTAGTTCAGTGTACCGTTGTTGGATCCAAGAGAGCGATGGAGGGGCGTGATTTTTTCCCCATGACCGTTGATTACCAGGAGAAGACCTACGCTGCCGGCGTGATCCCAGGTGGATTCTTCCGCCGGGAAGGTCGCCCCAGCGAGAAGGAGACTCTGACCTGCCGCCTGATCGACCGTCCGGTTCGTCCCCTGTTTCCCAAGGGATACACTAAAGAAGTGCAGATCATCTGTACCGTCATGTCTCTGAATCCTGCTGTGGACCCGGAGATTCCAGCCCTGCTGGGTGCATCCGCTGCGCTGTCAATCTCCGGATTGCCATTCGATGGCCCCATCGCTGCGGCCCGTGTGGGCTACAAGGATGGCCAGTACCTGCTGAATCAGGACCAGACTGGCCTGAATGAAGACAGCGATCTGGATCTGGTGGTTGCCGGAACAGAAGAAGCGGTACTCATGGTGGAATCTGAGGCCTCCCAACTGTCAGAAGAGGTAATGCTCGGCGCGGTAATGTTCGGCCACGAACAGATGCAGGTAGCGATCCAGGCGATCAAGGAATTGGCCGCCGAGGTGGGTAAAGAGGTTGTTGAGTTTATTCCGCCTGCTGTGGATACCGATCTGACTGCAGCAGTTGAAGCCGCTGCCAAGGCTGGTCTGGAACAGGCCTATTCAACTGCCGATAAGATGGAGCGTTACAGCCGCACCGATGCGGTCAAAGCAGAGACGATTGCAAAGCTGTGTGCTGGTGAAGATGCCAAATGGAGTGAGTCTGAGGTCGGTGGCGCACTCGACAGCCTGAAGAAGAAGGTTGTACGTGGACGCGTATTGGCTGGAGAGCCACGCATCGATGGCCGTGATACCAGAACCGTACGTCCTATCAATGTTCGTACCGGTGTTCTGCCGCGTACCCACGGTTCAGCTCTGTTTACCCGTGGCGAGACTCAGGCCATAGTTGTAGCTACCCTGGGTACCGAGAGAGATTCTCAAATCATTGACGCCCTGGGCGGCACCTATCGCGAACCGTTCATGCTGCACTACAACTTTCCTCCATTCTGCGTAGGTGAGACCGGGCGTGTCGGTACTCCGAAACGGCGTGAGATTGGTCATGGTCGTTTGGCTAAGCGTGGCATATTGGCATCTATGCCAAGCATGGAAGAGTTCCCATACTCCATTCGTGTGGTTTCCGAGATTACAGAATCAAACGGTTCCAGCTCAATGGCTTCTGTCTGTGGTACCAGTTTGGCGCTGATGGATGCTGGCGTACCTTTGAAGAGTCCAGTAGCCGGTGTAGCAATGGGCCTGATCAAAGATGATGACAAGTTTGCCGTGCTGACCGATATCCTGGGCGATGAAGATCACCTGGGTGACATGGACTTCAAGGTTGCAGGTACCGCCAATGGCATCAACGCCCTGCAGATGGATATCAAGATCAACGGTATCACCAAGCAGATCATGGAGATTGCACTGGAGCAGGCAAAAGAGGGACGCCTGTATATTCTGGGTGAGATGAATAAGTCAATTGATTCACATCGTGATGAGATGTCCGAGCATGCACCACGCATCATCACCATCAAGGTTGATCCAGACAAGATTCGTGACATCATCGGCAAGGGTGGCGTAACCATACGTTCCATCACAGAAGAGACCGGCGCTACCGTCGATGTAACCGATGACGGTGTGGTCAAGATATTCTCTGTAGACAAGGCAGCGGGTGAAGATGCCAAAAAGCGTATTGAGCTTATCACTGCTGACGTCGAAGTTGGTCAGATCTATGAGGGCAAGGTTGCCCGTCTGATGGATTTTGGCGCTTTTGTCACCATTCTGCCCGGTAAGGACGGACTTGTGCATATCTCTCAGATCTGCGAAGAGCGGGTCGAGAAGGTAAGCGACAAGCTATCCGAGGGTGATGTGGTAAAGGTCAAGGTTCTGGAAGTGGATAAGCAGGGCCGTGTTCGCCTTAGCATGAAGGCAATACAGGAAAACGAAGCCTAATATTTCCTGATATTTGTCGTAATAGATGGGGAGCCTTTGGCTCCCCATTTTTGTTGGCTGGGTTTCCATTTCTTAATATCCGTGCCATGATTAAAAGATTGGTGCTATCTGTAGCAACATGTAACAACTGCGTATAGTTTGAACCGGCAATGTGAATGATTGGCAGCTTGGTGTTTTGCCCGGAACAAACAGCCTGCGGATTATTCAGACCGGAAAAAGTTGGAGGCTGGAAAAATGAATAAATTTATCACTCTTCTGTCTGTTTTGGCCCTTACCTGTACAACCCAAGCCTATGCTGGCAAGACTACTCGTGCTGCAGTATTAGGCTTTATCGGGGGTTATGCGGTAGGCAAGTATACCAACAAACCAGCACCCCCTCGTACAGAGGTACGTTACATACGTCAACGGTCTCAGTCTCCGATTCAGCAGGCATTTAGAAGCCAGAGTAGGTTTATCCGTAAGCAGGTTCAGGTGAAACTGCGAGAACAGGGGTACTACCGCTCGTACATAGACGGTGCCTGGGGACGTGGAACCCGCTCTGCACTTGAGCAATTTGCACTGGATTCAGGGAAGACAGGTTTGTTGACCACCTATGGTGGTTCAAGCGAGCTTATGAGTATGCTGCTAAGTCCCGAAGAAAATTCGCAGATGGTATCTTTAGAAGTAGGCGAATCTTCAGCTGACGATACTATGGCTGATGCATCAGATGCGGTCGACGCTAACGCATCGAATACGGTAAGTCTGGCCGACTTGAAACATCGGTATAAAATTGCAGATCAACAACTATCTCTGCTTAAACAGGTACTACGGGTAGAAGAGAATGAGGACCAACAGAATTCCTTTAACCAGGCAAAGCTTCAGGCAGTTAAAGGGCGGATTGCTGCAATAGATGGATTTAAGCAACAGGTTAATTCAGCAGCACAGGCAAGCTACAAGGAGTCGCTACTACCTGTCAGTCTCAATATGGGTATGCCTGCGTCGAAGGTGTATCGAATCATTCCAATAATCCCTTATGTCATCCCAGGGACAAATGAGTTTGGAGAAATGCGGGTTTCGCCTCGCGTAACCGACGCTGGTGTTCTTATCTATGATCATAATTTTATGGATATTGGTCCAGGCTATGAAAAGATTCGCGAAACGATTTCTCTTCGGAGTGATAACAGGCCTGAGCTAATGTTCGGTCTTGGCAAGGTATACGAGTGGAGTTATCTAGCGCAGCAAAAGGGAGTGCGTCAGAGGCATCAGAAGTCAGCTGCATGTTTCCCCAAGAACATGTGTGATGAAAAGAAGGTTGGAAACAATTCAACGGAAGTGGTTTTTTTGCTGGATGAAGATGGCTCAACTGCGGCTAAGATTCAAAGTAACAAAGGCAAGTTCGTTTCCGGCTATAAGTTACCAATTGAGTCCGCACTCCTTCTTTCATCATACATGGACTATATGAAGCAAGAGGGTGAGGCAGAGTATAGTGCCGGAACCATGAAAAATGCAGATCTGGATAAAATGTTTAAATAGTAGCCGTTGGTTGTAGGATAGATGGGGAGTCTCTAGACTCCCCGTTTTTTATGGGGCAGGGCTCGCCCGATCAGTTCCCAAGTTGTATACAATAGGGTAATACTGTCCACAAAACTGACCCTAGCTGGAGACGAAAGATTATATGGAAGCTGATCATATTCAATGCCCCAAGTGTGGTGCCGAGATCGAAATTGGTGAGGTATTGGCCAAGAAGATTGCTGGCGATGTAGAGGCCAGGATTAAGGCAGAAGCCGCAATAGAGCGTGATCAGGCGGTTAAGGCCGCTCAGGACAAGGAGAGGGCGTCTGTTGGACTTACATTGCAGAAGCTCGAGGCCGATCTTGCTGCAAAAACCTCCGAGATCAAACAGGCAGAGCAGCGAGAGCTGGAGCTGGCGGCACAGCAGCGCGAACTGGCGAAGAAAGAGAAGGTCCTGGAGCAGACGGTAGAACAGCGGGTAGCGCAAAAGGAGAAGGAGCTGACGGAGTCTATTCGGAAAGAGGCATCCAGTCAGGCATCCAAGGAGATAGAGTCACTTCAAGAGGCGCTTACGTCCAGGGACAAGGCGATGGATGATGCACGCAAACGTGAGCTTTCCCTGCTCAATGAGAAGCGTGAGTTGGAACAGAAGCGTAAAGGTATGGAGCTGGAGTACCAATACAAACTGGAAGAGGATCGGCGCAAACTTGGCGAGAAGTACGCCAGCGAGGCAGATCTGAAACTAAAGGAGCGAGATCAACAGATCGAAGGCCTGCGCAAGGCCCTGGATGATGCCAAGCGCAAAAGTGAGCAGGGTTCCATGGAGACTCAAGGCGAGGCGTTGGAGCTGGATCTGCAAACCAATCTGGAGCAGAACTTTCCCCACGATACCATCGACCCGGTGTCCAAAGGCATACGCGGAGCCGATGTTATCCAGATGGTCCACAATCATAGTCTGGTCAAGAGCGGCACCATCATCTGGGAGACCAAGAATACCAAGGCTTGGAGTAATGGCTGGATTGAGAAGCTGAAGGATGATCAGCGTGAACTGGGCGCCAATGTGGCGGTAATAGTCTCAGCGGTGCTGCCGGATGGGGTACGTAACTTTGATCTCATGGATGGGGTATGGGTCTGTTCGGTAACATCCTACATCCCCCTCGCCATGGCACTGCGTCAACAGTTGATTCAAGTGACCTTTGCCCGTACCGCATCGGAAGGCAAATCGGACAAGATGGAGATGGTCTATCAATACCTCTCCGGCGATGAGTTCCGTCAAAAGGTAGAAGCCATTGTTGAAACCTTTGTCGGAATGAAGGAGCAGCTGGAAAAAGAGAAGCGGGCGTATTCCAGAATCTGGAAAGAGCGAGAAAAGCAGATAGAACGCATCATCGACAACACCGCCGGAATGTATGGAGATATCCGCGGGCTTATCGGCTCATCGATCCCGGAGATTAAGGCCCTGAGTCTGGATGCAACCGATGATCTGCTAGAGTTGGATAACGACTGATTGTTTCATTTAAGCTCCCTCTCCCTTTGGGAGAGGGATGGGGTGAGGGGTTGAAAATAGGCTAAGTTGTTTTTTTTGTTCCCCTCATCCTAGCCTTCTACCCATGCGGGCATCGAGATCCCCCGGAGGGGAGAAGGGACGGTAGTGATTTTATTTATTCGGTATAACGGAAGGGAGCTATGTAATGACTAATAACGTATACAAAAAAATAGAGCTGGCCGGGACATCCACCGTGAGTTCAGACGATGCCGTAAAAAATGCCCTGGCCAAGGCGTCAGAAAGCGTTCGCAACATGGACTGGTTTGAGGTGCAGGAAACCCGTGGCCATATAGTGGACGGAAAAGTTGATCACTGGCAGGTGGTGCTTAAGGTGGGTTTTCGGTTGGATTAGGGAGCCTATCTTCTTGGTGCGTCTGTTCGCTATCGGCTGTGAATTCAACTGGTCGCTGCAACATACTATCCTTAGTCGAAAAAAGGAGAGGGAAAATGGCCTTTATTAATTGGACAGAGGAATTGAGTGTTAATGTAAAGGAAATTGATTTGGAGCATAAGAAACTTATTAACATGCTTAATACATTGCATTCAGCATTAATTGACCGTAAGGGGCGGGCTACTCAAAAATCAATAGTTCTTGAAATGATAGATTACGCCTCTTTTCATTTCGAAACCGAAGAAAAATATATGCTTCGATTTAACTTTCCTGGTTATCAGGAACATAAAGAAGAGCACGAACAGTTTACAGAGAAAGTACTTAATTTGAAGGTACGCATAGAAAAGTCCGGCTCTATCCTTACATTGGAAATACTAAACTTTCTACGAGATTGGCTTAAAAATCATATTTTAGGAACAGATAACAAGTATTCAGAATGTTTTAATGAGCATGGCCTTTATTAAATATATTTTCAAGTGAACATTTAACATCTCGATCCAGTGGTCTGAACTAGCACCACTTTTGAGGATTTGTTTAAGCAGCTAAGCTCAATCGTTAAGGTCCTCGCATTACGGCTAATCTCGGACCCTTTTCAACGCCTAATAGTCTGTTAATCTCTGTAGTAAGCAAGGTATATAAAAACAAGCAGGATGCGCTCCCCTCAAAGGAATTCATCCTTTCCTAATCTAAACGAGAATTGTTACGCGCGCGGCATATCACAATATTGGTGCCAGGCACAGACGCTGGTGATACCGGGATTTTGGATATGATTGGTGGCTGAGGGGAAGAAATCGTGGATTAAAGAATAATGAATTCTACTAAGGGATTAAATAATCATCCCTCCATACCTTTAACTTCATAGATGCTAGTAAAAGCAATTTGTGCTGGGACAGGTATAATCACGCAATTTACTCCCTTGGCTGGACATTGGCATGAATAATGAGATTAACTACAAGAACAACCCCCTCAATGGTGTTGGTTTAAAAAGCTTGTTGATTGAAATAGTAGATCACTACGGTTTTGAGATTCTCTTTGCCTATTTGAATATCAATTGTTTTAAGACAAATCCGAGCATTGATTCCAGTGTAAAGTTTCTTAAAAAAACGGATTGGGCGCGTGAAAGAATTGAAGCTTTCTACTTATATGAATTTAAAAACTTACCTAAAGCGTCTTCCAAACAGTTTTTATTGTCTCCCAGGGACCGGATTATTCCAGACGATCAAACGCCAAGTGAGCCTGCTGAGCTAAATTTGGAAGATGCTGAGCGGTTGCGCGAAAATCGCGAAAAGAAAGCGGCTGAATGGAGTCAGAGTGAAGGGAATCGCTCGGGGCCTGGTAAGAGTTTGGGCGTTCAACGAGGCGAGGATTCTAACAATCGAGGTAATAATCGCTCTACGAAGGCTGTCCGTGAATCGACGAATTCTCCAGATACCTCTGTTGAGGGTAATACCGACCCATGGGCGAAATGGAAAAGCAAATCGGAGCACTAAGTTTGTGCAGGGTATAACTACTATTAATCAGGTAATGCGTACTGCGACACTACTGATAGCATTAGAGCTTTGGCGATATATAAAATAATGAATAATAAGCAAAAAAATAATCCATTGCATGGCGTTACCTTAGATAAAGTTGTGGCGAGGTTGGTGGAGTACTACGGCTGGGATGGGATGGCGCAGAGAAACAATATCAATTGCTTTAAGAGCAACCCATCAATCAAGTCATCGCTGAAGTTTTTACGTAAAACCCCATGGGCTAGAGATAAGGTTGAGAGTTTGTACCTATCAACATTTGAAAAACCATCCCCGTGGCGTAATAGAAAATAGCTATTCAGTATTGCAACGTGAAATCGAAAAAGGGAGCAAATATGAAAATCAAAAAATATAACAAGTTGCATCATCGGAACAACTTTCCGCTCCTAGCATCGCTACAAGTTCTCCGCTGTGCAGGGCGTTATAAAATCAGGAGAGGCTTGTGCCAGAACGGATCAGAATAGCACTTCTTATAGATTGCGATAACGTAAGCCATAATTCGATAGAGGGAGTGATCGAAGAATTGTCCAAGTTTGGTATGGTTAACATTCGACATGCCCACGGAGATTGGAACAGTTCTTCACTATCAGGGTGGATCGAGAGATTACATCCTCACGCCATTCGCCCAATGCAACAGTTCGCGTATACCAAGGGTAAAAATGCAACTGATTCTGCCATGATTATTGATGCAATGGATCTTCTGTACAGCAACACAGTCGATGCATTTGCTCTAATGACCAGCGATAGTGACTTTACACCTTTAGTAATGAGACTGCTTGAGAGTGGCCTTCCGGTATATGGGTTTGGAGAAAAGAAAACCCCGCAACCATTTGTAGATGCTTGTTCAACATTTATTTACACTGAAAATCTTGCTAAAGAAAAGGAAGATAAGAAAAATAAGAAGCCATCGGCTATATCAGGAAAGGCAAAGCTGAGGCAGGATACAGCATTGGTAAAATTGCTGCGCACTGCGGTGGAGCAAACATCAGGTGATGATGACTGGGCTCTTATGAGTAAAGTAGGGAAGTACATATCAAATAATAGCTCATTTTCACCTATCAACTATGGCTATAAAAAGCTAGGTGATCTAATTCGAGCAACAGAATTATTCGATACCGAAATGAGAAATGATGGGAAATCATTGTACATTAAAGATGTACGCAAATAAATTTATAATAAATTAGACAAGCGTACTTACCTAGCACCACTTTTGTGGGCTTGTTTAAGCAGCTAAGCTCAATCGTTAAGGTCCGTATGGTCGCAGGCTGTGTGAAAACTAAATTGCACTGTGATTTATTACTGATTTCGCTTACAAAACATGCATGAGATTAAAATCCGTAGAGGTTTTTACTCTAAATTGCTTATAGATTTACGTAGCAGCGCGTGACTTCGTAAGTCATCAGAGTTTTCACACAGTCTGGTCGCAGTACAGACAGAAGCTTGAATAACAGCAGGTAAGAACTAGTGGACGGTCGCTAACGGAAGATACGGCTCTCCAAGCCGTTACCATGGTCCACCAGATATGGGCCCTTATTGTCTTTCCAGTCGCTCAGAACTATACGTGTTGCCGGTCTTCCATCCAGTCTAAGGTCATAGGTGTCAGGTCTGTGGGTGTGTCCGTGGACGAGTTGCCAGGCGCCATGTTTCCGCATGTACTCTATAACTGTCGCCTCATTCACATCCATGATGTTGTCCGGCAGGTTTGATTTCGCCCCCTGGCTCTGTTCCTTCATCTCTGCGGCAATTCTGGCGCGTTCGGAAAGTGGTTTGCTCAGGAAGCTATCCTTGAAATCGTTGCTTCGAAGCCGGAGCCTCTCTTTTTGATATGCAAGGTCATCTGTTACCAGCAGGTCGCCGTGCATTAACAGGGTGGCCATTCCGGATAGATTTACCACAGCAGCATCCTTGAGCAGGGCGCAGCCGGTTTCCCGGCAAAAGCCATCACCGATAAGGAAGTCACGGTTGCCCCTGATCATGAACAGCTCTCTACCTCTGGCAGCGTAGTCGGATAGGGCCGCCAGAATCTGAGGGATGGGTTCTGTCCTGTCGTCGTCTCCAATCCAGACGTCGAACAGGTCTCCCAGGATATACAGGCGCTGGCTGTTGGATGCTTCGTCCCTGAGGAATCTCAAAAACAGCTCAACCGTGGCGGACCTTTCCCCAGACAGGTGCAGGTCTGCGATGAGCATAGCGTTTGCCATCAGGGTTATTCTGTGATCTCAGCCTTGGTGACGATTACGTCTTCAACCGGAACGTCCTGGTGGCCAGCATTAAAACCAGTCTCTACGGTCTTGATCCGGTTGACTACTTCCATGCCTTCAACAACCTTTCCGAATACGCAGTAGCCCCAGCCATCCTGACCCGGGAAATCCAGGAACTTGTTGTCTGCTATGTTGATGAAAAACTGGGCAGAGGCAGAGTGTGGTTCCATGGTGCGGGCCATGGCGAGGCTGCCAATGGTGTTGCTAAGGCCGTTGTCGGCCTCGTTTTTGATCGGGGCGCGGGTCTCTTTTTCTACCATGCCAGTTTCAAAACCGCCGCCCTGGATCATGAAGTTACTGATCACGCGATGAAAGATTGTGCCGTCGTAGTGTCCGTCCTTCACATACTGGGTAAAGTTTTCACAGGTTATCGGCGCATTCTCAGTATCAAGTTCAATAGCTATGTCGCCAAGGTTGGTCTTAAATGTAATCATGAATTTGCTCTCTTTAAGTAGTAAGAATTGGTTTCAGTATGCCGTCTGGGTTTGTCTGGTTATTTAGTTGCAGGTATGCGGGTAACGCTTTCTATTACAATAGGTTTTTCCGGGACGTTTTGCATGCCAAGTTTAGAAGTCGTATATACATCTGCGATCTTGTCCACAGTTTTCATTCCGTTTGTCACCTTGCCAAATACCGTATAGCCCCAGCCATCTGAGCCGGGGTAGTCCAGGTTGTTGTTGTCGACATGATTGATAAAAAACTGGGCGGTGGCTGAGTGTGGCGCCATGGTGCGCGCCATAGCAATGGTTCCGCGTGCGTTTTTCAGGCCGTTCTTGGCCTCATTTCTTATCGGGGGGTGGGTTCGCTTCTTCTGCAGATCCTTGGTGAATCCGCCACCCTGGATCATAAAACTGTTTATCACCCGGTGAAACACGGTCTGGTTGAAGAAGCCTTCATCCGCATACTGAAGAAAATTCCGCACGCTAAGGGGCGCCTTGTCAGCATATAGTTCAAGCTCAATATTACCCATATTGGTCTTCATCAGTACCTTGGTGGTCTCAGCGCTGGCTATGGACATAGCTCCAAGGTTGATCAGTACTGCCAGAAACAGCCCGGAAAACAGTTTGTTCATGTCTGATGATTCCTTCATTGTAGATAGATACAGGGGGGGCAGATAGCCACACCCTACGGATAATCGGGAGCTGCATATGATAAAGCACCCAGACTTTTTGAGAAACCCCGGGTTCGGCTTTGTTGTGACAGGAGTTTCGTTTACTATGCGCGAGACTGTAATTTTACAATATATCTAAATATCTGGTAACGACAATGCTCAAGGTTTATAACGACCTCACAAATAAGAAGGAAGAATTTGTCCCCATAGAGCCAGGCAGGGCCAGTATGTACGTCTGCGGCATGACCGTGTACGACCTCTGCCACCTGGGTCATGCCCGCGTAATGGTTGTATTTGATGTCATCTACCGCTATTTGCAGGCAACGGGCTATGAAGTCACCTATGTGCGCAATATCACTGACATCGACGATAAGATCATCAACCGCGCCAATGAGAACGGTGAGGAGATTGGGAGTCTGACCGAACGTTTCATCGATGCCATGCATGAAGATGAAGATGCCCTGGGCGTGCTGCGACCCACGCAGGAGCCAAGGGCCACCGCCTACATCTCTGAGATAGTGGCGATGGTAGAAAGACTGATAGATCAGGGGCATGCCTACGTGGGCAGCAATGGAGATGTCTACTACTCAGTGAGCAGCTTTGCCGGATATGGCAAGCTTTCGGGTAAAACCATCGAAGACCTGCGGGCCGGGGAGCGGGTTGAGGTTCAGCAGGAAAAGCGTGATCCCCTGGATTTTGTTCTGTGGAAGGCGGCTAAACCGGGAGAACCGGCCTGGGAATCACCCTGGGGCGATGGTCGTCCCGGCTGGCATATCGAGTGCTCCGCTATGTCCACCTGCTGCCTGGGAGATACCTTCGATATCCATGGCGGTGGTGCCGATCTTAACTTTCCTCACCACGAGAACGAGATCGCCCAGTCCGAGGGTGCCACCGGCAAGAAATTTGTAAACTACTGGCTGCACAACGGCTTTGTCCGTATCAACGAAGAGAAGATGTCCAAATCACTTGGCAACTTCTTCACTGTGCGCGATATCCTGAAACTCTACCGCGCAGAAGAGGTGCGTTACTTTATCCTAACCAGCCAGTATCGCAGCCCACTAAACTACGATACCGAACACCTGGACAACGCCCGTAGCGCACTCACCAGATTCTATACCGCCATGCGTGGCCTAGCTGAAGTGGCGCCAGCCGGGGCAGAGCAGTATCGGGAACGTTTCAATGCGGCGATGGACGATGACTTTAATACGCCCGAAGCGTTGGCCGCAATGTTCGATCTGACACGCGAGATCAACCGCACCCGGAAACAGGATGAAGTCGCCGCAGCGGCACTGGCCGCAGAACTGAAAGCAATGGGGTTGGTGCTCGGAATTCTGCAACACGATGTAGAGGCATACCTGCGTGGCGAAGCCTCCGATGATGACGCCCTATGCGATGCGGATATTGATAGCCTGATCCAACAACGTCTGGATGCGCGCAAAGAGAAAAACTGGGCTGAGGCGGACCGTATTAGAGACCAGCTGCAAGAGGCAAATATCCTGCTGGAAGATGGGGCAGGTGGTACCAGCTGGCGCAGGGGTTGATCATGTTTGCTAAGCTGGAGTCAGAGTTGTAGTTATTGGCGGCAGGGAATTACCGGGGGAAGTTCCGTGAAGCTACGCAGTAAGTTTACCATTACGCTGCTGTTGACCAGCCGAAACAATTCATCTCCCAAATTATTTCTTTCCATTAGATGACGAAAATTACAGACAAGGATAAGCCGACATTTATCAGAAAAAACTAATTCCACCGGGTTCAATTTCCTGTTCTTCTTTTTCAATCGCGCCTACTGCAATCAAATCTGAATAGAACCTGATCTGGTCACGCCCATTCTCCTTAGCGTAATACATTGCCTGATCAGCCTCGGCAATAACCGCTGCAGGTCCAGTTTGCGATGCGATTACGGTAACACCAATACTTGCTGTAACCTCATCGACTTTTGCGTAAGTATGATGACCGATGGTCACGCGGATCCTCTCAAATGCAAGTTTCGCATCAGTCAGATCAAATGCTCTAAGCAGTATTACGAATTCCTCCCCGCCATATCGAAATATCAGGTCATAGTCTCGCACGCTCATCTCCATCAATCGAGATATCAGTATCAGTATTTCATCCCCGTACAGGTGACCAAAGGTATCGTTGATTTTCTTGAAATGATCAATATCAAGAACGCCAAGCCAGTACTGCAACTCCCCCTTGTGCTGCCGTGCATTTTGCTCCACCTCCGGCTCAGTCACCATATTGGGAGGTATCCTCTCATTATTCAGAATGATGGTACGCGTAATCTCCTGTTCAAGAGTTTCGCGATTCAACAGACCTGTGAGCTTGTCACGTCGAGTCTGCTCAATGAGGTCTAAATAATTGGCGAAAATACGTAAAAACCCGTGCACTAGGCGCTGACCATCCACATCCATTGATTGGGTTCTTTCAATCAGGATGGCGAAGACATCGCCGTTGGTGTCACGTGCCGGATAAATTATGAAAATATCTTGTGGCGAACTTGGGTTTTTCACAACCTCCACCACACCATTTTGCACAACACTACTGACGCCTTGTTCGATATAATCAGGTAGATTTTGTTTTTTTGGATACTCTGAGGTGACGACGTTGACACTGGAAGTGTACGCCGACAATCCCAATGAAAGCTCAGGCTCAACGGTCATTATCTGATATAGCCAGTATTCCTGTGAGGAATGGTATTCAATGAGAGTCTTGAGCAGGCTCTTTTCTATGATCTCACGGTCCTGGTGGCTCGTAATCTCAGCAAGCCTATCTATCAAGCGAATGGAATTGATATTTTTCATCTTATCCGTATATCAAATTAATTGTTACTGAGACAGTTCAAGCATGATTGTGTATATATCTTTGTAATACTGTTTCTGACTGAGTCCAGATTATTGCTTAATTCATCTCCCACCAGGTGTTGTGTTAGTTCTTCAAAACATTTATTTCTCAACAGTTCAGTCACGGCATCTGTGGGCAGGGGGCGAGAAGTAATAACCTCAGCATCGCTCCAGGATGGAGCCTGATATTGATCAATATGCAGTACCACATGATAGTGGTTAGGCATAACAGCATAGGCGAAAAGATCAATAGAAAAGGCATCAACAAGATCCAGCATACGTTGCCTGATCCAGCCACGTCGATGTTCGTAATCCTTGCCGGAGTTGATATCAGAACCACAGAGAATGACGTTACCAGCGCATCGGGAGACACCAGGGTAGTAGGGGGTGGCCTCGTGTGAGACCAAGGCTTTCCTTGGTTTTGGCACAATATTACTCCGATACTGGAACTATAAATAAGTTTGGCAGGTGATTGTGGTTTGGGCAAGTGTAGCTGTGGGTGTCCACTTTATTCTTCAGCAACCCTCTACCCTGTTGTTATGGTAATATTAAAGAAATACTGCCGTTTGACGATACCTGTTAAGTAGGCCTACCGGATGAAATTATTTACTCGGTGAATATCTATTGGGGGGTTGAATGAATAAGCTATCCATATTCTGGCGTTTCGCCATTGCCACTGTGGCCTTGTTGGTGATGATCGTCGCATTGATCGTGCTGGTGGCCAATATCCGTATGGAGGAAACCCTGCGGGAGGCCGAGCGTCATCAACTGGATAACTTCCACGAAATGCTCATGGGACGGTTGAGCGCCGAAAAGTATCGGGCACACTCCATGGCTACGCTGGTTGCCTCTATTCCCAGGGTGCAGCAGGCCTTTGCTGTAGGCGATCGCGAAGCATTGGTGCAGATGTTCGGTCCCGGATTCAATAAACTTAAACAGGAGTTCGCTGTCCGCCAGTTTCAGTTCCATACTCCTCCCGCAATTTCCTTCCTGCGGGTGCATAAACTGAAAAAATTCGGTGACGATCTATCCTCTTTCCGTAAGACCGTGGTGGCTACCAATGACAACAAGGCTGCGGTCAGTGGCCTGGAGGTTGGCGTGGCGGGATTGGGTATTCGTGGAATCGTCCCCGTTTCCCATGAGGGCAAGCATATAGGTTCAGTGGAATTCGGCATGTCTTTTGGTCAGGCCTTCTTCGATGATTTCAAGAAACAGTACGGTGTTGACGTGGCGCTGCATCTACAGCGCAAGAATGCATTCGAAACCTTTGGTACCACACTGAAAGCAAAGACGTTGCTGAACGCAACACAGATGGACAACGTGATGCGTGGCGAGGTGGAATATCTTCAGTCTGAATCAGACGGAAAATCGGTCGCCATCCTTGCAGAGGCCATCAGCGACTACTCCGGCAAACCCATCGGTGTGGTGGAGATTGTGGTGGACCGCAGCTATTTTAGCGGCGCTCTCACGTCCTTGCAGGGAATCTTGTTGGGACTCGGGCTGTTGGGTATTTTTATAGGTGTTGTTAGTAGCGCATTTATCGCCCGCAGTATCACCGCACCACTCAAGCGCGTGGCCGTATCCTTTGAGGAGATTGCCGAAGGTGATGGTAATCTCGATGTCCATCTGCCGGAAGAGGGCAGGGACGAGGCGGCAAGACTTAGTCGTGCCTTTAACCGCTTTATTGAACGCATACGTGACACGGTGGAACAGACCTCGCTCGCCGCAGTCCGTTTGGCACCGGCGGTAGAGCATTTCTCTGCTAGTGCTGAGAAGACCCATCAAGGTATGCAGCAACAGCAGCGCGATATTGAGCAGATCGCCACTGCGGTAAACGAGATGTCGGCCACCGTGCACGAGGTGGCTAGCAACACTTCGCGTGCTGCTGATGCAACCAGCCAGGCGGATGAGGATACCAGCAAAGGTAAACAGGTGGTGACGAATGCGATCAATGCTATTAGCGACGTGGCTACCGAAATGGAACATATCACCGAGGTGATCGGTCGGGTAAACGACGACAGTTTGCGTATCGGCGGTGTGCTCGATGTCATTGTCGGCATCGCCGAACAGACCAACCTGCTTGCGCTAAATGCCGCAATTGAGGCGGCGCGTGCTGGGGAACAGGGCCGCGGCTTCGCTGTGGTGGCCGATGAGGTGCGTTCCCTGGCGCAACGCACCCAGAGTTCTACTGGGGAGATAAGGGGCATGATCGAGGGTCTGCAAAGTGGTACCGAGCAGGCCGTCAGTGTTATAGAGAAGGGAAAGCAGAGCGCCGTCCTGTCGGTGGAGCAGGCGGGGCAGGCTGGTGAGGCTCTGGATGCCATTCTCAAGGCGGTGGACACGATCAATTCTATGAACACGCAGATTGCCACAGCATCTGAAGAGCAGAGTGTCGTCGCAGACGACATCAACCGCAACATCAGTAGAATCAACGAAGTTACCATTCATAGTACCGAAAATTCCTCTGAACTTGCCAGTGAGAGCGAGATGCTGATGAAGTTGTCGGAGGATCTGTTGGCAGTGGTAGGGCGTTTCAATCTGGGGGAAAAGCAACTGCCTATAGATCTGGAACGGGCTAAGGCCGCGCATTTGGCGTGGAAGGTGAAACTGCGTGGTTATCTCGATGGACGCACTGCACTTACCAGTGAACAAGCGGTTTCTGATCACGAGTGTGCCTTCGGCAAATGGTACTTCGGTCAAGGCTTGGAGCGCTTTGGCCACATCTCGGAAATGGCGCAGGTACGCGAGCCACATGCGGAGATACACAGGCTGATCAGCGACGTCATCAAGCTGAAAGAGCGCGGAAAAGTCGAAGAGGCAGAGGAGATATATCTGAAGGTTGAGCCTCTGTCCGAGCAAGTAGTCAACTTGATCGACAGTATTAAGCAGCAACTCTAGTGACATTGTAGTAACAAAACGGGGTCAGATTAAATCTAGTCTGATCCCGTATGTTAAAGCTTATATTGATAGAGTGGCAGCAGTCAGGTACTTACATACAAAAGATCAACATGCATACCCATGGTTTGGTCAAATGGATGCGCACGGGTGGCACACATTGGCGGCTTTGCCTACAATGATTCACCGTCGCCAGCTTGATGCCATCATCAAAACATGCAGATAATACACATGGCATACCATATCTAGTTAGTAGTATTGGCACGTTTATATACTGATAAATCCAAGTGCCAGAGGACTAGGCCATGATCTCAACACGCAGTCAAATAATTGAATTTATCGAGAAGGGAGCCATTCCGAAGGAGAAGATTGGCGATGCCCTTGTGGCCGCGAATCTCACCCCTGACGCTAGGAGCTGGCAAACATTTATTGATCATCTGTTGCTTTGGCTCGGTGGTTTGGCCCTGGCCGTCGCCGTTATGTTTTTTATCGCTTACAACTGGAACGACTTCGGACATTTTGCAAAGTTTGGCATGGTGGAGGGATTTATTGTTCTGGCTATTGCCGCTTTCTGTATGCTTGGTGGGGATACGGTAGCGAGTAAAGTTTCGCTCCTGGTAGCCACGATCACCCTTGGTGTGTTACTTGCCTTATATGGCCAGACCTATCAGACCGGCGCTGATCCTTGGCAACTATTTTTTAACTGGGCATTGTTGATGTTGCCTTGGGCGCTCATCAGTCGCTTTCCTGCTATCTGGATCGTTTGGGTAGTGCTGATAAATATTTCCATTGTCTTATATCACCAGACCTTCCGGGGCGCATTCTGGATTATGTTTGGTCCCACCGGGATGTTGTGGATGGTGTTTTTCTTTAACACTCTTGTCCTTTCCGTCTGGGAGTTATTAGCAACAAGGTGGAACTGGTTGTCTGAACGCTGGGCCATTCGCTTACTGGCGGTGGGCAGCGGGTGTTCATTGACCGGGTTAGTCTTGAACGCCATTTTCGACAGAAATTACGTTTTCGATTTCTCCGGCCTGGTGTGGTTGGTCTGGTTAGCATTAATGTACTTGGTTTATCGAAAAATACGACCAGATCTCTTTATGCTCGCGGGTGTTTGCCTGTCAGTAATAACGGTATCGGTATCATTTCTTGGTAAGCATATGCTGAAAGTTGGAGACTCGGGTAGTTTCCTCTTTCTTGCTCTAGTGATTATCGGCATGGGTGCGGGGGCTGCTATCTGGCTTAAAAATATTCACCAGGAGTTTCAGCCATGACTCAGCAAGCACAACAGGTATGGATGATTTTGCTTAAGGCTGGTGTGGTTCAGGGGACAGTACCGGAAGATACAGGAAAGCTGGAGTCGCCATGGTATGTGAGTGTTCTGTTGGCATTTTCCGGTTGGATCGCAGCCTTGTTCCTGCTTGGTTTTCTGGGGCTTGGTTTCGAGTCTATTTTTAGAAACAGCACTGCGACCTTCATCATCGGAGCAATGATGATCAGTGGTGCTTTTGCCATATTGCGTATCCCTAAAAATGAGTTCGTTGAGCATTTGGCGTTGGCAGCAAGTCTGGCAGGTCAAGCTTTGGTGATTTTCTCCATATACAAAATTACTGACCATAACCAAGGATTGTTCTGGATGTTGGTGACCCTGCTGCAGATGCTATTGGCTGCGATCATTCCCAGTTTTATTCATCGGGTCTTTTCCTCTTTTGTTGCAGCATACGCCTTCTCTATGGCTATGACTTTCATCGGATTGCCTTATCTGGTTATCGGTATGGTCATGCTTCTAGCAGCTTTGTGCTGGCTTAACGAATTTCGCTATCCACAATATATGAGAACAATCCGGGCCATTGGTTACGGTCTGGTACTGGCATTGATTCAGCTTAAAGGTACTGCGTTGTTTGGTTACAGAACCATGGGTTGGCTATATTCTCATCATCAAACTGAGCTGCTGGTTTCGCCCTGGATAGGCGAGCTGCTGGTAGCTGCGGTTACGCTGTTCGTAGTCTGGAATATATTGCAACGCTACAATCAGGCGATGTTTGCACCTGTCCCGATTATGGCGCTGCTGGGCACCTTACTTTTATGTGCCGCATCAACGCAGATCCAGGGTATTACGGTGGGTATGGTGATCATGTTGCTGGGGTTTGTTGGTGTGAATCGTACGCTGTTGAGTTTAGGCATTGCGTCACTACTATTTTTTATCTCTTGCTACTATTACTTTCTGAATACGACCCTACTAGACAAGTCCCTGACCTTGCTAACTGTTGGCCTGGTGCTGCTCGCTGTTCGCTGGCTAATGCTACATATCCTTCTGGTAAAAAAGGAGGTGAAGCATGCGTAAAATAATTGCTCTTGTTGCTCTGGTGATTATTCTGGGTCTAGTGAACTGGTCTATCTTTGGCAAGGAAAAACATTTGGCTGAGGGCAAGATTATCTATCTAGATCTTGCGCCTGTTGATCCGCGATCATTAATGCAGGGCGATTATATGGCCCTGCGTTTTCGTTTGGCCGATGAAGTGTATAAGGCCCTGCCCAAAACTGAAGATCGAAGACGGTGGCGACATAACGTTGCCGCATCGGACGGTTACGTGGTGGCCAGTCTGGGTGCACGAAACATTGCTACCTACAAGAATCTTTATCATGATCAGACTCGGTCTAAAGATGAGATCAAGTTGCGTTACCGTGTGCGTAACGGTGCAGTGAAATTTGCCACTAATGCCTATTTCTTCCAGGAAGGTTATGGAAAATATTATGAACAGGCACGGTATGGACAGTTTCGCGTGGACGCAAGTGGTGAGTTACTTTTGGTGGATATGTATGACAAGGATTTGAATAAGCTGGAACCCAAGGAATAGGGTTGTACGATATCGTTAAACGCTCTGATCAATTAGCTGCACAGTAAGGTCGGAGTCGGTATCGACTCCGACTCCGACCATATCTGATTAGCCGTCGATCTTTCGGTACTTTATCCGATGCGGTTGGTCGGCCTCAGCCCCCAGACGCTTTCTACGATCAGCTTCGTAGTCGGCATAGTTGCCTTCAAACCAGACTGCCTTGGAGTCGCCCTCAAATGCCAGGATGTGGGTGGCGATTCGATCCAGGAACCAGCGGTCATGGGAGATGACCACGACACAACCGGGGAAGGTGAGAATGGCCTCTTCCAGGGCGCGCAGGGTTTCCACGTCCAGGTCGTTGGTTGGTTCGTCCAGCAGCAGCAGGTTGGCGCCGCTCTTGAGTAGGTTGGCCAGGTGTACCCGGTTGCGCTCACCGCCGGACAGGGTGCCAACCTTTTTCTGCTGGTCCGGCCCTTTGAAGTTGAAGCGGCTCACGTAGGCGCGTGAGTTCATCTCATAGCTGCCTACAGTGATGACTTCACTGCCACCGGATAACTCTTCCCAAACTGTCTTGTCGTCGTTCAGGGCATCCCGTGACTGATCCACCATGGCTGCCTTTACCGTTTCACCGATACGGAACTCACCTGCGTCCGGTTGTTCCGCTCCGGTAATGATGCGGAACAGGGTGGTCTTACCCGCACCGTTGGGTCCGATGATGCCTATAATCCCGCCCTTGGGCAGGTTGAAGCTGAGGTTATCGTACAGCACATTGTCGCCGAATGATTTTTTCAGCCCCTTGGCCTCGATCACCAGATCACCCAGGCGGTCGCCGGGTGGGATGTAGATCTCGTTGGTCTCGCTACGCTTCTGGAAGTCTTGGCTTTGCAGTTCTTCAAAGCGTTGCAGGCGGGCCTTGCTCTTGGCATGTCTGCCCTTGGGATTACTGCGTACCCATTCCAACTCGTGTTTCATGCTCTTGATACGGGCGCTCTCCTGTTTCTGTTCTGTCTCTAGGCGCTCTTCTTTCTGTTGCAGCCAGGATGAGTAGTTGCCTTCCCACGGGATGCCATAGCCGCGATCCAGTTCCAGAATCCAGCCGGCCACGTTGTCCAGGAAGTAACGGTCATGGGTTACCGCAACTACGGTTCCCGGGTAGTCGTGGAGAAAGCGTTCCAGCCAGGCGACGGATTCTGCATCCAGATGGTTGGTGGGTTCGTCCAGCAACAACATGTCAGGTTTGGATAGCAGCAGTTTGCACAGGGCCACGCGGCGTCTTTCACCACCGGAGATCTTGGTTACGTCTGCATCCCAGGGCGGCAGGCGCAGGGCGTCGGCGGCTACCTCCAGGGTGCGCTCCAGGTTATGTCCGTCTGATGCCTGAATGATGTCCTCCAATTCGGCTTGGCGTTTGGCCAGGGCATCAAAATCTGCATCCGGTTCGGCGTAGGCGGCGTAGACCTTGTCCAACTCTTCCAGGGCATCCTTGGTTTCAGACATGGCCTCTTCCACGTTGCCGCGTACGTCTTTGTTTGGATCGAGTTGCGGTTCCTGTTCCAGGTAGCCTACCTTGATGCCGGCCTGGGGACGGGCCTCACCTTCAATCTCGCTATCCAGTCCGGCCATAATCTTTAACAGCGTGGATTTACCGGAACCGTTCAGTCCCAACACGCCGATCTTGGCGCCAGGAAAGAATGAGAGGGAGATATCTTTTAGGATTACGCGCTTGGGCGGCACTATCTTGCCGACCCGGTTCATGGTGTAGATGTATTGAGCCATGGTTATAAATATTCCAGATGTACGGGTAAGGGGTGGCTGAATATTACTATGCAACCACCGGGATTAATAAGTGAGTTGTATCAGTTCAGTGGTGCCAGTTCGGCGATTGGTCCTGGATTTTTGCTTTCTACCTTCTCATAGAGATCATTCAGCGCGGCCTGTAGGGCCTCTTCTATCACCGGATGATAGAACGGCATCTGCAGCAGATCTCCAACGGTTAGTTCCTGCTGTATGCTCCAGGCCAGCAGGTGGGCTAGGTTCTCTCCATTGGCGCAGATCATTGCCGCCCCCAGCAGTTTGCCGCTGGTCTTGTCAGCATAGACCCGGATGATCCCCATGTTCTTGCCCATGATCAGGGCGCGGCCGACCGGGGCTAGTTTGACCTCACCTGTAGCAACCCTATCCTGATCCAGTTCCGACCAGCGCATGCCTACGTGACAGATATTTGGATCGCAGAAGTTGATGGAGATATGGGGTTTACGCTGGAAATAGCTAATCTGTTCGCTCGCGGCGTTGTGGCCTGCGATGCGGCCTTCATCTCCAGCCTCGTGCATCAAAGGCGCATCGCCATTTACGTCCCCAGCCAGAAAGATATGGCTGTCGCCCACCTGCATGCTGTTTTTGTTATAGATGGGGATGCCTCTTTCGTTTAGTTCAACGTCGGCGTTTTTCAGCTCTAGTTGCTCTACGTTTGGTGTACGGCCCAGACATGCCAGGACCAACTCCACCACTACCGATTCATCTCCTGCCTTAACCTTAAGTTTTTCGCCCTTGTTGCTGATCTCCGCGGCAACGCCCAGGTGGATCGGAAAGTCCTTGCGCAGGATCTTCAGCGCCTTCTTTGCTACCTCGGGGTCTTCGATGCCGCCGATCTGGTCCAACTGATCAAAACCGGTTATCTCCACCCCTAGTCGCGATAGGGATTGGCCGATCTCAAGGCCGATGGTGCCCAGGCCGATCACCGCTACGGATGCTGGCATCTGTTCCAGTTCAAACAGGGTCTCGCTGGTAATTATCTTGTCACCAAATTGTTCCCATGCCTTGGGTAGGATAGACCTGGAACCAGTGGCTATGATGATCTTGTCGGCACGGATTAGTTTGCCGTCCGCCTCCAGCAGGTTAGGTTCCAGAAACCGGGCATAGCCGGTTATCAGGACATCATCACTCATGTGGTCGGTACTGTTGGACATGACCCGATCCACGAAGGTATCGCGCATGTCCTGTACGTACTCCATGGTCTCGTCGAGGTCGATCTCCATGGCGTCTTGTCCTGCAACTCCATAACGCCCCAGTATCCGGCGGCGGGAGTAGTCATTGGCGGCCTGGATCAGGGCCTTGGATGGCATGCAGCCCACTCTGGCGCAGGTGGTTCCTAACTCGCCACCGTTTATCAGGACAAAACTCTTGCCTGCTGACTTTACCTTATTCAGGGCATACAGGCCGGCAGAACCGGAACCTATGATTGCGACGTCAACTCTGTTTTCTTGCACTTGTCTCTCCGAAATTTTGTGAAATCCAATGGTTATCCACTAGGGGTCGGAGTCAATTCACCCACTATCGGTGGGCAGTACTCACATTTTCCTGAATTGACTCCGACCCGAATGGCACTTACTTAAGCTCAAAATCACTGTCATCCCGGCGAAGGCCGGGATCCATATCCACCAATGGTGGTTGCTTCTCTGGATTTCATCCTTAGATCCGTAAACGGTGCATCCATGCACCACTTCTCCGGCCTTCGCCGGAATGACAAACAAGGTGCTTGAATAGAGATATTTAGCTTAAGTAAGTAGCATTCGACTCCGACCCCTAGTGCATGCGACCACGCATGTTCTCGAATCAGGTGATTACACTGGGTTCGCTTCTGCCGGTTCGCTGTTCAATCTGGGCTAGCTGCTGCGCGATGGCCTCCAGAGGTGCGATTACCTCAGCGGTCGGTTGCAGTTGCTTGGCCGGATCTGGTTCATATATCTCCAGATAGACCCGTAGGGTAGCGCCCTCGGTGCCGGTACCGGACAGGCGAAAGATAATTCTGGCGCCGTTGCCAAAGCCAATACGTATGCCCTGGTTTTCGGACAGGCTGCCGTCTACCGGATCGGTGTAGCTGAAGTTGTCTGCATACTCTACGACAAAGGGGCCGAACTCGGTTCCCGGCAGGGAGGAGAGCTGGTCCTGCAGCTGTTGCATCAGGCCTCCGGCCGCTGGGGTGTCTATCCCTTCGTAGTCGTGCCGGGTGTAGTAGTTGCGACCGAATCTTCGCCAGTGGTCATGCACAATACTTTGTACTGACATGCGCTTCAGCGCGAGCAGATTTAGCCAGAACAGCACCGCCCAGAGCCCGTCCTTCTCACGCACATGGTCGGAACCGGTGCCGAAGCTCTCTTCACCACAGATGGTTATCTTGCCTGCATCCAGTAGGTTGCCAAAGAATTTCCAGCCGGTGGGGGTCTCAAAGCACTCTATACCCAGAGCATCTGCCACCCGGTCTGCGGCCTGACTGGTGGGCATGGAACGGGCGATCCCGGACAAGCCCCTGAGGTATCCGGGTAGGTGATGGGCGTTTGCTGCCAATATCGCCAGGCTATCGCTTGGATTGACATAGAAATGTTTGCCCAGAATCATGTTGCGGTCACCGTCGCCGTCAGACGCTGCGGCGAAGTCCACTGGTTCAACGCCGCTGGTCAGCTCCACGATCTCATGGGCGTGTACCAGGTTTGGGTCAGGATGGCCGCCACCAAAATCCTCAAGTGGCTCTCCGTTCATCACCGTTCCCGGGGGCGCGCCCAGCATCTGTTCCAGGATGCGGGTGGCGTAGGGGCCGGTGATGGCATGCATGGCGTCAAACCGCATCTGAAAGGCGCCGGAGTTGAACATATGGTGGATGGCGTCGAAGTCAAATAGCTGCTGCATCAGGGCCGCGTAGTCATCTACTGGGTCGATGATCCTTATATTGGTGGTGCCAATCTTGGTTGTGCCCAGCTGGTCCAGGTCTACATCCGGGGCTGCGGCGATCTGATATTGGCTGATCGCACGGGTGCGCTGGAATATGGCCTCGGTTACCCCCTCCGGAGCAGGTCCTCCGTTGGGAACGTTGAATTTGATCCCGAAGTCGGCGTTGGGTCCGCCCGGGTTATGGCTGGCGGAGAGGATGATGCCGCCCTGGGTGTAGTATTTGCGGATAACGCAGGACGCGGCGGGGGTGGAGAGCAGTCCACCCTGGCCCACAATGATCTCGGCCAAACCATTGGCCGCTGCCATCTTGATAATAATCTGGATCGCTTCGCGGTTGTAGTAACGCCCGTCACCGCCAACTACCAGGGATGCACCCTTGAGGTCGGTCTGGGTATCGAAGATCGACTGGACGAAATTCTCCAGATAATGTCTCTGTTTGAATACTGATACCTTCTTGCGCAGGCCAGATGTACCGGGGCGTTGGTCGGTAAATGGTTGTGTCTGGATTACTGTATTCATGGCTTGGGCGTTATTACTTGGATAGTTGGGGGATACTACTATGTGTTAGCGTCAGCAGTGGAAGTATAATTTCTCCCGCAGTGCAGGACAAATCCACCCTTGAAATCTCTGGCGTGGGACGCATGTTAGCATCTTTAGCCATAGTACCCATCATAACAACGGGGAATATACCGTATAATGCGGTATGTATTCCACGCAACTTAATGAAATATAAGAGAAACAGGAGTCAAAAGTTACCATGACCGTTGAAGCACACAAGGAGACACTAGAGTTTCAGGCCGAGGTTAGTCAGGTTCTGAATCTGGTTATTCGTTCCCTATACAGTAATAAAGAGATCTTTCTGCGCGAACTGGTTTCCAATGCCTCGGATGCAGCGGAAAAGTTGCGGTTCGAGGCCCTGACGGATGACGGGATGTATGAAGATGCCCCCGATCTGCGTATCCGCCTATCCCTGGATAAGGAGCGCCGCACCGTCACTATCTCCGATAACGGTATCGGCATGAGTCGGCAGGAGGTGAGTGAGATCATCGGTACCATCGCCAGCTCCGGCACCCGCAAGTTTCTGGAATCCATGAGCGGCGAGAATTCCGAGGATAGCCAGTTTATCGGACAGTTCGGCGTCGGCTTCTACTCGGCGTTTATCGTGGCAGACAAGGTGACCATGCTGACCAGACGGGCCGGACTCGGTTCAGAACACGGGGTGCGCTGGGAGTCCGGTGGCGAGGGTGATTATTCCATCGAGACAGTGGAGAAGGCGGGGCGCGGCACCGACATAACCCTGCACCTGCGGGAGGATGCGGATGAGTTTATGGACCCATACCGCCTGCGTAGCATCATCAGCAAGTTCTCTGACCACATAGCCATTCCGGTGGAGATGTTGGAGGAGATCCACGTAGGCGAGAAGGATGAAGAGAAGAAGGAACCTGAGTGGGAACAGGTTAACAAGGGCACTGCCCTGTGGATGCGCAGCAAGTCGGAGATAACCGATGAGGAGTATGCGGATTTCTACAAACACATCGGTCATGATTTTCAGGAGCCGCTGGCCCATGCCCACAACCGGGTCGAGGGCACCAATGAATACACCTCGCTGCTCTATATCCCGTCGCGCGCCCCATTCGATATGTGGGAGCGGGAGCAGAAGCACGGGGTGAAACTGTATGTGCGTCGCATCTTCATCATGGATGAGGCGGACAAGCTAATGCCGCGCTATCTGCGTTTTGTGAAGGGCGTGGTGGATTCAGACGATCTGCCTCTGAACGTGTCGCGCGAGATCCTGCAACACGACAAGAAGATAGACAGCATCCGCACCGCCAACACCAAGCGCGTCCTGGGGCTGCTGGAAAAGATGGCCAAGGATGATGGCGAGAAGTACGCGGAATTCTGGAAAGAGTTCGGCAAGGTGTTGAAAGAAGGTCCGGGCGAAGATGCTGCCAACAAGGAGAAGTTGGGTGGACTGATGCGGTTTGCCAGCACCAAGTCCGAAGGCAAAGATGAGACCTTATCCCTGGATGAATATATCGAGCGTATGCAGGAGAAGCAGGAGAAGATCTATTACATCACCGCTGATAGCTATGCCGCCGCCAGCAACAGCCCCCATCTTGAGATATTCAAGCAGAAGGATGTGGAGGTGTTGTTGCTGATCGACCGGGTGGACGAGTGGCTGGTTTCTCACTTCACCGATTACCAGGGCAAACATCTACAGTCTGTAGCCAAAGGCGAACTTGATCTGGGTGAACTCGAGGAGCAGGACGAAGAAGAGCAGAAGAAGGTAGCCGAAGAACACCAGGGCATGGTAGAGCGCATCCAGACTGCTCTGGGTGAGACGGTGAAAGAGGTGCGGGTAAGTCACCGTTTGACTGAATCTCCGGCCTGCCTAGTGGTGGGCGACTATGACATGAGTGCGAATCTGCAACGGGTCTTTGCCCAGCTGGGGCAGGATGCACCAGATGTAAAGCCCATACTTGAGGTTAATCCAGGCCATCCTCTGGTCACCAAGATGGACCAGGAGCCGGATGAGGATATGTTTGCTGATCTGGCTAAGATCCTGTTCGATCAGGCCCTGCTGGCAGAGGGCGGGCAGTTGGAAGATCCAGCCGCTTTCGTGCATCGTCTTAATAGGTTGATGTTAAGTTGATAACACCCGGGCCAGACTTGGTTTCACCAGCCTGGTCCGGGGTGTAACACTATGGTCTCGGTTACTACCGAACTCCCAGTTGGTCAGCTTGAACAGAAGGACATCTTGTCATGGCTGGATGGCGTATCTAGCGGGCGTAAGGCCGAAGATGTGCAGCTTCTGCATGAAGTCTGTGGGTTCGCAGTAACTAGCCTAGAGGAGATCGAGCGAGAGCGGGCGGATGAGCTGCTGCATCGTGCCCTCGCTGTGGGCGCTATCCTGAACTCCATGGCCATGGATGCAAGTACCCTGGCTGCCGCCATCCTGCACTACACCCTGCCTGGGATCGGTCTTGGTTCTGAACAGATCGAGCTACATTTTGGCAATGAGATTGCCGGTTTGGTTAACGACCTCGACCGTGTTGGGCTGGTAGCTGAATCTTCCGTGGGGGTAAGTCGCGGGGATGAACAACACCATGCAGAGAATCTGCGGCGCATGTTGTTGACCCTGGCAGATGATATCCGGGTAGTGCTGGTGGTGTTGGCGGATCGCCTGAACAAGATGCGTGGGTTAAAACAGCTACCTGCTGAGAACCAGATCTGGGAGGCACAGGAGACCAGCGATATCTACGCCCCACTGGCGAACAGATTGGGTATCTGGCAGATCAAATGGGAGTTGGAAGATCTCTGTCTGCGTTATCTCGAACCGGATCAGTATATGGAGATAGCCGGTCTACTGGATGGCCGACGCATCCAAAGAGAACAGTTTGTCTCCGAAATAATCAAGTTGCTGCAGGAGAAGTTCAGGAATATTGGACTCAAGGCGGAGATTAGCGGACGCCCCAAGCACATCTACAGCATCTGGAAAAAGATGAAGCGCAAATCGGTGGGGTTCGACCAGATATTTGACCTGCGTGCAGTGCGGGTCTTGGTTGAAAATGAGGCAGATTGCTATACCGCTTTGGGTGTGGTGCATGGTCTTTGGCGGCATATCCCCGGTGAATTTGATGACTATATTGCAACCCCCAAGGCCAATCTCTATCGCTCCATTCACACCGCCGTGATTGGGCCCGAGGAGAAGGTTCTGGAGGTTCAGCTCAGGTCCAGGGATATGCACGAACACGCAGAACTGGGCGTGGCAGCCCACTGGCGTTACAAGGAGAGCGGCAAGTCAGATGTTGAATTTGAACGTCGTGTAAGCCTGATGCGTAGCTGGCTGGAGTCCCAGGACTCAGAAGAGAGTGGGCAGGATTTGTCTGAAACGGCCAAGGCTGATTTTGAGGCGGACCAGGTGTATGTGTTCACTCCCAAGGGCAATGTGATTGAGTTGCCCTTGGGTTCCACTGCCCTGGATTTTGCCTACGCCATCCATACCGAGGTCGGTCATCGTTGTCGTGGCGCCAAGGTGGATGGGCGTATTGTGCAGCTCACTCACCCTCTGGAGAGTGCCCAGACGGTTGAGATCCTTACTTCCAAGGAGGGCAAGCCGAGCAGGGACTGGCTGAGTCCCAGGATGGGATATCTCCATACATCGAATGCCCGCTCTAAGATCAGGCAGTGGTTCAAGCAACAGAACTACCACGAAAATGTGTTTATGGGACAGAGTAGTCTGGAGCGTGAACTTGGTCGTCTTGGTATTGTGGCTCCAGACCTGCCGGAGGAGGCGAAGCATCTCAACTTCAATAAGACGGACGACATGTACGCTGCAATTGGTCGGGGTGAAATTTCACCGGTGAACCTGGCAATTGGAATCAGAAGTCGCCAGCTGCCGACGCAGGAGACGAATGAGGCCATATTGCCACGCCGTCGCCGCCAGGCAGGCAGGAAGAGAGAAAATGAGGTGATGGTAGAGGGGGTGGGTGATCTTCTGACCCATATAGCCCACTGTTGTAAACCCGTCCCCTACGATCCGATTGTGGGGTTTATTACCCGTGGACGCGGTATAACCGTGCATCGCCGCGACTGCCCCATGATCAAAAAGATGCATACGTCCATGGGGGATAGGCTGGCGGATGTAGTTTGGAGTAGAAAGCCAGGAGAATCATCCTATCAGGTTGATATCCAAGTAGTTGCCAGCGACCGCAAGGGCCTGCTGCGGGATATATCAGCCATTTTGACCAACGAAGATGTGGATCTTACCGGGGTCAATACCAAGTCCGACAGACGATCTGATCAGGCCATTATGCGGTTCACCATAGAAATCACAGATATGGAGCAATTGAGCATGATCCTGGGCAAGATCGCCCAGCTCCCGGATGTGCTAGAAGTGAAACGCAGGATTTAGATCACATCCCGCGCTAATAATTTTGCCTGTATACCCCGGCGCAAGGTAAACTAACCCACTGATTTGTAACTGTTCGACCCAGAGGCGATGGGATATATGGCAATCAACCAATGGCTTTGGTGATTTCTCCCTCGGTGACAGACAGCTACCCACCAAATCCACTAAGGTTTATTGAGTCTACATTGACATCACAGGATAAAATTAATCTGCTTGGCCTGGATCGCAAGGCCATGGAATCCTTGTTTGAACAGATGGGGTTCAAGACCTTTCATGCCCGTCAGGTTCTAAAGTGGATTCATAAACACGGCATTACTGATTTCGATCAGATGACGGATCTAAGCAAGGATCTACGTGCCCAGCTTAAGCTTATGTCCGAGATCAAGGCGCCAGAAGTAATCCTGGAACAACCGTCGAAGGACGGAACCCGCAAATGGCTGTTGGAGCTGGATTGTAATAACCGTATCGAGACTGTAATGATCCCAGATGAAGGCCGTACTACCTTGTGTGTATCATCTCAGGTTGGTTGCGCTCTGGATTGCAGTTTCTGCTCAACCGCCAAACAGGGGTTTAATCGCAATCTTAGTGTGGCCGAGATCATCGGGCAGGTGTGGGTGGCGGTGCAAATGATGGAGCAGTCCCTGACCAATGTGGTTCTTATGGGCATGGGAGAACCATTGGCAAATCTGGATGCTGTAGTTGATGCCACGAGCCTCATGCAGGATGATCTTGCATATGGTCTCTCGAAATACCGGGTTACCATCAGCACCGCCGGGATAGTTCCGGCGTTGCGTGAACTGCACAAGGTAAGCGATGTGAGTCTGGCAGTATCGTTGCACGCACCGAATAACGAACTAAGGGATCAACTGGTTCCGATCAACAAGAAATACCCGCTGGAGGAGCTTATCCCGGCTTGCCGCGATTTTGTTAAGGATGATAAGAGACGCAAGGTCACCTGGGAGTATGTGATGTTAGATGGAGTAAACGATAGTGATCGTCACGCCAAAGAGTTGATCCGGTTGCTGGAAGGCACTCCATCCAAGATAAACCTGATTCCATTCAACTCATTTCCTGGTAGTGAGTATAAGAGTTCACCGCAGGAAAGGATTGATGCATTCAGACAGAGATTGAGGAAGGCCGGAATAATATCCATAACCAGGAAGACGCGGGGGGACGATATTGATGCCGCCTGTGGTCAACTGGTCGGTAAGGTTAAAGATAAAACTAGACGCGTGCTAAATAATGAGAAAATCGCCTGGGGAGGAGTAACAAAGTGAAATTGGAAGTTACCAGAGCCATCGTAGTTACCATGCTGATCACTATGTTTGGTCTCGCCGGATGTCAGCAGGGTGTGGTTCGGCCATACGGTGACAGCAACAGTGAGGATCAGACAGGCTCTCTGGGTATCGCAGCTAAAAAAGGGAACGGTGATGTCTACATGAGATTGGCTGTTGTCTATATGCAAAGGGATCAGTTGGCAGTGGCGTTACAAAATATAAAGAAGTCTGTTTCGTTAGATCCTAACAATGGCGAAGCCCATAACGTAATGGCACTTATATACGGTCGTATCGGCGAAACCGCCCTGGCAGAGAAACACTTTAAGCGCTCGAAACAACTGCAACCTAAAAACCCCTATACCCTCAACGCCTATGGCAGTTTTCTGTGCGGGCAGAAGAGATACAAGGAGGCCGATGAGCAGTTCAAGCTGGCTCTGAAGAATCCATTGTATACAACCCCGGAAGTGGCGTTGACCAATGCTGGCATCTGCGCCATGCGGGCAAATGATAACGATCTGGCTGAGGCTTATCTGCGCCGGGCATTGCAGCGCAATAGTAGATTTTCCATGGCGCTGTTTCAGCTGGCTCAGCTTAGTTTTGACTCGGGAGATTCAATTGCTGCAAGGGGGTTTCTGACACGCTATCATAAGGTAGCGAAATTTACTCCCCAGTCTCTCTGGCTATCGATCCAGGTCGAGAGAAAGCTCGGAAATAGAAATGCTGTGGCCAGTAACTCCATACAGTTACGTGGCAGTTTTCCTGATTCGACGGAAGTAAAACTATTGCGGGATTCGTTTAAAAAATGAGTAGCAAAGAGACAGTAGAGCAAACTGAAGTCTGGGATGGGCCTGGCGAGATTTTACGCCGTGCACGTGAGGCCAAGGGGCTTGATGTTCCCGCAGTCGCGGTAATGCTGCATCTGGCTGAGAAAAAACTCAAGGCACTGGAAGCTGACGATTTTGACCTACTGCCCGAGTCGGTGTATGTCCGTGGATATTTGAAAAATTATGCCCGTTTTCTGGGCGAGCCGATTGCGCCGATACTGGATGCTTATGCCAGACTCAATCCAGCAACCAGGAGTGATGAACAGCGGTTACTGGACTCTCATGTAGCAGAAGATATAAGTAGCAGTCACGATGTGGTCAGAATAGTCAGCATACTGGTTGTTGTGGTTGTTATTGCATTACCGATTTTCTGGTGGTGGGATTACCTGGAACTGGCAGCAGATAAGATAGTAGGCAAGGCGGTTCAAATTAATGGGGCTGGTACACAGACAGCTGATGCTTCGAAGAAGGGGGCAGGTTTATCTGAGTTTATTCAGCCATCACCTTCCGTTTCTACCGGGACTGTGGCAGAAGGTGCATCGCCAACCAGGGACGATAATAACGAACCAAAAACGAAAACACTTAATCTCCAGATAACACAGGACCAAACAGACGCTGCAACAAAAGATGGAACGGCAGCTAGTCCTGGTGGCATGACGATACAGATCCCCGCCAAACCGCAACTGGCTGAGGTAGTTGAACCGCCAGCAAAACCTACGCAAGCGGCAGTGGTGGTTGCTCCGGCACCGGTAACCAAGGAGACCGTGTTTGAGTTTATTGAATCCAGTTGGGTCAAGGTAAGAGATAATAACGATCAGGTTGTTTTGATTGGGGAATATAAGAAAGGTGAAACCAAGAAACTGTCAGGTGAGAGGGCTCCTTACAAGGTTGTTCTGGGCAACTCTACTGCAGTACAGGTGAAGATAGACGGGAAACCTGCGGACCTCGGCCGGTTTTCCACTGGTGGCGTTTCCAGGTTTACCATCAAGGATGGGAAGATAGAAAATCCATAATCCAGACAGTTTTCCCGAGTCCTGAGAGGCTCAGGATGGATTTACTAACAACCTCAATTAATAGATAAATAATAGGTTATTGATGGCAAAGAATATTCAGGCCATACGCGGTATGCGTGACATCCTGCCGGATCAAACCCCATTGTGGCAACTGTTCGAACAGCGGGTCCGTGGTGTACTGGCGGGTTATGGTTACAGCGAGATTCGGATGCCGGCACTGGAGATGACGGAGTTGTTCAAACGCTCCATCGGTGAGGTGACGGACATTGTAGAGAAGGAGATGTATACCTTCGAAGACCGCAATGGAGACAGTCTAACCCTGCGGCCCGAGGGCACGGCAGGTTGTGTGCGGGCCGGTATCGAGAATGGCCTGTTCTACAATCAGGTCCAGCGGCTCTGGTATCAGGGAGCGATGTTTCGGCATGAACGTCCGCAGAAGGGCCGGTTTCGTCAGTTCCATCAGATAGGAGTAGAGACCTACGGCATGGACGGGCCAGACATCGACCTGGAAGTGATACTGATCACCAACAGGATCTGGCAGCTCCTGGGTCTGGACGGACTAGAGTTACAGATAAACACCCTGGGTACCTCGGACGAGCGTCTGGCCTATCGCGAGAAACTGGTTGAGTACCTCTCTGACAGAAAAGATCAACTAGACGAGGAGAGTCTGCGCCGGTTGGGGACTAATCCTCTACGTATCCTGGACTCCAAGAATCAGGATATGCAGGAGTTGATTGCAGCTGCCCCGGCCCTGATGGAATACCTGGGAGAAGAGTCCAAGGCCCACTTTGAGACCCTGTGTGCAGGTCTGGATGAGGTGGGTGTGGAATATCGGGTCAATCAGCGGCTGGTGCGGGGGCTGGACTACTACTCACGCACGGTATTCGAATGGGTCACTGACCGTTTGGGCGCCCAGGGCACCGTATGTGCCGGTGGTAGATATGACGCGCTGGTGGAACAGCTGGGCGGACGTCCCACCCCGGCAATAGGTTTTGCCATGGGAGTGGAGCGTCTCATCTCCCTGTTGGAGGAGACAGATTTCGCTGCTCAAACGTCTGGTATCCATGCCTATATGGTACTGGTCGGGGAGGAGCCGCAGCGTCAGGGCCTGGTTTTGGCCGAGCGCCTCAGAGATCAGATTCCCGGACTACGTCTGCTTACCAACTGTGGCGGCGGCAGCTTCAAGAGCCAGTTCAAGAAGGCGGATCGCAGCGGGGCCAGGTACGCGCTAGTGATCGGAGATGATGAGTTGCAGCGTGGAGTGGCTGGAGTCAAACCCCTACGCGATAGCAGCGAACAGCAGGAGATAGCCCTGGAAGATCTGGAAAAATTTTTCCTGGATAGATAGGGAGCGCTGGTTATCAGGGTGACTGATGACTTGCGGTAATTATAAATAGTGGCACAATCGTGTTCCCCGCATAATCAGGACCAGGGTTGCAGGCAGAATTATTTTAGAGTTGTCCCGCTGGCCGGGATCAAAAGGTGACAGGCGTGAGCGTATACGATACGGAAGAAGAACAGGTTGAAGCCATAAAAAAATGGTGGAGTGAGAATGGTCGTTCCATCATCGGTGGGATTGTGTTGGGCCTAGCTGCGGTGTTTGGCTGGCAGGCATGGACTCAGCACCAGGGCCAAACGGCAGCAGCTGCCTCTCTTCGCTATGAAAAGATGGCTCAGGCTATCCAGCAGGGCAACAGTGAATCAGTGTTGAAACAGGGCGAGAAGATAATCGCAGATTGGCCGGATAGCAGCTATGCGATCTTTGCGGCGCTGGATTTGGCCAGGATCAAGCTGGAGCAGGGTGATGCGGATGCAGCCCAAACCCAGTATAAGTGGGTGTTGGCGCAGACTGGCAACCCGTCTCTGAAGCAGCTGGCGCGATTGCGTTTAGCACGTATCCTTGTGTCAAAGGATGATCTGGACGGAGCAGATGCGGTCATCGCGCAGGCGGACAAGGACAACCTGGCAGGTGAGTTTGCGGTTGTCCGGGGGGATATCGCCAGGGCGAGACAGGACTACACAGCCGCGCGTGCCGCCTACACGGATGCACTCAGTGGTGAAGTTGGCAACCGCCAGTTGATTCAGATGAAGTTAGATAATCTTGCTGTAGCAAAGGCCAATCCATGATGTCAATTGTATTACGCCTGCTGTTTCTGATATTGGTCTTACAGCTTGCCGCATGCGGGTCACTGGACCCCATGAGTCTGCTTGAAGATAAGCCCAACGTAGAGCCGCCTGCAGAACTGGTGGATCTGAATAACAGCATAAATGTGCGTAAGCTATGGTCCGCCTCGGTGGGATCAGGCTCCGCAGAAGATCGGGTAAAGCTGGTGCCCTACGTGCATGACGCTAGGGTCTACGTAGCCAACCGGGAAGGGCAGGTAAAGGCCCTGGACAGCGCCAGTGGTAAAGTTATCTGGAGCGTGGACAAGGAGTTGGAGATATCCGGTGGTCCGGGCGTTGGTGAGGGCCTGGTACTGGTCGGCACCAGTGATGGCGAGGTGATTGCCTTGTCACAACAGGATGGCTCCGAGGTTTGGCGTTCGCGGGTCAGCAGTGAAGTGCTCTCCGTACCCAAGGCCGGATTGGGAATGGTGGTGGTTCATACCATCGACGGTAAGCTCTACGCCCTGAATGTAACGGATGGCAAGATTGCATGGATGTATGACCGTTCAATCCCGGTATTGACCCTGCACGGAAACAGCTCCCCGATTATCAGCGGCCCTATGGTTTTCTGTGGCTTCGCCAGTGGCAAGCTGATCGCCTTTGATCTGGAAAATGGACAACTGCTGTGGGAAGCCACCATTGCGGTTCCAACCGGCCGCTCGGAACTTGAGCGGATGGTGGATATAGATGGTGATCCTATACTGCAAGGCGGAGTCATCTATGTGGCCACCTATCAGGGTCAACTTGCGGCGGTAGTGAAAAACAGCGGTGAGGTCATCTGGAGGCGCAAGCTCTCTTCCTACGCCGGTGTGGGGGCGGACTATACTAACCTCTACGTTTCAGATGCCGAAGATCATGTGTGGGCGATAGATCCCAAAAACAGCTCATCGCTGTGGAAGCAGAGCAAGCTGCATGGGCGGCGACTCTCGGCCCCAGCGGTATTGGGTGGGTATATCGTGGTTGGAGATTTTGAAGGCTATCTGCACTGGATGTCGCCAGAAGATGGAGAACTGGTGGCGCGTTCCCGTGTTGGTGACAGTCCGATCAGCACCCCTCCGGTAGTTGATGGCGATGTGGCCTACGTACTTGGAGATGGCGGAGACCTGGCCGCGATCAGCATCTCCGGTAAAACGAATTAGACGGAACAGGGGTGGCGTCACTACAGTCCCATAGTGCTCCACCATTTTTCGTTAATCGCAACACAACAAACGCCAGACACTTGGCCTTAGGATAATCACTGTGCTTCCCGTTATCGCCCTGGTAGGGCGCCCAAATGTGGGTAAATCCACCCTGTTCAACCGGCTCACCCGCAGCCGTGATGCGTTGGTTGCTGACCAGCCAGGGCTGACCCGTGACCGTCAATACGGAGTAGGGCGGATGGGCAGTCATCCATATCTGGTGGTGGACACCGGCGGTATAAGCGGAGATGCGGAGGGGGTTGAGGCCCTGATGATGCAGCAGGTGACAACCGCTATTGGAGAGGCTGATCACATCTTCTTTCTGCTTGACGCAAAGGATGGTCTGGGTGGTGCGGATGAAGCCATAGCAGAGCAACTGCGTCGCACCGGCAAGCCAATCACCATCGTAGTAAACAAAAGCGAGAACATGGATAAGGCACTAGCCGGGGTAGACTTCTACAGCCTCGGCCTGGGTGATCCGGTGCCGATCGCAGCAGTCCACGGACACGGGGTAAAGCAGCTGATCAATGCAACCCTCGACAGCCTGCCCGGGCCGGAAGACTCCGATAGTGAAGCCCTGGACATGGGGATCAAGGTGGCAATCATTGGCCGTCCCAACGTAGGAAAATCCACCCTGGTTAATCGGCTGTTGGGAGAGGAGCGAGTGGTCGTCTTCGATCAGCCCGGAACCACCCGTGACAGCGTGTTCATCCCATTTGAACGGGATGAGAAAAAGTACACCCTGATCGACACAGCCGGGGTGAGACGCCGCGCCAAGGTGGATAATGCCGTAGAGAAATTCAGCGTCATTAAAACCCTGCAGGCCATTGAAGAGGCCAACGTAGTAATCCTGGTGCTGGATGCGCAACTGGATATCATCGATCAGGATGCAACCCTGGCAGGACACGTGCTGGAGAGTGGTCGCGCCCTGGTGGTTGCGATCAACAAGTGGGACGGCCTGGATCAGGACAAGCGGGAAAAGATCAAAGAAGATATTGAGCGCAAACTCCCGTTTCTGGATTTTGCCGAGAAGCACTTCATATCTGCCTTGCACGGCTCAGGCGTGGGCAAGATGTTTCCGGTAGTCGATAAGGTATATGCCAATGCAGTGCGCGACATGTCTACCCCGGAACTCAATCGAATCCTGGAGTGGGCGGTACAGGAACACCAACCGCCCATGGCGCATGGTCGACGCATCAAACTGCGTTACGCCCATCAGGGCGGACAAAACCCTCCCATCATCGTAATCCACGGCACTCAGACCGATGCCGTACCAGATCCCTATAAACGTTATCTGGTGAACCGTTTCCGCAAGGCACTAAAGCTGGATGGAACCCCCATTCGCATGGAATTCCGTACTGGCACCAATCCATACGAAGGCAGAAAGAACACACTGACCAAACGTCAGGTGCTGAAGCGCCAGCGGCTAAAAAAGTTTGTGAAACGTAAAAAATAACTACAGAAGTTGCTGGTTAATCTTGCTAAATTGTATGTTGTTTTAATAAAAGTTGTGTTTCGGCCAACATTGAGTTGATCTTATGATACCTAAGGTCGAATTTGTAAAACAACATTCAAATAAGTTAGTTCAGATGTTCCATGAATATGGGGTTTTTCTTTTTTCATGAGGATCCTCAAGTCTCTGCTCCGCTGCTTGGTATATCACTAAAGTGTGAGCATAATGCGAAACCTGGAGGTAATATTAATGATAAAAAAATATCGGTCTTTCATTGTGGGCATTACTGTATTGGCGTTAGCAATGCTTACTGCCCCTGCGACATCATTTGCAGCTAAAAAACGTATTGTATTTGGAGGTGGTCCGGCAGGAGGTACATTCCAGGTTGTGGCCAACGCTGTTCAGGTATATAAGCCAATTAAAAAGCTGGAAGGATATAACGTAAAGGCGCAGTCATCTGCCGGTTCTGTGGAGAATCTACGTAAAGTAGATAAAGGAAAGTCTGATTTCGGTGTGGTCTATTCAGGGCATGTATATCTGGCTAGAAACGGCATGCTAAAGAATGATAGTAAAAAGTATGAAAATGTAATGGCTGTATCCTACCTTTATGGCGCACCGGCACAGCTGGTGGTCCGCAAAGATTCTGGCATCAAGAGCATCAAGGATCTGGTAGATAAGAAGGTGGGTGTGGGTAATGCCGGTTCAGGCGCCTTTGCCAACTGCGATCTCCTTTTTAACCACATGGGGATGTGGGACAAGATTGAGCGCAACGCCATGGGTTACAACGATGCGGCTGCCGCATTTGGCAACAATCAACTGGATGCCTTCTGGCTATTCACCGCCTTTCCCAGTGGAGCTGTAATCATGGCCGCGCAATCAAATGACATCAAGCTGATAGATTTGGCCAAGGATGCAGAAGAGAGCGGCTTCTTCAAAAAATATCCATACTTCTCCAAGCTGACAGTACCTGCCAACACCTATCGGGGGGTAACCACAGATACGCCATCCTTCCAGGATTCTGCGTTGTGGGTAGCCAATGCCAACGTGTCGGATGATCTGGTCTACAAGATGTTGTCTGCTATATATACAGATGAAGGCTTGGCCCACATGAAGGCACAGAAGAAGACCTTCAAGGAGATGGCTATAGCGACCGGAGTAAATGGTATTGTTACCCCCATGCATCCTGGTGCCATTAAGTTCTGGACAGAGAAGGGTATTTTAAAATAATAGACAAGGGGGTAGGGTCGCATGATTCTACCCCCACAATCTTTTTGTTCATAAGCTCAAGGCTGCTCAACTGCGGATTCCATTTTTGATGGACTCTGTTGCTGCATATATGTCTTAATCTAATAATTAGTCAAAGGCAGAAAGATATCGTGGGAACATTCGGAGAATTGCGGAAGTGTGAGCAGTGGCTGTTTGATGCGCTGGCCATGTTTCTGGTTGTGTTCTACTCCTATTCCGCAGTACTGGAACCGGCTGCGACCCAGTACCATCGCGGTATCTATGTGATTATTACCTATGTGCTGGTGTTTCTGCTTTATCAATCTAAAAGCAGGCTGGGCCGGGTCACCGATTATCTGCTGATGTTGGCGTCTGTTGGTTCTTTAGGCTATTGGATTGTCAATTTTGAAGTGATCAACTATCGGGCCGGTGCTGAAACCGAGCTGGATCAGGCAATCGCCATGGTAGGCGTGCTCATTGGCATGGAAGTGGCGCGCCGCGTGGTGGGGGGTGTATTTATCATCATTGGCTCCATAATGCTGCTGTATGGTGTATATGGAGCATATGCGCCAGAGCTTATATCTCACGCCGGAGATACCTTTCCTGACCTTTGCACCAGCATCTTCTATAAGAGTGATGGTGTGTTCGGCATTATGGCAAACGTGTTGGCCACCTATATTCTGCTGTTTGTGATTTTTGGGGCATTTCTGAAGAAGAGCGGAGCGGAACGTTTCTTTATCGATTTTCCCCTGGCTGCTGTCGGGCACAAGATTGGCGGCCCTGCCAAGGTGTCGGTGATTGCAAGTGGCCTGTTCGGTTCCATATCCGGAAGCGCCATTGCCAATACCGTATCTACCGGAGCCTTCACCATCCCCATGATGAAAAAGGCCGGCTTTCGTCCCCATGTGGCCGGTGCTATCGAACCGGCCGCCTCCATTGGCGGCATGTTTTTGCCGCCCATTATGGGTGCCGGCGGATTTATTATGGCGGAGCTGACCGGCATGCCTTACTCCCAGATCATGCTGGTAGCTATCTTTCCAGCACTGATGTATTTCTTTAGTGTTTTTGTCATGGTTCACTACGAGGCAAAGAGACACAATATTGTGGGAGAGAAGAGTAAAGAGAGCGCCGTTGAGATCCTAAAAAGGGAGTGGTTCTACACCCTGCCGCTGGTAGTTATCACTATTCTCATGCTACAGGGCTACTCACCAGGGTATTCCGCCATTCTCGGTACAGTTACCAGTATTGTCGTAAGTTGGTTCCGCAAGGATACCAGGATCATGCCCAGGGAGTTATTGGAAGCAGCGCGTGATGGCGCCGAAAACAGCCTAAAGATTGGTGCGACCGTGGGTGTTATCGGAATAATAATAGGTGTGTTGACCTATAGCGGACTGGTGCTCACATTCGCTGACATTGTGATTGAATTGGCAGATGGCAGACTATTTCTTACCATTCTTTTGATCGCCCTGGCTTCCTTGGTGTTGGGTATGGGGGTGCCGGTTACCGCGGCATATCTTATTACTGCTGTGGTAGCGGTGCCTGCTCTGACCCATCTTGGGGTGAACCCCATCGCAGCCCATATGATTGTCTACTGGCTCTCTCAGGACTCCAACATCACACCTCCGGTCTGTATCGCCGCCTTTGCCGGCGCCACCATCGCCAAGGCCAATATGTGGAGAACCGCATTCACCGCATTTAGGTTTGCCAAATTCCTCTACCTGGCCCCCTTTATCTTTGGCTATGTGCCGGCTTTCTCGCTGGATGGGAGTGTCATGGATATCACCATTGTCTTTTTCTTGGTTATGGTGGGTACCTACATGTTTGCCTGGTTATTGAGCGGTATCTGGTTGGATTGGTTTAAGTCGAAAAAATAAACAGAGAAGTCGTGAGGCCTTGTCGCTGTCCTAACAACAGGCGGCATGGTGTATCAAGTATCCTGATAAAACAAGCTGATAAAACACCCATGATTTATTGAGAATCTTGGGTGTCCTGTTTTATGCTACTGTTTTATGCTATCGAAAAAGGCCTTCCATGTGGAGACGAAAGTTTCATAGAGGCATTAGAAAGGCGAGCAAAGAGAGCTCTCCGGTTTCGCCCGCAGGGTAGGCCGCCTATTAACAAAGGGTAGCGTCCCCTTTAATTCCCTTTAATTCAACAAAGGGTAGCGTCCCCTTTAATTCTCAATTCCTTTAATTCTCAACAAAGGGTAGCGTCCCCTTTAATTCTCCCAACAAAGGGTAGCGTCCCCTTTAATTCTCCCCTTTAATTCAGAATGTTATGGCACAACACATGAAAAAGAATTGTCGAAATTGTCATTTCCTAGCAAAAGAGCACAGAGATGAATCAGGAAAGGTATATACAAACTCGCCATCACCTAAGGAACGTGACGAATACATCAAGGATGCCGAGAATGCAGTTCCTGAATATTATTCGTTAAATTGTCATATGGGTGTATGGGATGAAGGGATTATTGGTAAAGGTATAAGAGATGAAATACTAAATAAAGAACATCGGAGAAATTGTTTCTTTTTTAAATTCATCCCAGGAATGATGTTTAATGCTGCTAAGGAGCTCCAAAAGAGAGAGCAAGAAGAACAAGCAATTAGAACGTCAAATTTATACACAAGGGTTGGGTTATGGGTTGCTGCTGGTGCATTATGCGTCAATGCTTTTGTCTCATATATAAGATTAAAATGTGGCTAACAAAAAGCTCAACCCGACCGTATGAAGCGTCATATTTTTTGCAAAAATAAAACAAAGGGGTCAGAGCCCTTTAAATCTATCCCGCCACGTGGTAACCTTGCCAGCATTACTCGATAGGATAGGGATATGCCAAGAAAACCACGTTTCTTTCTCCCAGGAGTGCCGGTCCACATAGTCCAGCGTGGCCATAGCAAAGAGCCGGTATTCTTTGAAGATAACGACTATTTGACCTACCTGCACTGGTTGAACGAAGGTGCCACTCGTTATCAGGTTGATCTTCACGCTTACGTTCTGATGAGCAACCATATCCATATTCTGGCCACGGCATACGACTCGGACGGAATCACTCGGATGATGCAGTATGTTGGTAGGCACTACGTCCCGTACATTAACCACACCTACGGTACCAGCGGTTCTCTCTGGGAAGGGCGCTACAAGGCCAGTCTGATTCACGACGAAGAGTACCTTCTAACCTGCATGCGCTATATTGAACTGAACCCGGTCAGGGCCAATATGGTCCGCTCACCAGGGCACTATCGCTGGTCGAGTTACCGCTGTAATGGTCAGGGCAAGGAAGATGAACTGGTAACCCCGCACCCGATGTACAAGGCGCTGGCCAGATCTAAGCCAACCCGTCTGGAGGCGTACAAGGCGCTGTTTAAGGCCCATCTGGATAAAGGGGTGCTGAACGATATACGCTCTGCATGGCAAACAGGAACTCCGCTGGGGAATGACCATTTCCGTCAGAAGATTGAGGACAAATTGAAATGCAAGGTGGGGCAGGCGAGGAGGGGTAGGCCTGTGAAACCAAAGAGTGATGAGGATATGTAGTCGGTAGATGGTTCTCACGGTCTCCGTGGGAACCTGTATCTCACTCGAAGATCCTAACTGATCAATACATTCCCACGCCGGAGCGTGGGAACCAGGCATAAGCTGGGCACAGTATACGAATAATGCATAGTGTTCGCAGGCTCTAGAACACCCCAATATCCAGATAGGAACGCGAAAGTTTGGATAGCGCAATCACGTAGGCCGCAGTGCGGTAATCCTCTATCTGTTCATTCCGGTGATAGACGTCGAGTATCTCCTGCAACCCCTGGCGCATGCTGTCGTCCAGGCCGGATCTGACCAGGTCGAATTCATCAGCACCACGGGCTAGATTGCTCCTTACATTGTCTGGCGTTTGTTTGCCCGTCATGTTTTCCAGGGCGTGTATTATGCAGTTGCCACGTGCTTCATCATACCTGCGTTCCAGTCTGCCGAAACGAACGTGGGACAGGTTTCTTACCCATTCAAAGTAGGAGACGACCACGCCACCCGCATTTATATAGGCATCTGGTAGTACCTTGATATTGCGACTGCGCAGGATGCGATCGGCCTCGAAGGTAACAGGTCCGTTAGCGGCCTCAGCAATCAACTTTGCCTTTATGTTTGGCGCGTTGTGTTCATGGATTACACCTTCGAGGGCAGCAGGGATCAGGATGTCGCACTCCATTTCCAGAATGCTGGCGCCGTCCTTGACATATTCGCCGCCGGCAAACCCTTTTACCCCTTTGTGGTCGTTTAGATGTAACCGCAACTCTTCTATGTGGATGCCATCCTTGTTGATGATGGCGCCGTCCCGTTCAATCACGGCGATCACCTTGGCCCCATCCTCTTCTGACAGGAACTTGCTTGAGTGGTATCCCACGTTACCCAGACCCTGAATGATGATCTTCTTGCCTTCAAGACTGCCCTTCATTCCTGCCGTCTTTACCTCTTCAGGGTGGCGGAAGAACTCCTGCAGGCCATACTGCACGCCACGTCCGGTGGCTTCGGTGCGTCCACGGATGCCGCCATGCTCCACCGGTTTACCGGTTACGCAGGCAACACCATTGATGTCCTCTGGATACAGATGTTTGTAGGTATCGGCAATCCATGCCATCTCTCTCTGTCCGGTTCCGACATCCGGTGCCGGAACATTGGTGGCTGGGCTAAGAAAGCCTTTTTCTGCCAGCTCGCGGGTAAAGCGGCGGGTGATCAGCTGAAGTTCATCCCGGGTGTAATTGTTCGGGTCTATATAGAGGCCACCCTTGGAGCCGCCGAAGGGTACATCCACGATGGCGCATTTGTAAGTCATCAGTGCGGCCAGGGCTTCGACCTCATGCTGGTCTACAGATGTCGCGAAACGTATGCCGCCTTTGGATGGGAGGCGATGGATGCTGTGAACCGCACGCCAACCGGTGAACATCTCAATCTTGCCTTTAATCGTCACCGGGAAGGTGACCTGGAGGACCGAGGTGCAGGCCTTGATGGCGTTGGCTATTCCTGTATCCAGCTCCATAACCTGGAGGGCGCGATCTACCATGTGATCTACGCTTTGGCGAAATGCTAGACCTGGTGGAAGTTTGGTTTTAGCCATTTTTGTTCTCTCCAAGGTTGTTGTTCTGTTGCTAAAAAATATAGTTGATTATTCTACGGTGTACCTGAGCTATTTGTTATAAATTGTTATGGATCTTCACATGTTTCCACCAGACAACCTATCTTGCCAGTTGCCAGCCGTGTCTCCACCCGATCTCCCACCGATACATTGGACGCATTATCCACTATCTTGCCGTCTGGCATGGTGGTGATGGAATAGCCTCGTTCCAGGGTGGCGAGGGGGTTTAGGGTGTTCAGGTTTCTTATTACGGCTGCTAGCTGCTGACCTCGGTGTTGTTGCTGGTTGGACACCAGTGTCTGCATGCGGTGTTGCAGTCCCTGGGTTTTTTGTCGCAGCAGGGTGATGCGTTGTCGAGGTGCCTGGCTCTTGAGTCTGGTAACCAGATTAGCCAGTGACTGCTGCTGTTGCTGCATCCTTGAGCTTAGGTTACGAGCAATGCGCAGTTCCAGCTCGTCCAGACGCTGTTGTCTCTGACCAAGCTGAACCCCAGGGTCCAGTCGATCCAGGCGCTGTCGGAGGTGTTGCAGATGCTGGTTCAGCGTCTGTTGCCTGCGGGTCATCTGGCCGGTGAGATGGCGCAGAATGCCGCTCAGCCTCTCGGCCAGTTCTCTGCGATCGGGGGTGGCAAGTTCCGCCGCCGCAGATGGCGTAGCTGCGCGTATGTCTGCCACAAAGTCGGAGATGGTGAAGTCGATCTCATGGCCGATGGCGGAGATGATGGGTATCGCGCTGCTATATATGGCGCGTGCCACCTGCTCATGGTTGAAGGCCATCATATCTTCCAGTGAGCCGCCACCACGGGTCAGGATAACCAGGTCACATTCGGCCCGCAGCTTGGCAAGCTCAAGGGCCCGGATTATCTCTGCGACTGCAGCGTCGCCCTGAACCTGGACCGGATAGATCACCACCGGGATGGCCGGAAAGCGCCGTTTCAGCACGCTGACCACATCCCGTATCGCAGCTCCGGAGGGGGATGTGATGACCCCGATCTGTCTCGGGAACTGCGGTATCGGCAGCTTATGGCTGGCGTCGAACAGCCCTTCTCTGTCCAGGCGTTGCTTCAACTCTTCAAAGGCCTGGCGTAGCAGACCTTCACCGCCAGGTTCCATATGTTCGATGCTGAGTTGGTAATCTCCTCTGGCCTCGTACAGGTTGGGACGGGCCCGTACCAGTACCTGCATGCCATTTTCCGGCTCAAACCGGAGCAGTTGCCGCTTCATGCGGAACATGGCGCAGCGCACCTGAGAGTATTGGTCTTTCAGGGAAAAGTAGATGTGCCCGGATGAAGGTCTGGCCAGATTGGATATCTCACCCTCCACCCAGAGTAGGGGGAAACTGTTGTTCAGAACCGCCCGTACCTCACTGTTGAGACGTGAGATGCTGTAGATATCACGTTGTGGTGTACTATTGTCCTGGGTAGTGGGCATGTCCGCTCAGTATTAAATTTCGTAGATTCAATTGTTCCAGTTTACCCGGATAGCCGCAAATTCTATAATGTGCGGCTTATATTTCTTTTTTGTTTGTAGGGAAAACCAAATATGCGCCTGACCCAGGAAGCCCTTACCTTTGATGATGTACTACTCCTTCCCGCACACTCAACGGTGATGCCGGGTGATGTAGACCTCAGGACCAACCTCACTCGTGAGATCCAATTAAGCATTCCTCTCATCTCTGCGGCCATGGATACGGTAACCGAGTCCAGACTGGCGATTGCCATGGCGCTTGAGGGTGGTATCGGCATAGTACACAAGAATATGACCCCGGAGCGGCAGGCCCAGAACGTTCTCAGCGTGAAGAAGTATGAGAGTGGGGTTATCCGCGAACCCATCACCGTCACGCCGGATACCAGTATCCTGGATGTGATGAAGTTGACCGACGCCCATAATATTTCCGGTGTTCCGGTCACCAGTGGCACTGAGTTGGTAGGCATAGTTACCAGCCGTGACCTGCGTTTTGAGACCCGCATGAGCGATCCGGTCTCCTCCATCATGACACCGAAAGAGCGTTTGGTTACGGTGAAAGAGGGGGCCAAACGCGAAGAGGTCATAGCGCTGTTGCACCAGCACCGAATTGAGAAGGTGCTGGTGGTAAATGATAGATTTGAGCTGACCGGGCTGATCACGGTCAAGGATATCCAGAAGGCAAAGGAGAACCCCAACGCCTGTCGTGATGACCAGGAACGGCTGCGGGTCGGCGCTGCCGTAGGTACAGGGCAGGGCACGGAAGAGCGAGTGGACGCACTGGTTCATGCCGGTGTGGATGTGGTGGTGGTGGATACCGCCCATGGTCACTCCCAAGGCGTGCTGGATCGGGTGGCATGGGTGAAGAAGAATTATCCTCAGGTTCAGGTGATCGGCGGCAACATTGCCACCGCAGCTGCGGCCAGGGCCCTGGTGGATGCGGGAGCCGATGCGGTCAAGGTTGGTATTGGACCGGGTTCTATCTGTACCACCCGTATCGTGACCGGTGTGGGCGTTCCTCAGGTGAGCGCGGTGATGAATGTGGCCAAGGAGTTAGAGAAATCCGGGGTACCGCTGATTGCTGACGGCGGCCTGCGCTACTCCGGTGACGTGGCCAAGATCATCGCGGCCGGTGGTCATTCCGTAATGGTAGGCGGCCTGTTTGCCGGTACCGATGAATCACCGGGCGAGATAGAGCTGTATCAGGGGCGCTCCTATAAGTCATACCGGGGTATGGGTTCTCTGGGTGCCATGTCCGGTAAGGATGGCTCCAGCGACCGTTACTTCCAAGAGAAGGTATCAGAGACCGAAAAGCTGGTGCCAGAGGGTATCGAGGGGCGGGTTCCATATAATGGCAGTGTCCTGAATATCATCTATCAACTGCTGGGTGGCATCCGCTCCAGCATGGGTTACACCGGCTGCGCCAATATTCCGGAGATGCGTACCAAACCTGAGTTTGTTCGGGTAACCGGTGCCGGTATGTCGGAGTCCCATGTGCATGACGTTACCATAACCAAGGAAGCACCTAATTACCGACGTAACTGATTCGTCGGCAATGAGCTGATGTTAAATAACAGCCACAGACACCCGGCTTAGCCGGGTGGTTTTTTTTAGGAAAGAAAAACCATGACCACAACAACAGACATCCATGCCCATCGCATCCTGATCCTGGATTTTGGCTCTCAATACACCCAGTTGATTGCGCGACGGGTGCGTGAGGCCGGTGTCTATTGCGAGATCTGGCCCTACGACAACTGTGAAGAGGTCCTAGCCGAGCACAAGCCTGCTGGTATCATCCTATCCGGTGGTCCTGAAACGGTTACGGCTGAATACACGCCTCGGGCGCCTCAGGTTGTATTCGACCTGGGGGTGCCAGTGCTGGGTATATGCTACGGCATGCAGACCATGGCGGCACAGTTGGGCGGTAAGGTCGAGTCATCCGATAAACACGAATATGGCTACGCCCAGGTGCGAGCCCGTCACCACTCCAAATTGCTGCGCGATATCGAGGACCACACCACGCCGGAAGGATACGGCCTGCTGGATGTCTGGATGAGCCATGGCGACCAGGTGGTGGAGCCGCCGCAGGGCTTCAATGTTATCTGCGAGACCGAGAATGCACCACTGGCCGGGATGGCCGATGAAGAGCGCCGCTATTATGGTTTGCAGTTTCATCCTGAGGTGACCCACACCCGTCAGGGACAGCGCATCATTGAGCGTTTCCTGTTTGAGATCTGTGATTGTGAGCCGCTGTGGAATCCGGCCAGCATTATCGAGGAGAGCATAAGATCGGCCCGGGAGCAGGTTGGTGACAAACATGTAGTGCTTGGCCTTTCCGGTGGGGTGGACTCATCGGTGGTGGCGGCCATGCTGCATCGTGCCATTGGCGATCAGCTTACCTGTATCTTTGTGGATAACGGTCTGCTGCGCCTGCACGAAGGCGATCAGGTCATGGCCACATTTGCTCAGCACATGGGGGTGAAGGTGATCCGGGTGGATGCCGAGCAACGGTTCCTGGATGCCCTCAAGGGTGAGAACGATCCGGAGAAGAAGCGCAAGATCATCGGCAATATGTTTATCGATATCTTCGAGGAAGAGGCCAACAAGATACCCGATGTTGAGTTTCTGGCTCAGGGCACCATCTATCCAGATGTGATTGAATCGGCCGGGGCCAAATCCGGCAAGGCCCATGTGATCAAGTCCCACCACAATGTGGGCGGCCTGCCGGACTATATGAAACTCAAGCTGGTGGAGCCGCTGCGTGAGCTGTTCAAGGACGAGGTGCGCAAGATCGGAGTGGAGCTGGGTCTACCCTCAGAGATGGTCTACCGGCATCCATTCCCCGGTCCGGGTCTGGGTGTTCGTATCCTGGGCGAGGTGAAGAAAGAGTATGCGGATATCCTGCGTCAGGCGGACGATATCTTTATTTCCGAACTGCTGAATCACGATCTGTATGACAAGGTGAGCCAGGCCTTCGCCGTATTCCTGCCGGTGAAATCTGTGGGCGTAGTGGGGGATGCACGGCGCTACGAATATGTGGTCTCGTTACGCGCGGTTGAGACCATCGACTTTATGACCGCCAGGTTTGCCCACCTGCCGTTTGAATTCCTGGAACTGGTATCCCGCCGCATCATCAACGAGGTTACCGGCATCTCCAGAGTGGCCTATGACATCTCAGGAAAACCGCCTGCCACCATCGAGTGGGAATGACTGGAACTGGCTGGCAATGACTGGTATTGAATGGCATTACCAGCATAAAAAGGATTTGCCAGAAAACAGAAGATAGGCTGGGAATTCCAGGGAAATTCTATCGAATCAGGCGCCGCTCGAGTAATGATGGTATATCCCTGCGGCCATCAAGGATGCAATGAACGAAAACATCCTGCCGGATCACCTCGTAGATGACACGATAGGGTTTGAAGTTGACCTCCCTGTAGTTCGTTACACCGATTCGATCCAGCTCGGGCGGAATATGGCCTCGCTCGGGCAGATCGGTAAGCCGTGAGCAGAGAGATTCCAGCTGATTCAGTACATAATCTGCGTTCTCCACGCAGTCGTGGAGCGCAATGTAACGGTAGATGTCGATCAGATCCTGCTCTGCATCCTCGGCAAGCCGGACACGATAGTGTTTCACTCAGCGAGTTCCCTGACGTGCTTGCGAACATCAGAAAAGGCTTTTTTAAGGGGTTTGCTGCGGCCTTCCTGAATGCTTTTGGAACTTTGGGCCAGCATCTTGAGCAGCGCCAGAGATTCCTGAGTTTGCTCATAACTGGCAATATCCTGGAGCACTGCCCTGGCTTCGCCATGTTGTGTGATCACTATGGTCCGTTGCCCTTCATTGACGTCCCGCAGAGCTTCGGCGGTGTGGCTTTTCAAGTAGCTGATGGGTTTGATAGATTCACTCAGTTTCATGATTTGTGTTCCCTCATTGGGTCAATGGTACTAAATATAGTCCATATTTGGGTTTAGTACAAAGTTTGCCGAGCAATGGAGACTGCCGTGGCACTGGCATTGGTAAACGGCAATTAGCAACAAATTCTGAACATGGTATTTTTCATGGTATCGAGCATGATTGCCCTCCAGAAACCCGCGCCATTACTCAGAATCCGGGCAGAATCCGGGGACAGGAATCAGGAATCCAGGAATCCGGGGACAGCAGGAATCCGGGGACAGCGGAATCCCGGAATTGCTGTCCCCGGAATTGTCCCCGGTATTCCGTCTTGATTATTATTCCTATTTAATATAATATTATCGTTATTCGATAATATATTATCTATTATCAATAATACTCAAGAGGATAAAAAATGAAAACATCGACCACGATAGCAGTCAATCAGAAGAAAATCCGTAGTCTAAGTATTATTGTAGACAGGATACTGATCATGGTGCTCATCCTTTTACCCGTCTTGGATACTGTTTTATGGTTTTACGCTGTAAGCCACGAGGATACCATGATGGTAAGGTCATTCGACTTTCCCGCACAATTACCCATTTCGTCTCTGGGGTCATACCTGGGATGGGCAGTCAACTGCATACCTCTGGTTGTTATACTTTTGGGGGTCTGGTGGCTTAGAAAACTGTTTAAAAACTATGCAAAGGGTGAGATTTTCACCATTCAAAATGTTCGTTACTACCGATTTATAGCTTACTGTTTCCTGATCTATTTTTTTGTTCTACCCCTCCATGAAGTACTTCTTACCTTGATCCTGAGTATTGGTCATGAAACGGTGAATATCGGCATAAGCCTTACGGACACCAACCTGCTTGCTCTGCTGGTCGGCATCGTACTCACAGTTATCAGCCATGTAATGGAAGCAGGCCATATACTGGAAGAAGAGCAGAAATTAACCGTATAGGACACGCGCATGCCAATTACCATTAATATCGATGTCATGCTGGCCAAACGAAAAATGAAATCAAAAGAACTTTCTGCCTTGATTGGTATTTCAGAGGCAAACCTCTCCATATTAAAAACCGGAAAAGCCAAGGCAATTCGATTGAGCACCCTTGATCTGTTATGTCGACATCTGGATTGCCAACCGAAAGATCTCCTTGAGTATAAAGATTACCCTAAAACAGGTGACCACGATGCAACAACTAAATAAAGTAATCTTTCTTTTAATCCCGGTGCTTGCTACAGCAGCATGCGCAACGACTCCCGTACCCCGCGTGACACGCATGAAGATTTCCCAATCTTCAGACCTCACCGTCTGTCAATTTTACAATTCAGATCAATACTGGCAAATGGCCCAGGATGAAATGAAGCTGAGAAAATTGACCAGAGAGAACTGCATAAATTTTATAGATGCGACAAAAACATCGAGTCGGCACACCTATACCGAACACTGGCAGCCTTATTTTTACAGGGAAGCAGACATCATGATTTTCGATCCCTACTTCGATCCCTACTTCGGCCCATTCCCGTCGGGTTCGGATGTGCTTATCCTCAATCGATTTTAACCTCTCTCATTGGAATTCCCCTTCCATAGATTACGCCGTCACGATGAATCGTTCCTATAAGGAATCCGGGGACAGTATACCTATTTCCATAAAAGCGGAATCCGGAATCCCCGGAATTCCTGTGGAGAACTGGCTTAACGACACTTAATGGTCGAATTCAGGCCATTCAGTAAAACAGTTGTTGATGATGGTATTTTTCATGGTATTGACACTTGCTACCACTGGCTTTTCTCGGCTTATTAATTAAGTAAGGTAAACCCCCAGCTCTGCTGGGGTGACTCGCATAGGTTTTACCGAGACGACGGTAAAGCTTACTTTTCAATCTCGACCAAGAGAAAAGGAAAGTAACCTATGCGAGACTACAAGAGTTTGACCCATACACGTTGGGACTGTAAATACCACATTGTATTTATCCCAAAGAAGCGGAAAAAGTTGATCTACGGGGCGATTAGAAAGCACCTTGGTGAGGTATTGCATGAACTGGCTAAGCGGAAAGGAGTTGTTATAGAAGAAGGACATTTAATGCCGGATCATATTCATATGTGCATAAGTATACCGCCTAAGTATGCAGTATCGAATGTGGTTGGCTATCTGAAAGGTAAAAGTGCTATATCTATTGCACGAAGATTTAAAGGTCGCCAGAGGAATTTCACAGGCGAGCATTTCTGGGCAAGAGGATATTTCGTATCAACGGTAGGCCTTGATGAGGATATGGTGATTGAATATATCAGAAGCCAAGAAAAAGCGGATGAGCAGCAAGATCAATTGCGGTTTGGACTATAGTAGCGCCTTGGGCGCTTGTTTGAGCCCTTTGAGGGCGTCATCCAATAAGCCTCCGGCTATGCCGGAGGTCATTTAACAATCGAGTGGGAATGATTCCATATCCAGCACCCGCTGGCACCTGAAGGCAACAAAGCACACATAACCCAGCGTAATTGCGGGGTTTTTTCTTTGGTGGTCTTTATGCGGCGGTGACATCAGCAGGAACTATCTCCTTCAGATACAACTAGTTGATCAGTGGGCAACAGGAGACGCTGACGATAGGTCGATACCGGACTGCCGTTTCAGTTCGGCGCACACCGCGAAGCCGTCCATCCCCGGCACTCGGCCAAACTAACGGCGTCCATCCACCACCACCCGGTTTCTGCCGTCTTCTTTGGCCTGGAAGAGTGCATTATCGGCGCGCTTCATGACTTCCTCGCCTTTCTCGCCATTGCGGTAGGTGGCTACACCGAAACTTGCCGTTTTTTCCCCTACTATCGGAAACTCAGTGCTTGCAACCGCTGCACGCAACTGCTCAGCCAGTCGCTTGGCATTTTTCAGCCCGGTTTCCGGACAAATCACCATAAACTCTTCACCGCCCCAGCGGCCAAGGGTGTCCGTGGTCCTCACCCGGTCCTGAAGGATTGCCACCATGGCCTTCAGCATCTCGTCCCCCACCTGGTGACCATAGCTATCATTAACCGATTTGAACTTATCGATGTCCACCATGATCACGGAGAAAACCGTGCCGTAGCGCATCGACCGCCCTACCTCACTCGCAAGCATCTCATCCAGGTGCTTGCGATTGTAGATCTCCGTCAATTGATCGGTAACCAACAGGCGTCTCAACTCCACCTCAGTCTGTCTCAATTCCGTGATGTCGGTAAAGGCGATAACCGCACCTATAACCTCTTCATCCCTGTGCACTGGCGTGCTGCTGTAGGTGACGGGAAAACAGCTGCCGTTTTTGTGCCATAGATGCTCATTGTCAACGCGCATAGGGCGTTTCTCGTGGATTGCGCGCATCATGGGGCAATCTTCCTCCTTATAAGGGGTCCCATCGGCATAAGCGTAATGTATCTTTTTATGGATGGGCTGTCCGATGAGTTCATCCGGTGTATAGCCGAACAGTCCGGCCGCAGCCGGATTGACAAAGATTGCCTTGCCTTCGATATCTACACCCAATATCCCTTCAGCGGTGGATTCCAGCAGCGAGCTGCTAAGCTCCTCCCTCTCCCGCAGCGCTCGGGTGGCCTGTACCAGGTTAAGATGGGTGCGAACCCGGACCAGCACCTCGGCCTCCTGGAAGGGCTTGGTGATGTAGTCCATCCCGCCAGCCTCGAAGGCGCGCACCTTATCCTGCGGATCGTCCTGGGCACTGATGAAGATGATCGGAATATCGCGGCTCCCGGATTGCCGTTTCAGTTCGGCGCACACCTCGAAGCCATCCATCCCCGGCATCTTGATATCGAGCAGGATCAAATCCGGCGGTGATTGTGCCACCGCCTCCAGGGCCAACGGTCCATCCAGCGCGGCGCGCACCTTATAACCCTGTTCGCGCAGCAGACTGGTCAGCAGCTGAAGATTGGCGGCTGTGTCATCCACCACCAGCAGGTCGGGTACCTGGTTATCGGGAACTGTGTGGTTCATGAATGTTCTTCCTTTTATCGGTCGATGAATGCCAGGATGCGGTCGAAGCGAAACTCCCGCGCCAGTGTCGTCAGTTCCTCGGCCAGGGCTGGGTCGATATCATGGACCGGCACCAGTGCAGCATCGAACTTCTCATTACTCAAGGTGATGGCCGCAAGCTGTATCGCCTCCACAAGCCTGTTCGGCATTCGGCAGGACGGCGATATCCTCGGCACGCACCTCCAAAGGTTCGCTGCCAGGTTTTTCGGCCTCTTCTTCATATCTATAGCGCATTCCCAGATGCTGTGCCATGGCGTCGAAGAGCTCGTGGGTCTGGTAGGGTTTGTGTAGCACCTGATTGCAGCCTGCTTCAAGAATGCGCTGGAGTTGTCTTTCCGGTAGGTTTGAACCGAATACATTGGCGTAGGGATTTGTTAGTCGATTGCCTCTCTTATTGGCCCGGTTCTTGGCTGTACGACACGGCAGTAGAATTTGTCCGCATTGACGATCGCCTAAAATGGTATTGACGTCCAATCGCCGGTCAAGGCGCGGGCCTTGAAATAGTCGGTCCGCTTTCGGCGGATTAGTTGTTAATTTTTGAGCATCTACCGATCCTATGATCTTTGATGACATTGCCTGGCTGGAAGATGCCGGGGTTGAAGAGATGGAAAGGCAGTTGCCCGACCAGGTTACGCTTCGACCGCCGATCCTGGATTACGCCGCAGTGCGCCGACCTGGGCTGTCCCTGTCCGTTATGAACCCGGACTGGCCAACGGCCCACTACCTGCTATCCCGCTTTTTGGTGGATGGGCGAATCGCTGGGTTTTATCCGGTCTCTTTCGTGTTTCAGGAGTACAAGGGGCTGGATACCTTCGAGCAGTGGTGTCGTCTGGAAAGGCGCATGGGCTTCTCATCCAAAGGCTGTATCTCGCCGGACCAACCGCGTGTTCTCTCCCAATCCAGAAGAGATCAAGCGGGTCATGGCCATTGTGCGCTGTTTCGAGGAGGAGGCGGCGAAAGGCAATACTGGCTTCGTCCACCTGATTACTGTGTGGGTTTTTGGCAATGGTGACGGAATTTAGCAAGAATCGGAGAAGAGGGCAGGTTGAGCGGCAGGCTAGCTGCGCATGAGCAACCCGTGAACTTGGGTGTGAAGGGCGTTTATTTTTCCTATACTCTGTTAGTTACATTTAATTTTAACATTGTCATCAATCAAGAAAATATTTGAAATGGTGGTATGAACAACGTTCGTTTCTATCGGGATTTTATGGTATGCCTTGGGCTGTTGTTTTATGTTCAAACAATGGCCTTTGCGGGGCATTCTGTTTCCGCGGAGGCTGTGCTTTATTCCAGCAGTACAAATAATATACGTTATTACGGCAAGAATGTGCATCGGCGTGTTCCTCCTGCCAGCACGGTTAAGGTCATGACGGCTCTTCTGGTTCTAGAGAAGCTCTCTTTGGATAAGGTTGTTACGATCTCTTCGAGGCCGTCGCGGGTTCAGCCCTCCAAGGTTAATATTAAGGCCGGTGAGAAATACAGGGTCAAGGATTTGCTTTATGCACTTCTTCTGAATTCGGCCAATGATTCGGCCGTTGCCTTGGCTGAGGCAGTTGCAGGATCAGAAGATAAATTCGTAAAGATGATGAATCGCCGGGCCAAGGAATTGGGAAGCAGCAATACAAAGTTTGTCAATGCGAACGGCTTGCCGTCTCGGAAAGGCTCACAGTATACAACTCCTTATGACATGTATTTGATATTCAAACAGGCTTTAAAGCAAAGTTTCTTTCGTTCTGCTATTAAAAAGAAATATAAGAATATTTATTCTTTATCAGGACGAAAGATAGCGCTGAAGTCACACAATACAATTTTGTTTAAGGGTTGGAAGCACACGGTGTACGGTAAGACTGGATGGACTGTTAAGGCTGGACAATGTTTTGTGGGGTATATTACCAAGGGGGATAATGTCGGCATTATAAGTCTATTCGGTGCTAAGAAAAGGTGGAAAGACATCAAGTATATTGTTTCGAAATACGGAGATGTTGCCATTTAAAGGAGTGGCTATGACCGAACAAGCAAACATTAGTCACCCAAAGCAGCGCTATATATCCACGGACGTAGAGGGATTCGACTCTCTGGCCGAGCTCGCCTTGGATATGCGTTCGACCTGGAACCATGCCACTGACCAAGTGTGGCGGCAGTTGGATCCTGTGCTCTGGGAGCTGACGCAAAATCCCTGGGTCGTGTTACAGACAGCCTCCCGGGATAAACTTCAGCGTGTTTTAGCTGATCCAACCTTCCACAAACACATTGATGATCTGGTGCAGGCTAGGCGGGATGCGGCGGAGGCGCCAGCATGGTTTCAGCAAGCCCACCCGCAATCACCCTTGAGTTGTGTTGCGTATTTCAGTATGGAATTCATGTTGAGTGAGGCGTTGCCCATCTACTCGGGTGGACTGGGTAATGTGGCGGGCGATCAACTTAAGGCCGCCAGCGATTTGGGTGTACCGGTTATCGGTGTAGGACTGCTGTACCAGCAAGGTTATTTTCGCCAGGTGATCGACAAGGATGGTGCGCAACAGGCCCTGTTTCCTTATAACGACCCCGGTCAGTTGCCGATTACGCCATTGCGCCACGCCAGTGGCGAGTGGTTACGCCTGGAGATCGCGCTGCCCGGTTACTCGGTCTGGTTGCGTGCCTGGCAGGCGCAGGTTGGTCGCGTACAACTTTACCTGCTGGACAGCAATGATGCGGCGAATTATCCAGTGCATCGTGGCATTACCAGTGAGCTCTATGGCGGCGGACCGGAGTTGCGTCTCAAGCAGGAACTGCTACTCGGGATTGGCGGCTGGCGATTGCTGACTGCACTTGGCATTCAACCGGAAGTCTGTCATCTGAATGAGGGGCATGCCGCCTTCGCCGTGCTGGAACGTGCCCGTAGTTTTATGGAGGAAAACGGGAAAACATTCGCGGCCGCACTGGCCGTGACGCGCGCGGGCAACCTGTTCACCACTCACACGGCAGTGGAAGCAGGCTTTGATCGTTTCACGCCGGCGCTTATCGAGCAATACCTCGGTGGCTATGCTGAACAGAGATTGGGTATTACCCGCCGCGATTTGCTGGCCCTGGGTCGACAAAATCCAAATGACAGTTCTGAACCTTTTAACATGGCCTATCTGGCGATACGCGGCAGCGGAGCAGTGAATGGCGTAAGTCGCTTGCATGGGCAAGTCAGCCGACATTTGTTTGAACCTCTGTTTGCAAACTGGCCAACCGAAGAAGTGCCGGTTGGTTACGTGACTAACGGTGTGCACATGCCGACCTGGGACTCGGAGGAGTCGGACGATCTTTGGACCGGAGCCTGTGGCAAGGATCGCTGGCTAGGTGCAACAGAAAAGCTTGGGCAGGACATGCGCCAGATCTCCGACATTCAACTCTGGAAATTTCGTCTCGCCGCCAGTCGTTCATTTGTCGACTATGTGCGTGAACGCATATCCCGGCAACTGGCTGCCAGTGGGATGTCACCAGAAATTGTTGCTGCCGCGAAACATCTGTTTGATCCCAACACGTTTACGCTGGGTTTTGCCCGCCGTTTTGCCAGTTACAAAAGACCGAACTTGTTGCTGCACGACCCGCAACGACTATTGCAAATACTCACGAATCCACAACGCCCGGTACAGCTCATTATCGCCGGTAAGGCACATCCGGCAGATGATGTTGGTCGTGCGCTTATCCAACAATGGACACATTTCATTCGCCAGCCCGAGGTGCGTCGGCATGTAATCTTCCTAAGTGACTATAATATGCTGTTGACCGAGCACATGGTGCAGGGTGTAGATGTCTGGCTCAATACGCCGCGCCGTCCTTGGGAAGCGAGTGGCACCAGTGGCATGAAGGTACTCGCCAATGGCGGCATTAATCTATCGGTACTGGATGGTTGGTGGGCGGAAGCCTATACGCCTGAAGTGGGATGGGCGTTGGGCGATGGCCAGGAACACGGCGACGATCCGGCCTGGGATGCGCGTGATGCCGAAGCCCTTTACGATCTACTGGAACATGAGGTGATTCCCGAATTCTATACGCGCGACCAGCAAGGGGTGCCAACTGCCTGGGTGGCGCGCATGCGGGAAAGCATGGCGCGTTTAACGCCGCTCTTCTCCAGCAACCGCGCGGTGCGTGAATACACCGAGCAACACTACCTTCCGGCGGCCGCTGCCTATCGTGCGCGGGCAGCCGATAAGGGTGCAATAGGCGAAGACTTGGTGAAGTGGGGGCAGGCGCTGGAGCAACAATGGGCAGCGCTACGCTTCGGCGAAGAGAAGCTTGAGACCAATAACGCGCAGCACGTATTTGAAATACAGGTGTATCTCGATGACCTCGAACCCGATGCAGTATGCGTCGAGCTATTTGCCAACGGCGTTGAGGGTAGTGCGCCGGAACGAGTAGAGATGAAATGTGTTCGACAACTGGTGGGTGCGATAAACGGATATGTCTATCACGCACAGGTTCCGGCAACTCGCCCGGCGACAGACTACACGGCGCGACTCATACCGCAGCATAATGGGGTGGCGGTGCCGCTGGAAGCTGCGCACATACAGTGGCAGCGATAGTTTGGTTGTAAGAGTTAGTTTGTGAAAGCTGGTGGAATAACAATGAGAAATCAATATGTTTATAAAGGGAACCAAAGGCGAATTAGGTTAAACAAAGCGTGCGAACAATCAACTGATGTTCGTCCGGCAGCAAGTTTGCGTTGTATGAAACCGGAACTACACTGATGCAGATGTAGTCTGGCCGGGAAAATTGACCGTATCGGTTTATCCGAAACATCTTTGACTTTAGAGACACATTGCGGAAGGGAGTTAATATCAGCATGGTTATGGAAACGCAAAAGTCGAAGATAACAGACACGCCGCCATCGTCTGGACTGCTGTGCAATCTAGGTACTGTTATATCGGTGCGCGGTAGTGTCGTGGATATCATGTTCGATTCCCAGCTGCCACCTATTCACTCCTTGTTACTTGCCGGGACTGAAAATCAAATCTCAATTGAAGTATTTTCACAGCTTGATAAACATCGTGTGCGTGGCATTGCGCTGACACCTACCCAGGGTCTGGCACGCGGCATGTTAGTGCAAGACACCGGCGGCCCGTTACAGACACCTGTTGGTAAAGGTGTCCTGTCTCGCATGTTCGATGTTTTTGGCAAGACTATTGATCGTCAGGCGGCACCGACAGACATCCAGTGGCGTTCAGTGCATAACGTACCACCGGCATTGGCACGTCGTTCCACCAAAACAGAAGTGTTTGAGACCGGCATTAAGGTGATTGATCTATTAATGCCCCTTGAGCGCGGTGGCAAAGCTGGCCTGTTTGGTGGGGCGGGCGTAGGCAAGACAGTGTTACTGACAGAGATGATTCATAACATGGTCGGGCAACATGCAGGCGTGAGCATTTTTTGCGGCATTGGTGAACGCTGCCGTGAAGGCGAAGAGCTCTATCGTGAGATGAAAGCGGCAGGTGTGCTGGATAATATGGTCATGGTGTTCGGCCAAATGAACGAACCGCCCGGCGCCCGTTTTCGTGTTGGTCATGCTGCGCTGACTATGGCTGAATATTTTCGTGACGATGAACATCGCGACGTGCTATTGCTGGTCGATAATATTTTTCGTTTTATTCAGGCTGGCATGGAGGTGTCTGGCTTAATGGGGCAAATGCCGGCGCGGTTGGGCTATCAGCCGACCATGGGTACCGAGTTGTCGCAACTGGAAGAGCGTATCGCCAATACCGATAGCGGTGCGATTACCTCGATCCAGGCGGTGTATGTGCCGGCAGACGATTTTACTGACCCGGCAGCGGTACATACCTTTTCGCATCTCTCTGCGTCCATTGTGCTATCACGCAAACGGGCCAGTGAGGGGCTTTACCCGGCCATTGACCCGTTGCAGTCCAGTTCAAAAATGGCCACGCCCCGCGTTATCGGCAAGCGGCATTATGCCCTGGCACAGGAAATTCGCCGCACTTTGGCTCAATACACTGAACTCAAGGACATTATCGCGATGCTGGGTATGGAACAGTTGTCGCCACAAGACCGCAAAGTGGTTGGTCGTGCCCGACGACTGGAACGTTTTCTTACTCAGCCATTTTTTGCTACTGAGCAGTTTACCAGTATGCCAGGCAAGCTTGTTACTCTTAACGATGCATTGGATGGTTGTGAACAGATTCTGCGCGATGAGTTTAAAGACTATCCAGAACATGCACTTTATATGATTGGTTCGATTGCCGAAGCAAGGGAAAAAGTCAAACAGAAATCTGCGGGGGAGGGGGATGCAATCAGCACACATGAATCTTAAGATCCTTCTGCCCTACAAGGTCTTTGCCGAGAAGCGTAAGGTCGTGCGTATTGTTGCTATGACGCAAGAAGGTGCGTTTGGCATCCTGTCCCACCGGCTTGACTGTGCCGCAGCACTGTCCGCAGGGATACTGGTTTTTGAAGCCGAAGATGAAGGTGAAGTCTACATTGCAATCGATGAAGGTGTACTGGTCAAAACCGGTTTTGACGTGATGATCTCAGTGCGTAACGCGATTGGCGGCATGGACCTGAGTAAATTGCACGCGGCAGTAGAGGATGAGTTTATGCATCTCGACGAGCAGGAGCAGAAGACGCGATCAGTACTGACAAAAATGGAGAGTGGATTTATTCGACGTCTGGCTGCATTTCATCAAGACAGAGCTTCATCATGAGTGATGAACCAAAAGGGCAAGCCAAATCGGGCGATACGGAATTTGGCCAACAGGTCGGTGATATGGCGGCACGCAAACTTAAGGCGCAACGACATGTCATGAAAACCGTCTGGTCCGGCCTGGGTATGATGGGGCTGATTGGCTGGTCAGTGGCTGTGCCAACATTGCTTGGTGCGACACTCGGGATCTGGTTGGATAAGCACTATCCGGGCGAGCATTCCTGGACGCTTGCATTACTGGTGATTGGCCTAGGTTTAGGGTGCTTTACTGCCTGGCGCTGGGTGGTTAAGGAAGACAGGGAAATACACAAACACGAGAGTGAGAACGAGCATGAATGAATATTTAGAATGGATATTTACACTGGGGCCAGCTCTGGTAGAAGGTGCCTTGCTTGGTGCTATTTTTTTCATGGGACTGTGGTGGACAGTGCGTAAGCTTGATACAACCAAACACGTGGCGTTCTGGTTTCTGGGTAGCTTTCTGGTGCGAACCAGTATTGTTCTATTGGGGTTTTATTTTCTCCTGGGCGACAATTGGCTGCGCCTGCTTGCAGGTCTGCTTGGTTTTGTCATCGCACGCATCATCGTAACCCGGTTCATTCGTATAAATGATAAATCACCATTGTTGCTACAGAGGGCAAGTCATGAATCTTAGCCCCGACCAGATTATTTTCTGGGAAGCTGGCTTTTTCAAACTAAATGCCACGATCGCTTACACCTGGGGGTTGATGTTTGTGCTGGTGATCGGTTCAAAACTTATTACGCGTAAACTTTCCACGCAACTACAACGTTCACGCTGGCAGAACCTGCTGGAAATTATTGTCACGGGTATCAATAAACAAATCGAAGAGGTTGGCCTGAAGTATCCAGAAAAATATCTCGGCTTTCTGGGTACCTTGTTTCTGTTTATCGCGTTGGCGAGTATGTTTACGATTGTGCCTGGGTATGAACCGCCCACGGGTTCGCTCTCGACCACTACCGCGCTGGCGATCTGTGTGTTTGTAGCAGTGCCGATGTATGGTATCGGAGAGTCGGGGCTGGCCGGCTATCTTCGTGAGTTTTTGCAACCAACCGTTATTATGTTGCCGTTCAATATCATCGGCGAGATCTCGCGTACCCTGGCCCTGGCTGTGCGTCTGTTTGGCAACATGATGAGCGGTACAATCATTCTGGCGATTTTACTCACTATTACACCGTATATTTTCCCTATCGCTTTGAGAGCGCTCGGATTGCTGATTGGTATGGTGCAAGCCTATATCTTTAGTGTCCTTGCCACGGTTTACATCGCCGCAGCCACGCGTGCGCACAAGCAGGAGTCAGGATAGCAACAGATATACGAAGATAAAAACGACCATATCAACTCAAGAGGATAAACCATGGATAGTATGACGCTCATCGCCATCATTTCAATTGTCACTGCCGGTCTGACTATGGCCATCGGTAGTATCGGGCCAGCGTTGGGCGAGGCGCGTGCAGTCTCCTCTGCAATGAGCGCACTCGCTCAGCAGCCCGATGCCTCTGTCACAATCACACGCACCTTGTTTGTCGGTCTGGCCATGGTCGAGTCTATAGCTATTTACTGCTTCGTGATCTCAATGATTCTTATTTTTGCCAATCCATTCTGGAATCTGGTCATCGTCCAGGCTGCCGGGAAATAATTCATGTTGATCGACTGGTTTACAGTTATTGCGCAAGTCATAAATTTCCTCATCCTGGTATGGTTGTTGAAGCGCTTGTTATATCGGCCCATTCTCGATGCCATTGATGCACGTGAGAAGAGGATTGCTGCGGAACTTGCCGATGCCGATGCGAAAAAATCTGAGGCAAGGAAGGAACGTGACGAGTTCCAGCAGAAGAATGCAGAGTTCGATAAACAACGAAATGCTTACCTGAATCAGGCGATAGATGAGGCAAACGCCGAACGTCAGCGATTGCTTGAAACAGCACGGCAGGAGTCAGACGACTTGCGTGCTAAACGCCAGCAAGCGCTGTTGAATGAACAGCGCAGCCTACATGAAGCACTCACTCATCAAGCGAAGGATGAGGTATTTGCCATTGCACGTAAGGCACTCACCGACCTCGCGGGAACCTCTCTGGAACAACGTATGACGGAGATCTTTATTCGCCGTTTGCGTGAGCTGAACAAGGAAGAGATGGTTGATTTGAAGTCTGCCTTTGCAGTATCACCTAGCACTCTGCTGGTTCGTACTGTCTTTGATCTACCAGTAGAGCAGTGTGCTGCGATTGAAACAGCAATTAAGCAAGCGCTTGGCGAGCAGAAACAGATTCAGTTTGAGACGGCGCCTGGTCTGGTGAGTGGCATTGAGATCAGCACAGATGGCCAGAAGATCGCGTGGAGTATTTCCGAGTATCTAGCCACACTGGCAACGAGTGTTGACAGCCTGCTGCAGAGCCAAATCCATACCCAGGTCAAAGCTGATGTGATAAATCAGGGCGCAAATGAATAACGAGACTGACAGCCTACAACACACATTTGACCATGTCTTCCTGGAAATGAGCCATGCGCGGCAATCCTTTGTGCCACAACTGAAGCTTCGCGAAATCGGCACGATCACCAGTATCGCCACGGGCATCGCCAAGGTATCCGGCCTGCCGGGTGTCGGTTTTGAGGAGGTGTTGAAATTTCCCGGTGATATCAATGGCATCGCCTTCAATATCGATGCAGACGAAATCGGCGTCTTGTTGCTCGGGGACTACTGGCACTTGCAGGCGGGTGATGAAGTTGAACGCTGCGGATACGTGATTGATGTGCCGGTGGGTGACGGCTTGATTGGGCGTATCATCAATCCAATGGGCCGACCACTTGACGGTAAGGGTCTGGTGGATTCCAGTACGCGCCTGCCGGTCGAACGCCCATCGCCTACCATCATGGATCGTGCGCCTGTCAGCGTACCCTTGCAAACCGGAATAAAGGTCATCGATGCACTCATTCCCGTCGGGCGCGGTCAGCGTGAATTGATTCTTGGTGATCGGCAGACAGGCAAGACGGCCATTGCCCTCGACACCATACTCAACCAGCGTGATCAGAATGTGCTGTGTGTGTATTGCGCCATTGGCCAACGCGCCTCCGGTGTGGCCAAAGTGATCGCTACCCTGCGCGAACAAGGTGCGTTGGAATACACTATTGTGGTGGTCACTGAAGGCAATGATCCCCCCGGTCTCGCATACGTTGCCCCCTATGCGGCTACCAGCATCGCGGAGTATTTCATGCAACAAGGTCGTGACGTGCTGATTGTTTATGACGACCTCACACACCACGCCCGCGCCTATCGCGAACTGTCTCTGCTGCTGCGTCGCCCGCCCGGTCGTGAGGCCTTTCCCGGAGATATCTTTTACATACACTCGCGACTACTGGAACGTGCCACCCACTTGCGCCCGGAGCTCGGTGGTGGCTCGCTGACCGCGCTGCCGATTATTGAAACGGAAGCGCAGGATATTTCCGCCTATATTCCGACAAACCTTATTTCCATCACCGACGGGCAGATCTACCTCTCGCCGTCGCTGTTTGAACTTGGTGTATTGCCTGCAATTGATGTCGGTAAGTCCGTTTCACGTGTTGGTGGCAAGGCGCAGCGTGCGGCTTATCGTGCCGTGGCCGGTGATCTCAAGCTGTCCTATGCGCAATTCGAAGAACTTGAAACCTTTGCCCGCTTTGGCGCCCGGCTGGATGACAGCACGCTGAAAGTCATCGAGCACGGGCGACGCATTAGAGCTTGCCTCAAGCAACCGGAATTCACCCCAGTTTCCATGATCGAGCAAATTGCGGTGCTACTGGCGTTGACCACAAAGATGTTTGATGAAGTACCATTAGAGCAGATGGGCGCTGCTGAGCACGCGGTACGTGCGGCGGCCGCCGATATTTCAGCAGAGATATGTGCGCGCTTCGAGAGCGCCAATAGATTAAGTGACCAAGATCGGGATGCCATTCTTCAGCTCGCGCGCCATGCACTCACACAATTTGCGCCCAGTCAGGTTCCGAAGGAAATATCATGAGTGATAGTGTCGCCAGCCTGCGTCACAAGATCGCCAGCGCTGATGAACTTGAATTTGTGGTGCGTACCATGAAGGCCATGGCGGCGTCGAGCATTGGTCAATACGAGAATGCGGCGCGCTCACTGGATGATTATTATCGTACCGTGCAATTGGGACTGTCTGCTTGTTTTCGGCAGGATGAACTACCTAGTGTCACGCTGAGCACGCATCAGCAGGAAACTGTCGCGATAGGCGCGATCGTGTTTGGCTCTGATCAGGGACTGGTAGGTCAATTCAATGAAGTGATGGTGGAGTATGTCGTGGATACGCTGGCAAAGCTGCCGGGGAACAAGCGAGTATGGGGGGTCGGCGAACGCATCCAGTCTCGGCTTACGGAAACCAGTTTGATGTCGGTGGGTGATTTTATCCTGCCGAATTCGATTAATGCCATTACCCCGCTGGTCGGGCAGATCCTGATTGAATTGGAGACGCAGCGTGAACAGGGCGTTATCGATCAGGTTTATCTTTTTTATAATCAACCACATTCCGGGGCGATTTATAGCCCTGTGAGTCAACTATTGCTGCCGCTGGATGAAAGATGGCGACATGATCTGGCCGCCATACACTGGCCGACGAAAAATCTGCCAGAGGTCATGTATAACAGAGAGCGAACCCTGCGGGCGCTTGTTCGTGAATATCTTTTTGTCAGCCTGTTCAGGGCATGTGCGGAATCGCTGGCCAGCGAAAACGCCAGCCGCCTGGCGGCAATGCAGCGCGCAGAAAAAAATATTGGCGAACTGCAGGAAGGGCTGGATCGAACGTTTCATCGCCTGCGTCAGAGCGGTATTGATGAGGAGTTGTTCGATGTGATCTCCGGCTTCGAAGCGATGAGCTAGTGAGATTGGCAGGAATGATTGGCCGAAAATAAATGAATGGGCATCACTCTTCAGCGAGGATATCGAAAGATTCCTTGCAACCCCTTTGTTAATGACAACAACGGTTGGGCTCTCGCTAGTACGGGGCTATTGCGGGCTATATAGAATCGAGTGGGAATAGTTCGGAACGCTGAGAGCATCCAGGGTTTAATCATTTGTTGGAGTGCCCAATACCATTGGATTTTAGGAAAAGGCTCGTTTATTCTGCTTCTACATACAGTCATACAGCAGAATTTTAACCGCCTCCACAATATCGTGAACACTCCAGATATCAATCCAAACCAGTCAGATCCAAGCGATCTAGAATGGATGCGAATCGCTATGGCGTTGGCCCAAAGGGCCGAGGCAGAGGGCGAGGTGCCGGTGGGTGCGGTTATTGTTATGGACGATGAAGTTATCGGCCAAGGCTGGAATCGTCCTATAGGCACCCACGATCCCACTGCCCATGCTGAGATCATGGCCCTGCGCGATGCCGGTCTGCACCAGCGCAACTATCGGTTACCCGGCAGCACTTTATACGTAACCCTGGAACCATGCCCCATGTGTGCCAGCGCCATCATCCACGCCAGAGTAGGGCGGGTGGTGTTTGGAGCCTATGACCCAAAGGGTGGGGCGGCTGGTAGTTGTTTCAACCTGTTACCACCGGACGATCGCTTTAATCACCGGCTGGAGTGTGAAGGCGGGGTGATGGAGCAGCAGTGCGGCGAGATGTTGCGTGAGTTTTTTCGGCAGCGCAGAAACGGTTAAGTCCCTGAAGAGGTACTCTGTTCCAGCCCTACTAAAGGGCCGATGAGGAGGATATGGGAGGAAGCTGGGTTTTCTCTTTCTCATGCTGGACCTTTTGTTGGCTTAGCCAGCCCAGTAGGTTGAAGTAGGTGCGGATATTCTCTACGTAGGTCACCGGCTCGCGCCCTCTGGCATAACCGTGCTTGGTCTCTATGTAGTATTTCTCCTGGCTGAGTAGGGGAAGGTAGATCTGTACATTATCCCATTTGTTAGGATTGCCGCCATGTTGTTGGGTCAGGACACGGGCGTCTTCCAGATGTCCAAGGCCAACGTTGTACGCGGCCAGTGACAGCCACAACCGGTCTTTACCCTTGATCCGTTTTGGAAGTCTTTTCTCCATACTGCGTAGGTATCTGGCGCCACCGATAATGCTCTGCTCCGGGTCTTCACGGTCTGTTACGTCCAACTCATGGGCGGTGTTATTGGTTAGCATCATGATACCGCGCACCCCGGTGGGTGAGACTGCGTCCGGGTCCCAGTGAGATTCCTGATAGCCCACGGCGGCGAGTAGTCGCCAATCAAATAGAGTTTGCTTTGCTGCCTGTTTAAAAAAATCGATATATTTAGGAAGGCGCTCCTGGGTGTGAAATTTGAAGGTATTGGTTCCTACGAAGCCAATATTTACCGTCTTGCCATAATAGCGCTCCATCAGCCGGTCGAGTTTTCCGGTCAGTTTAAGACGGTTGAAAAAGCCCCTGGCGGCGTCGTACAGGCTTGTATCCTCAGAGTGGGGGAATGCCCAGGCCAACTCCTCCGGTTCGGTAAGGTCGAAGGCCACTGCAAGCTCAGGATAAAAACGGAGATTAACCGCCACCTCATTGGAGTCGGCAACCGTATAGTCAAGTACCTGCTCCCATACCAGATTCAGTAACTCCTCGCTTCCCAACTCACTGTTAGCAACCCAGTCCAGATTAGGGTTTATCTGCTTGCGGCGGAGTAACTCCTCCTCGTGGCTGCTTCCGGCGATCACTTCAAACAGGCTTCCGACTGTATCGTTCAGGGTCCTGGGCCTCTTATTGCCAAGCTTGTAGATCAGCTGCTGAGTGATGGTTTGATAACCGGGACCAAATCTGACCATGGTCTTGCGGTTGGGGGTGATAGTCAGCCCTGCGGCTGCCAAATGAGCCTCTTTTCGCATCAACATGGGAAGCATGTGTTTAAACTGCTTTGGGACAACAAACCTGGCCTTTACCCCCAGTTCACGGGCGAACATCTGCACTAGGTCATACTCAAACCCGGCCAGTCCATCCCGGTCTTCATAATAGGTGGTGGCGCTGTTCCTGGTGAGAACCACCAGTTCCCCCTTCTGCTTTATCTGCTCTAGCAGAGGCACAGGTATACTGCAGCTCGTCAAAAGCAGTAATAAGAAGATAGGGGTATACAATCGCATGGAAATGAACCCGATCCCGAAATAATTGTGATTAGCAAATGGATCTTTTAGTGTAGAATTGAAAATTATTCTAACTGACCGCAGCCCAAGTGACAAAATGCAGGATTTTGCTCAGGAATTGAGGCAACAGATAAGGAGAGGTGCCGGAGCTGGCCGAACGGGACTGATTCGAAATCAGTTGACCCCTTACGGGGTCCGTGGGTTCGAATCCCACCCTCTCCGCCATTCAACATAGATGCACATTAGTTGGCTATGGTCGGCCGGAATCTACACCTGAATAAACATAATATGCAGCATCCCCTCCGAAGCTGTACGTTGTAAAATACAGCCTGGAGGGAATGAATCAACTATCTTGTTAGTCTCTGGAGCCACCACCCAATAGCGATGCCCTTTGTCCACTCTGAGCGGAACGTGGGCGCCAGGCCTGTGGTTTTGCGGTGGAACCGCCGGTTTTACGCTGCGCATGTTTATGGGCAGGTTTGGCAGAAGAACGTTTCTCTTCAGACTTGTTTGAGCTGGATGCGCGTCGGTTATCCGAAGATTTTCTGGCTGATGCCTTGCTGCGGTTACGGCCCTCGGCTTGTCTGCGCGGTTGGGAGCGACTATTGCCACTCCTACCATTTTTGATCGGTTCTGCTTTGATGCTGGGATCTGGTTGATATCCATCCAGAGTCACCTTGGGGATATTACTCTTAAGCAGCCGTTCGATGTCCCGTAGTAGTTTGTGCTCGTCCACACACACCAGTGATACTGCCTCACCTTCACTGCCGGCGCGACCGGTACGACCAATGCGATGTACATAGTCTTCCGGTACGTTAGGAAGCTCATAGTTCACCACATGAGGCAGTTGGTCGATGTCCAGACCGCGGGCTGCTATGTCGGTAGCAACCAGTACGCGCACTTCACCACTCTTGAACTCTGCCAGCGCACGGGTGCGGGCACCTTGGCTCTTGTTGCCGTGGATGGCGGCGGCACTCAGCCCATCTTTTTCAAGCTGTTGGGCTAGACGGTTGGCACCATGTTTGGTGCGGGTAAATACCAGAACCTGGCGCCAGTTGTTTGCCCCGATCAGATGACTCAGCAGCTCTTGCTTGCGATTCTTATCCACTGGATGGATTACTTGCTCGATCCGCTCAGCGGTGGCGTCGCAGCGAGGTACTTCGATCAGTTCCGGGCGGTTAAGCAGACGGTCAGCAAGCTGTTTGATCTCGTCAGAGAAGGTGGCGGAGAACAGCAGGGTCTGGCGGGTGGCACTTTTTGGCATAAGGGCCAGTACCTTGCGGATGTCGTGAATGAAGCCCATGTCCAACATGCGATCGGCTTCGTCCAGTACCAGAATCTCGACCTGTGACAGATCCACCGTCCTCTGGCCAGCATGATCTAACAGTCTGCCCGGTGTTGCCACCAGGATATCGACACCTTGTTTGAGTTTGGCGATTTGTGGATTTATCTTCACTCCGCCAAAGACCACGGCTGATCTCAGCGGCAGGTGACGGCCGTAACTCTCTACGCTTGCGCCTACCTGGGCTGCTAGTTCACGGGTCGGGGTAAGGACCAGTGCCCGTACCGGGCGGCGTCCGTTTGTTACGGGATTTTGGCTCAGGCGTTGCAGCAGAGGCAGGGTAAAGCCGGCGGTCTTGCCGGTACCTGTCTGGGCGCCGCCCAAAACGTCTTTGCCTTCCAGAATAATAGGAATTGCCTTGCTCTGGATAGGGGTTGGTTTGGTATAGCCCTGCTCGCTGATTGCACGCAGGAGGTCGGCCGAAAGGCCGAGGGAATTAAATGACATTGGTGTTGTTACTCCAGTCTTGCCCTCCCTGTGACAGCAATTGCTGACGGGGTCCGGTCTGGGCTGGATAAGTGAATTGTTACTAAGCGGGAGGTCCTGATTTATAGGGGGACAAACGGCTCAAGATTTTTTTCGGCGACATTTTAGTCGCTAAGGATGCAAACCGGTCAGCACCCGAAAACGCGCCATTATACTGAAGTCTTGGCTAGCTGTCTGTTTTATTTGTGTTTTTATCTTTTGCGGTATTTTAGCTGTTCTCAAATCCAGTTGCCTCAGCCTGCAATTCACCTCTTCATTTTGGCCCATGCCGCAACACCTGCACCGGAGGGTAGTTGAGGGTAGGGCGTACTCCAAGCCCTCCCGCGATTCCAACACCTATGGCGCCACTGATGATTCCGGCCAACCAGATCCATGGGTTGAAGCTGTAGGCCAGCCCAAAAAGTTGTGAGGCCAGTACGTAGCCAATTACGGACGCAGCAGCGGCCGCCAGCAATCCGGCCAGTGCGCCAAGTGTTACAAATTCCAGCATGATCCCGAACATGATCTGGCGTCTCACCGCCCCCAGGGTGCGCAGTATAGCCGACTCCTTGAGACGTTCATCCAGGGTGGATTGGATTGCGGCGTACAGTACCATCAGGCCCGCTAGCAGGGTAAACACGAATACGTATTCAACCGCCAGTGATGCGTGTTCTATGACTGTGCGCACTTGCTGCATGAATGATCGGATATCCAGCACAGTTACGCTGGGGAAGCGCCGCACCAGTTCCACCAGAAATGTACTCTCGTCCTCATTGAGATAGAAGCTGGTGACGTAGGTGGCAGGGTGGTCCTCCAGAACGCCGGGGGACGCAACCACAAAGAAATTAACATTGAATGAGTCCCACTGGACCGAACGTAGATTGGTGATCTTCGCTTCGAACTCTTGACCCGCAACCCGGAAGCGCATGCGGTCTCCAAGCTTTAGTCCTAGAGTTTTGGCCAGACCCTGTTCTACTGAAAATTCGGTCTTCTGAGGTGTTGTTTTATCCCACCACCGGCCTGCTGTAATCCGATTGTCCTGCTGTAGCTGAGTGCTCCAGGAGAGATTGAACTCGCGTGACACCAGACGCCGGGCGCGTCCATCTTGATACTGGCTTGGTCTAACCGGAGTGTTGTTTACCGCCACCAGTCTGCCGCGCACCATGGGGTATAACATCGGTGCGGGTCGGTTTTGTTCCCGGAACAGCTGGCGCAGTGGTCCGATCTCTTGTGGTTGCACGTTTATCAGAAATTGGTTGGGGGTGTCTGGGGGCAGGGTTTTGTCCCAGGCCTGGAGGATGTCCACACGTACTATAGTCAGCAGCAGCATGGCCATGATACCCAGACCGATGGCCACGATCTGGATGATAGTGCCACTACCGCGCCGGGAGAGTCCGGCAAGTCCGAAGCGCCAGATCAGCCCCGGGCTGCGATCAGCCAGTTTTATCACAACGATCAAGCCCTTCGCCGCCAACCAGAGTAGCCCTATAGTGGCGATGATGCCGCCACCCACAATGGATGCGAGTTTGATGTCGCTGGTTTGCCACCACATCAGCCCAAACATAACTACCAGGGTGAGGAGTATTACGCTCCAGATCGAGGGCGATACCAGCACCAGATCACGTCTGAGTACTCGTAGCGGAGGTACCTGACACAGGTGCAGAAGTGGCGGCAGGGCAAATCCAGCCAATACCACCAAGCCGGTGATCATGCCGCTGACCAGAGGCCAGAGGGACGGTGCTGGCAATCCCAGGACAAACCAGTTGGCCAGCATATGGGCCAGGACTTCTTGGGCCAGATAACCCAGGAGCGAGCCGATCAGGCTGGCTACTACGCCCAACCACAGCAGGCGCAGGATGAACATCTGCAGTAACAGGGAGCTGCTGGCCCCGAGGCAGCGCATGATGGCCCCGTTGTCTGACTGACGTCTGGCGTAGTGGCGAGTGGCCACGGCGATGGCGGAACCTCCGAGCAGGACTGAGACCAGGGCGGCAAGTCCCAGAAATTGTTCCGCTCGATCCAGTGCGGTGCGCATCTCCGGCCGGCCATCCTGAACCCCCAGCATGCGTTCGCCCGGTATGCTGTATTTTTGCATCCATGCTTTGAATCTGATCAGCTGTTGCTCGGTTCCTGTCAGCTGCAGGTGGTGGGACACACGACTGGCTGGGGTCACCAGTCCGGTCGCTTGCAGGTCGGCGCGGTTCAGCATGACCCTGGGGGCGAACTGAAACATGTTGCTGCCACGGTCCGGTTCATACGTCAGTATCCTGGATACTTTGAACGAGCGCTTGCCCAGTTGCAGGGTGTCACCCACCTGCATGGCGAGTTGGGTCAGAAGCCCCGGTTCCACCCACAGACTGCCCGCATCCGGGATGTCCCTAGTAATCTTTACCTCACCATAGAGCCGGTCAGACGTCTTTAGGTGGCCCCGCAGCGGGTAGCCGGGGCTTACCGCCTTTACCTGTGCCAGCAAGGTCTTATCCTCTCGCAGCACCACGCTGGGGAAGGAGAGGGTACGGGCCTGGGTCAGGCCAATGCCGGTTGCCTGCTCGACAATCTCCCTGCGAATCGGATCGGAAGATGACACCACCAGATCACCTGCCAGCAGTTCGGATGCCTGGCGGGTCATGGCGCGTCCAACCCGGTCGGTAAAGAAACCTACGGCGGTGACGGCGGCGACCGCCAGCATCAAAGAGATGGCGATAACCCTGAGTTCACCCGACTTCCAGTCTCGGCGGATGCTGCGGAGAGAAAAACTAAGGAGGGTTGCTGCCATTACTGCGCCTTCAACATGCCTTCATCCAACAGCCAGTGGTGACTGCAACGATCAGCCAGTTCGACATCATGGGTGACCAGTACCAGTGCGGTATTGTGTACATCTTTCAGCGAGAACAGTAGGTCGATGATCTGGCGACCGGTATGCTGATCCAGATTGCCGGTTGGTTCATCTGCAAACAGAATTTGTGGTTTGGCGGCAAAGGCGCGGGCAATGGCTACTCGTTGTTGTTCGCCACCGGAGAGTTGATCCGGGTAGTGATCGGCTCTTTCGGAAAGACCAACCTGTGCGATGGTATCCAGGGCGATCTGTTTTGCCTGGGGTAGATTGCCACCTAACTCCAGTGCCAGCATTACGTTTTCCAGGGCGGTCAGACCCGGTAGTAGCTGAAAGGATTGAAATACAAAGCCCACACGCCCAGCACGCAACGCGGCGCGTCCATCTTCATTCAACGCGGAGAGATCAGAATCAAACATCTTTATAACCCCACTTGTGGGGGTGTCCAGACCGGCTAGCAGTCCCAGCAGGGTGGTCTTGCCCGAACCGGATGCGCCGAGGATGGCCACTGCTTCACCAGCATTCACTTGCAGCTCCACATCCCGTAGTATCGTTAGGATGCCTCCGGGCCCTGCAATCCTTTTTTGCAGATGGGACGTCTCAATCACCGTATCATCTTGGGTAGTCAGCATGCATAGATACCTTTATCTCGTTTTCATAGTATTGACCGGATTTGTTGTTTCCGCTCAAGCCGGTTCCGACAGTTCCATCCTGGTGGTCGGAGACAGCCTGAGTGCAGCCTATGGCTTGGATGTGGAACGAGGCTGGGTCAGCCTGCTGCAACAACGATTGTCTGAGAAAGGGTATAGCTACCAGGTTGCAAATGCCAGCATCAGCGGTGAGACCACCCGTGGCGCACTTACGCGATTGCCCAAGATTATGCAGCAGCATAAACCGCAGATGGTGATCATAGAACTTGGTGGTAACGACGGTCTGCGTGGTATCAGTTTGGATGAGATGCAATCCAACCTCGAACAGATGGTACAGCTATGTAAAAAACATGGGGCAGAGGTGTTGCTGTTGGGGATGCGATTGCCACCAAATTATGGACCGGCCTACACCGAACGTTTTCATGTTGCATATAAGATTGTTGCGGAACAGTCTGGGGTAAAGTATCTACCGTTTTTTCTCGATGGTGTGGCCGAGAACAGAGAGATGATGCAGGCAGATGGTATACATCCGACAGAACAGGCACAGGACATTCTACTGGACAACGTTTGGCCACTGGTTGAGTCTATTTTGAAGATATAGTGATGTTGTTAGTTTGTAGTGTATCTACATGAATTTACTTCGCATTTTTCGTTAAAAAACAACGGAATATGACAATTGTCATAACCCATGTTGTTTGGGTTAGTTAATGCTAAATTCTTTTGTTGTTTAATGTAATTTGATTGACTAGAGTCATGTGAATTATGTGGTCATTGCTCTAGTTTAGGCTGCAAGGAATAAGAACAAGGGACTATGGGAGGTCCAGAATAAAATTACAAGAATAGGAATATAATAATTATAATTGTTAAATGACTAGCCCCGCATATGCGGGATTTTTTTTGCCTGTATATATTGCCGAAGTTGCGAGATTAACAACAACTACAGTTATTCAGCCATTAAATAACATGAGCGCCAAGCAGGCTAAATGGTGTTATCTTTGGTTGCCTGCTGATTCCAGGTAAACTAAAGATAAATTAATCAATGGTTCCCCAAATAAAAGGCCAGTATATGGCAACAAACCCCAGCAACATCTCTTACAGTGCACGTGCCGTCCTCATAGATGCCATCTCACGCGGTTTCTCATATCCAGACCCAGATTTTTATGCGGACCTGGTTAGTGGTGAGTTTGTGCGGTCGATGCAGACGGAGTGCGGGATAATAGACAAGCCATCATCGGTGGCGCTCGCTCTGTCAACGATTGAGGCCGGTATCGGCGCTATCGTTAATGGTAGAACCAGAGAAAATCTGGAAACAGAATACGTTGAACTGTTTGAGCATAATCATAAACAGTCGCCACTGCATCTGTATGGTGGACTCTATCTACAGAGTGAGGGTGACAGAGTTAAAATACTGCAACGTCTCACCGGAAGGTACAGAGATTACGGCCTGGATATGGAAGAGGGATCGGAACATGCAGACCATCTTACTGTAGTACTGGAGTTTTTGGTCTTTTTATACAGACAGTATGTGCAATTAGCGTTTGGGGATAATGAACCGGGATTGAAGCAGCTGCAAACAGATATTCGTACTACCGTTAATGAACTTGACTGGACCAAGATGCTGGGTGAAGAGCTTGTAGCCAGGGGAGGGCATCTATTCTATCTGCCATTGAGTAAGTTGTTGCGGGCTGTATTGGAGTTGAGGCCTTAAAAGTTGTTTGCGGTGGTGTGGGCAAGCAACCGGTTAAAAACGCTGTTCTAGCATGCGAAGTGGAGAATGCTCTCTGGCAGGAACAGCCATCGCTGACTGCTTATTTCTGACCTCAATCATCACATTCCTCATTCCGTAGAGTTCCACTAGTCCATACAGGATCTTTGCATTTTCAAGACTTAGTCTTATACAGCCATGGGATGCAGGTCTGCCAAGACGTTTGAGTTCATTGGTGGCATGTATAGCGTAACCTTCATGGAAGAAAATCGAGTATGGCATCGGGGAATATTCATACTGTTCGGAGTAGTGCATCGGGGTCATCCAATTGACCCAAAACTTGCCGGTGGGTGTTTCATAGCCCCTGCGCGCCGATGAGATATCCCAGGTAAATTCGCGGTATCCTGCTACAACAATCTCCATCTTTTGCTTGGATAGGTCTACGTTGACTTCTACGACGGCGGCCTGGGTTGCTGTCGTTGCAATGAAAAGAAAAAAACCTGCGAGTAATGCGTGCACATACATCTTTGCTATCCCGTAACATCAATAATACATTGAGTCATATCCACTGTTTTTTATTACTGCCAGTTATTAGAAATTAGCCTACAAAGTTATAAATTAGAAGGGTTGCAAACGGATGCCACACATTTTTAACCTAAATAAAAAGGGCGCAGATGATCTGCGCCCTGACTGTTTGCCTCGGTTATCTGTGGTTACAATACAGTGAACTTCTCGGTCTCTTCGTTATAGCTTACCAGCAGGTACCATACCGCGATGATGATGAAGGTCACCAGGTAGGTCAGGCCCCAGCCGTCGAACATCTGCGGGAACCATGCCTGGTAGCCAAGTTTGGTCTGTTCCACCATGAGATCCAGATTGTCTTCACGGGTGAGAATATCCCAGTTTTTCAAAATGCCGCTGAAGATGGAACCAACCCAGCCAAAGAAGAATACCGTGACCCACAGCTTCAGGTGACCCTCGCCCATGCGCCACAGGGAGCCGGAGGCGCAACCGCCGGCGAATATCATGCCGATGCCAAAGATCAGCCCGCCAAGAAATGATCCCAACCAGAATACCGGTGGTATAGCCGCATAGGGATCGGCCAGCTCTTTCTGGAAAAAGATGGAAAATATCACCACACCGAGTCCGACAGAGAGCATGACCGCCTTGGCCATCTCTCCCTCACCGGTCATGAATGGTTCCCGGAAGCAGCGTGAGAAGCAGATACGCGAGCGGTGGAGGATGAAGCCGAGGGCGAAGCCGCAGGGGATAAAGATAGCTCTGGTGGTCAGCATCCGGTCTTCGGATGTCATCCAGGATATGGTCCATACGAGTATCAACAGCAGCACCAGCCAGCCCAGCAACGGCGCCTTCTTTTTCAGTTCTGGCATCTGTTTGGCGGTTGGCGCCCGGGTGCCCCACATGATGTTTTCCATCGCCCACAGCATAAGTTTGAGGCCGATAAACGCCCCTGCGATCAGTCCGGCCCACATGGCCCAGCCTGCGGGTGAGGAGAAACCGGTCGGGGTGTAAAAGCCACCCACGTTGCAGCCTCCCGCCAGGGTGGCGCCTACGCCCATCAATGCACCGCCAAGGGCGCCGTTTGCATACTCCTGCAGGGGTGGTCGGCTGATCCGAAACTGGCGTGAGAGGAGGGCGGCGCTGAAGGCGCCGATCACCAGACACATGTCCATGATGGAGATGCGGTTGGAGAGTGGTGATTCAAGGTGGTCGGGAATATTGAGTACACCGCTCAGACCAATGAATGTATTGAACCAGTCGCCCCAGTTCTTTACTCCGCCATATACGCCCCAGAAGGCGCCGCTGGCTACCAGCGCTATACTTACCACTACCAGCAGGATAGCGCCAAGATATGGTGACCACTCTTCAACAAAGACCTTGTTGTACTCGCTTTTTAAGCTGCCTATAAAACTCATTTGACCTGTGTCTCCCCTTAGGATGTTGGTTAAAGAGGCAATGAAAAGAGGGGCTGGGTTTGCCCCGGCCCCTCTGGTTGCTTCTCTTCTCAGATCTTCGCCACTTCTACGAATGTTTCGTGGGTGGCCTGGTTATTGGTGATCTCGTCAGCTGCGCTCTCCATCAGCATAAAGTCAGCACCGCCCTTACCGTGGGCCGTGGTCTGCCCGGCTGACATGCCGCCATAACCATGGCAGATGAACACGGTGTCCTTGCGGATTCGCGGTGTTACCTTGGCCTTGATCCTGACTTCACCGACTGCACTCTTCACCACAACCCGCTCACCATCGGCGATCCCCTTCTCTTTGGCAACCTCGGGGTTGATCCATACTTCGTTCTCCGGATACAGATCATGCAGCCAGAGATTGTTGGCGTGGCCACGCTGGTGGGTGAACCATGAGTGGCGTCCGGTGATCAGGCGCTGCTTGCCGGCGGCCTCCTTCGGCGCCTCATACTCCGGCAGCACCGGATAGTTGTTGCGCCGGAACCGCTCGGATACAAACTCGATCTTGCCGGATGGGGTTTTGAAGCCCTTTTTGCCGCTGCGGTAGGCGCCGTAGGTCTTCTTGGTCTCCGGCGCCAGCCAGATTCCCTCTTTCATCAGGGTGTGGCGGTCGACCGGTAGTTTTTTGCACTGGGCATCGACAAAATCTTCGATAGTGAAGTTGAACACCTCGGAGAGAGGGGTATCGAATTCACGTTTTGCATCCAGCGCCTTGGACAACCCCTTCATGATGTCGAGGCAGGTCTTAGCCTCGTGCTGCGGTGGAACCACCTGCTGGCGGATACCCACATATTTGCGTGGGCTGCCCGGCGCCCATAGCGGATCAAGGCGTTCCAGATATGTGGTCTCCGGCAGGATTATATCTGCCATCCACGCCGTCTCCGACGGCTGTACGTCAATGGAGCAGATGAAGTCCATCTGTTCCATCAGTTTGAGGTTCTTATTGCCATCCAGCACCGCGGCCAACGGGTTTTGCTTGTAGAGCATCCAGCCCTTGACCGGGTAGGCGGAGGTGCCGTTGAGGATGGAGTCACGCAGACTGACGTAGCCGCCATCCTCGTGATTGGCCAATGGATAGTGCTGATCAAAGTGGTCCATCCGTTCTGCCACATCGAACGGTTCGATGGGCCACTCCCAGCCCCCTAGCTTGGCCTTGCCGCCAAAGTTCTGACTGCCGGGGGCGTCGAAGGCGCCCAGTAGTGCTGTCAGCATCGGCAGGGTGCGGCGGAATTGGGTATCGTTGGTGTACCAGGAGGTGCGTCGGCCATGATAGACCACCACCGCCGGTGCGGCCGCGGCCATTTCACGCGCCATCTGGACGATTTTTTCCGCCGGGATATCCGTCTCCTTGGCTGCCCACTCGGGGGTATATTTGACAACGTGCGCCTTGAGTTCCTCGAAGCCGTGGGTCGCGTTGGCCACGAACTCCTTGTCATATAGGTCCTCCTTGATCAGCACATGCATCAATGCCAGGTTGAGCGCCATGTCAGTGCGGGGCCGGATAGGCACCCACTCACCCTTGGCGGCGGTGTAGGTCATGCGTGGGTCCACTACCACCAGTTTGGCGCCTTTCTTGACTCCCTCGATTATGTTGCGGTTGTCAGGCAGCATGAAGGATTCGGCGAGGTTGGCCCCGTACGTGAGGATATACTTGGCGTTCGCCAAGTCGCACGCAGGTACTCCGCCCATGGTGCCAAAATACCCGACCTGGCGACTGGCCAGGCAGAGGGTTGCATGGCGTGCAAAGTTGGGGGTGGGAAGGTGTTTCCCCAGGCGCACGAAGAATTGCTCGGTCAGGTCGGTGGTGGAGGACCAGAGCAGGGATTGCGGACCATGCTTCTCCATGATCTTGTTCAGATTCTCCGCCACATACTCGAAGGCCTCATCCCAGGAAGCGCGGCGCCATTTGCCTTCACCGCGCTTGCCGACGCGGATCATGGGGTGTTTGATCCGGTCTGGGTCATAGACCGACATGATACCGGCTTGCCCCTTGGCGCAGATGCCGCCATCTGAACGCGGATTGCGGGGATCACCATCGATCTTTTCCAGCACCCCGTTCACCACCCGGCATTTGATGCCGCAACGGTTTACGCACATGTTGCAGGTGGAAGTTATTACCGTTCCCTGCTCCCAGGTCTTGGTGGGATGAGGAAAGGCAGCCTGGGCCTTGAAAGAACGCATTCCCAGCGCCGCACCGGCTGCTGTCCCTGCACCCATGCCAAGAAAGCCGCGCCGTGTAACGCCGTTATTTGTTGTATCGCCCATCAAGTTCCTCCAGGTTCGAGATTTAACTTATTTATATTATTATTGTTATGTATTAGCCGCAGGACGCCGGGGTATCGGAGTCTTTGGCGCCATGTTCAAGAAAGGCCTTTACATCTTCAAACAGTGCATCGTCAGGCAGTTTAAGGAACTTCTTGGCCGCCTTGTTGCTGTCTTTGATGGACTCTCGGTACTCCTTGCTTACGTAGTCGGCAACCTTGGGTTTGGTCTTGCCGGAGGCATCATGTGTGTCTGCATCCATGTATGCGCTCCATTCAGCGATGGTGCGGGTATTTGGTGATACCGCGTTCCCGGTCATCTCGACATGGCATGCGGTACACACCATCCGGAAATAGACACGGCCCCGCTTCCAGTTACCTTTGCCGGCGGCAGCCGCCATATCAACACTCATCATGCCAGCCACTACTAGGGCGAGCCCGGCAATCAATGGAAGACGTTTTTTCATACTGCTAACCTCTTAAATAATATAGATAATTGAAACTCGTTAACCTGGTAGCAAATAGGGAGTGCGCAGGTCGGGTCAGTATACCCTTTTTAGGCGCTAAGCAGACATGCCGGCCTTTAAGCCGATCTACAAGCTACATGTGTTGATGTCACCTTCAATAAATCAAATCAATGGTTAGCCGGAAATCCGGCTAACATCGTTAGACTTCGCCTTTTTCCTTCAACTCCTCATACCATCCCGGGTTGTGGTGCTTGACAAATTCCGCGTCCAGATAGCCGCTCTTTACGGCTTCCATGGCCTCGGGTATCTCGACCAGGGCGTAATAGATGTGGGAGATCAACCCGATCCATACCAGGCCGACACACACCTCATGCATCACTAGCGCCCAGCGGAATAGCTCCTGCAACCAGGGGTTCTGTGACATGGAGATCAGCATGGGGCCGAAGAACAGGATCAGGCCGGAGACCACAATAAAAAAGGAGCACCCCAGGATCATGGTGGAGAGCAGCCGTTGAGCGCCGTTATAGCGGCCTGCCGGGGGGAGCTTGACATCCTTGGCGGCGCCGAACAGCCGGGCGATGGTAACCCCTGTGTATTTCAGGTCCGCCATGATGGAACTGGGGGTCAGGCTCAGGATTCCAGCCAGAAATGGTTTTACGATATTCTTCCAGCATGCGACGGTGAATACCGCATAGACCAGCCACCAGATGACGCCAAGCAGGGAGTGGCTCAGGATGATGGGCCCGTTATGGCCGACCAGATTCTGAAAGAACTCCGGGTACCACTCCGGCAGGTTACGGAAGGTTTCTCCAGTGATGATGGCCAGCCCGGTGATGGTCAGGACGACCCAGGCAACGGCGTTGAACCAGTGCAGGACTATCACACAACGGGGCTGGGCAAAGATCATATTCTTCTTATCAGTCATTGGAGTTTTCCCCTTCATGTTCGGAAACCTCATCGCGCCGTTTCACTATCTTGGCAATCCCGGCGGCCAGGAACAGGCCAGACATGCCGATCAGGCCGGTGCTGATGCCGGGGTTGATGATCTGGTCGGTAAGGCGGGCCTGGATAGTACCAAGTTTCTTCTTCGGCAGAACTGACTCATCAAAGTCGGTGCCGGCTAGATAGTGGTGGTTGGGCCCGGTATCCACTTCGTCGGTGATCAGCTTGGTCCAGTTGCCCTCCTTTAGCAGCTTCGCCACCTCGGAGTTGGGATCGTTTGCATCACCAAAGATCAGGGCCTTGTTGAAGCAGGTGGTCACGCATGCCGGCTGTTCCCCGGTGTCGATGCGGGGCTGGCAGAAGGTGCATTTGCTCATGGTATCGGTGACGGGGTCGAGGAAGCGGGCGTCGTAGGGACAGACCTCCTGACACAGGGCGCAGCCGGAACAGAGGCTGTCATCCACCAGTACAATGCCATCCTCCCGTTTGAACGAGGCGCCACTGGGACAGTCATCCACACACGGGGCATCGTCACAGTGTTGGCAGCGTCCGGGTATTAGCGATAGGCGCGGGGCGCCGTCATTGGCTATGCTCATCACCTCCCGGACCCAGTTTCTGGAAACCCCCAGAGGGGTGTTCCACTCGGCCCGGCATGCTACCTCGCACGCCTTGCAGTTGACACAGCGCTCGGTGTCAGCAAGCATCACAAGCTTTTGTTTCGCCATCATTTACACCTTGTTAATTGAGCAATTAATATGTGCTTCATACAAAATCTCATCGAATCTATCACAGAGTGGCTGTAGTACCATAATGAGAATTATCAATGGGCATACAAGGATATTCGAAAATTATAAAATACGAATAAACTAAAATAATAGAGTAATTATTGACTTATGCTGGTTATTTGATAAGTGACGTTTATGGGTCGATATTAATAGTTTTTGATTGAGGTAGCCCTGCATGTAAGGCAACAAGAAATAAAGAAAAAAAATCTATTATTGATCTCCGGTCTCAGGCTTCCCCAGTTTATACTTGACAGGTTTAGGTGTCGGGCTTAGCCTGCCCTATTGCGCGGGGATGTTGGGTTTATGGGAGCGATCTCGAATCTGGTATCAACATTGAGATACAGATTCCAAGTAAGGAGCCACAGCCACTGGCTGCTCCACACAAGATCTTCCGTCAGCCACTATAAGAAGAGAACTAATTCAGAGAAAACACAAACCCATGGAAGAGAACAAGCGAATATTCAGTGAACGAAAGGGGGTCAGTAATTTGATAACCCCTATAGCGATTGTAATGCTGTTGACCGGCGTAGCGGTATGGCTGGTTCCAGATGATGATGCTGGGAAAGAGACAAAGAAACCTTTGCCCAAACTTGGTTCAGTGATACGTCCTTTGGATTCTAGTGGTTCTGTCATACGCCCTATAGAACAAGAAGTGAATGAGAATGATGCCAAGGTCTCAAATGGTGGGGTAATTTCCAGATTTGAGCTACCTAACGCCACTGATGCCAGGACACTGATCGCAAAAATGCGCCAGACCGACGACGATACCGGCCAGGAGGCCTTCGAGGAGGCTGAAAGGCAGCGTAGCAGAGGGAACAATGCGGATGCGTATTTACTCTATTTCTTTGCTGCCAAGCAAGGGCACGGCGAGGCTGCTATGATGCTCGGTACTCAATCTGATCCGACCTACTACACAAGTATCAACAGCGCGTTGGATGAGCCTGATCCGGGGCAGGCAATTAAGTGGTACAGGATAGCCATAGCTGCCGGCAAAAAAGATGCCAAGCATAATCTTGCAGAGTTATCCAGGCGCATAAAACAACAAGCAGAAGCTGGTAGCGGCGAAGCGCAACGCCTAATGCTGCAGTTGCAATAATGGGAAAAATTGGAATGAACAAACGATTTATTGCCATCATTATTATGTTGATGGCAGGCAGTGCAATTGCCGAAACTGGAGCGCGTATCAGCCCAATGCTGATACCGGGGAAACAGTCTCTGTTTCAACGTGTACTGGCCATACCTCAAGCCAAGGTTTTTCCATCGGCAAAAGATGGCGGCGCAGGTAAGGACGTAGTTCCATTTACCTCATACTACGTCTACGCACGCAAAAAGATTAACAAGCGTGAATGGCTAAGTGTCGGCTCAGACAGGTATGGCTCTATCGTCGGTTGGATACCTGCGGGAAAGACCATGAGTTGGAATCAGGGGCTCACCGTAGCATTCCGTGATCCGGTTGGTGGTGATCGTAGTCTGCTGTTTAGGGATCGTGAGTCACTTAAGAACCTGCTGGATGCAAACGATAAGGATGCCTACAATGCTCTCCAACGGGAGGCAAAGGCGGGGCGGACAAGTGAAGACTCTCCTGTTGTTGCAATCCAGCCGGATCTGCATCTGAATATCAAGGACGATTTCTACCTGGTGCCAATTCACAAGTTTGAAGATGTATTTATTGGGGCAGAACAGGCGCGCATGTTACAGGTGTCAAGTGTTCCTCTTGAATACAACAGCCCATCTGCCCCAACTCCGGTAAAGCCTAAGAAGCCACAGCGCGACTATAGTGCCGGTTTGGTGTTTGTTATCGATTCCACCCTTTCGATGGACCAGTATATTGATCGAACCAGAGAGGCGGTTCGTAAGATATTCAACAGCCTGGATAAGGCGCAGTTGCTGGGTAGTGTAAATTTCGGTTTAGTCTCCTTTCGTGACAATACCAATGCAGCGCCAGGCATCGGTTATCTGTCCCGCACCTATGTGACCTTGGATGAAGGGCACGATGCCCGAGGGTTCCTCTCACGGGTGGAGGAGCTTTCGGCCTCCACGGTTTCCAGCAAGGACTTTGTGGAGGACGCCTATGCAGGGGTCAGACGCGCGATAGAGGATATGGACTGGAGTAATAACAATGCCCGTTATGTAGTGCTGATAACTGATGCCGGGGCACGCGGAGAAGAGGACCCCCTCTCCAGTACCGGCATGACAGCAGAGGGCTTGCGTCAGTTGGCTCTGGACAACGGGGTTTCTATCTTCGTCCTGCATCTGTTGACACCGGCCACCATGGCCAATCATGCGAGCGCTGAGGAGCAATACAGGCGGCTTTCTGATGTTCCAGGTATTGGCAGCCTGTATTATGGCGTGCCAACCGGCGATGTGATGGAGTTTGGATTCGTCCTTGATGCACTGGCCGGACAGATTACCGAACAGGTTAAGGTTGTAGCCAAAAGTAAGACACTCGACGCTAAGATGGTCGAGAACGAGGTGGTGGCTAGCAGTGCGTCTACCCCGCAATTGGCTAAATTACAGGAGAAGGTTGCAAGACTGGGCTATGCCCTGCGCATGCGTTACTTGAAGAAGAGCGAAACCGGCAAGGTCCCCAGCGTATTCAACGCCTGGATCGTGGATCGTGACTTTAATGATCCAGAGCGGAAGGTTCTGGATATCAGGGTATTGCTCACCCGAGATCAGTTGTCAGATTTGCATGATATCTTGAAACAGATTCTAAATACCGCTGAAGATGGCCTGTTGTCACCCCGGAACTTTCTGAATGAACTCAAGAGCTTGGCGGCTACCATCTCCCGTGACCCGGATAAACTGGGAACCACTACAGCGGTCACCGCTGGCGAGGGGAACAGTCTGGCTGATCTTGGATTCATGCGCGAATACATAGAGGATTTGCCCTATACCCCAGATGCCATGAAGGTATCACTCCAGGATTGGCAGAGTTGGTCGGCACGGGAGCAGATCAAGTTTCTGAATCAGCTTGAGGCCAAGATTAACTACTATCGCGCCCTGCATGATAATACCGATCTTTGGGTAAGCCTGGGTGGTGGACCGGTGAATGGTGATTCTGTATTTCCCATTGCTCTAGACATGTTGCCGTAGTTCAAATTATGACTAATAACGAAACGAACCCACCGCAGAGTGGGACGCTGATCTATCACTTGCGTGATGTACTAAAGACCCGCGAGTCGGAAGGTGTTGCCTTTCGCCTTAGTGTGCCCAGCCTACAGATTGCCCAGGGAGAGAAGATCGCCCTTATCGGTGAGAGTGGATGCGGTAAGTCCACCCTGCTGGATATGCTCTCGTTCATCCTGCAGCCCAGCGAGGTTGGCTCTTTCCGTTTTCGACCACAAAACAGCGGCGCAGATGGGAAGAGTGAGAAAGATCATGCCCCACTGGACATAAAGAAATACTGGAATAAAGGTAGGCAGAACACCCTGGGTGATCTGCGTCGCCGGCATATTGGGTATGTGATGCAGACGGGGGGGCTATTGCCCTATCTGTCGGTGCGGGACAACATGGACCTGTCACGCCATGTGTTAGGCATGAAAGATGATGGCTCGGTCGAACACCTGGCGAAAGAGTTGGGAATCCATCGCCATCTGAACAAACTACCAGAAGACCTCTCCACCGGTGAACGGCAACGGGTGGCGATTGGCCGTGCCCTGGCACACCATCCATCGATTGTTATTGCGGACGAACCAACTGCCTCAGTTGATCCATTTGCCGCAGAAAAGATCATGTCTTTATTCCTTGAGTTGGTTGAAGAGATGCACATTACCGTGATTGTTGCCAGCCACGCCTGGCAGCATATCAAGCGTTTGGAGTTACGCCGTCTTTCTCACCATACCCAACGTTCCCAAGATGGATTGGTAACCGAAACAATCGTAAAAGGGTAGTGATCAAACCCAGGATCAAACAACCGGAAATTTCATATGCGTCCATTTAAAACCTTTCGGCTGGCAACACGTGATTATCTGCATGAGTGGCAGATGTCAGGCTGTTTTATATTGGCTTTGGCCTCGGTGTTAGGTCCTATGTTGGTCTTGTTCGGGCTGAAATTCGGCATCGTTGGGGGCATGGTCAATCAGTTGGTAGAGGATCCTCACAACCGCGAGATCATACCAATGGGCAGCGGCAGGTTTACCGCTGACTGGATAGATGAAATGCGCCGGCGTTCTGATGTGGAGTTCATTGTCCCACGTACCCGCAGCATTGCTGCCACCATCCAGCTCAAGAGTAGCAGTGGCTCGAGAATCATCTCCATGGAGGTGATTCCATCAGACGCGGGCGACCCCCTGTTATCCGAGATCGGAGTAGGCCCAACGGGTCTGGATACTGTTGTGCTATCCAAGACTGCGGCGATGAAGCTGAGGGCGGGACCTGGAGATACCCTGGATGGGAGCCTGCAGCGCCGTTTTAATGAGCTCAATGAGCGATCTCATCTAAGCCTGAAGGTCGCTGCCATAGCCCCGGCGAATGCATTCCCGCGGGAGGCGGTTTTTACTTCGGTAAAACTGGCGGAGGCGTTGGAGGATTACCGGGATGGTCAGGCTGTTCCAGCGCTCGGATGGAAAGGTGGTATCGGCACCAGAGCCAGGACCTATCCTGGGTTTCGACTCTACGCGGATTCCATCTACGATGTGGCTGAACTGCACGAAGGGTTGGTGGAACTGGGTATCGAGGTGCGTACCAGGACAGCAGATATTGAACTGGTGCAGCGCATGGACCGCAACCTGACCATGGTCTATTGGGCTATCGCCATTATAGGTCTGGTAGGTTTCTCCCTCTCTCTGGGAGCGAGTCTCTGGGCCAATGTGGATCGTAAGAGTAAACAGTTATCGGTACTGAGGCTGGTGGGGTTCAGGACGGGTGACATCATGTGGTTTCCCATGATCCAGGCGCTATATACCGCCGTTTTAGGTTGGGCGCTGGCGGCAGCTATTTTCCGTCTGGCTGCCTGGTCTATCAACGATATGCTGGCAAGCCAGATGGATATAGGTGAACAGGTTTGCGAACTGTTGCCGATACATTATTTGATTGCATTGGGATTAACCCTTAGTTCATCGGTATTGGCGTCAGCCTTAGCTGGATTTCGCTCTGCCCGCATTGAGCCATCGGAAGGGTTACGGGAGATTTAATCTCTGAGGGTTCAATTCCCCGCAGCTTGCTGCGAATGTTGTCATTCCGGCGAAGGCCGGGATGACGTGATGATGTTAATACCCCGTCCGCTTGCGGCGGGGATCGTTATTTACCGACGGTCCCTGAGAACACGGAAAATGAGGGACATCGTGCTGCCCGCGGTTATAGACATTGAGGCATCAGGTTTTGGCAGAGATAGCTATCCGATCGAGGTAGGTGTGGTACTGCCGAATGGCAAGGGTAGTTGCTATTTGATCAAACCGGCCAGTAGCTGGACCTATTGGGATAGTAAAGCTGAACTGGTTCATGGAATCAGCAGAGATATTCTGATGGAGAAGGGGCAGGATCCCAGGCAAGTCGCCACGGATCTGAATGATCTTCTACTCGGCTCCAAGGTATATACCGATGCCTGGAGCTATGATCTGTCATGGCTTGGAAAGTTGTACGATCTGGCAGATGTTACCCAGTTATATACCCTTGAGAGCCTGCGAAAACTGATGTCAGAACAGCAGTCTGCTAAGTGGCATCAGACCAAAGAGCAGGTAATGCGAGAGTTTAATCTCAAACGGCACCGCGCCAGCTCCGATGCTAAGATCATCCAGGAGACCCTGAAAAAGCTCCGCTTGGAACTCTAATACCCCGCTGTCCCAGTAATCATTGAATCTTACAAGGTAGTTTCCGCTCCCTGTGGTGGTATTATTGGAAACTGATTTTTGGCGCAGAACAATATATGGCACTCTCAGACTACGTAAATACATTTGGCCAGGACCTGCTCCAGCGATACGGCGAGCGGGTGCACAAGCTTGCGATCAATGCCGGCATGACCTGTCCCAACCGGGACGGGGCCAAGGGGCGCGGCGGCTGCACCTTCTGTAACAACGTATCGTTTAGCCCCAGCGTCAAAACAGAAGAGCCGCAGGTGTGGGAGCAGATAGAGGCGGGACGCAGGGTGTTGGCCAAGCGCACCGGTGCCAAACGGTTTATCGCCTATTTTCAGGCCTATACCAACACCTATGCCGATGTAGAGCATCTGTCTGTACTGTACAAGCAGGCACTGGCAGAGCCGGACGTGGTTGGTATCTCCGTTGGAACCAGGCCGGATAGCGTACCGGATGAGGTGCTGGATCTGCTGGCAGGGATTCAGGATCAAGGCTATGAGGTGTGGCTGGAATTGGGTCTGCAGAGCATCTTTGATGAGACCCTGGAGAGGGTTAATCGCGGCCACGGTTTTGCTGAATATAAACAGGCAATACGCGCGGCCAAATTGCGCGGTCTGCCGGTCTGTACCCATCTTATTGTAGGGATGCCGGGCGAGGGCAGGGATGAAGCCCTGGCGAGCCTGGAACAGGTTGTAGACCTGGGGGTCGCAGGACTAAAACTGCACCCGCTGCATGTGGTTAAAAGTACAGCCCTGGCTAACGAGTGGCGACGCGGCGAGTATTCCCCACTGAGCTTTTACGAATACATCAGTATCGCGGCAGATATGATTGAGCGTACTCCCCCGGATGTGTTGTTTCACCGTGTGACCGGGACGGCGGCGGAAGACATCCTGTTAGCCCCGGAGTGGTGTAGTAAGAAGTGGATGGTGTTGAACGGTATTGAAAACGAGCTGCGACGTCGTGGCACCCGCCAGGGTGTGACGGCAGGATGCCTGCCGACGGATGCGGCAGAGTCCAGGATCATCGCAACTCTATAAGAATGGAGCTATTCAGCTCCAGTTTGTGAATTATGTTAGTGGAAGTAGAAGAGTATGGAACTTGTATGTCCGGCAGGTAACCTGCCATCCCTCAAGGCGGCGGTAGATAATGGCGCCGATGCGGTCTATCTCGGATTTCGGGATGACACCAACGCCAGGCACTTCGCCGGTCTCAACTTTGGTCCGGCCAAGATCGCCGAAGGTATTAAATATGCCCAGGATCGTGGTGTCAGGGTGTTTGTGGTGCTGAACACCTACCCCCAGCCCAAGGGTTGGGAGCGCTGGCAGAGTGCGGTGGATCAGGCGGCTGATCTGGGGGTGGATGCCCTGATCGCTGCCGACATTGGAGTTTTGGACTACGCCGCCAACCACAAGCCGGGACTTAACCTGCATCTATCGGTGCAAGGCTCGGCCACAAACTATGAGGCCCTGAGTTACTACAAGGATCACTTCAATGTGCGTCGCGCGGTGTTGCCGCGGGTACTCTCCATGAGTCAGGTACAGCACGTGATCGATAATAGTCCGGTTGAGATCGAGATCTTCGGCTTTGGCAGTCTGTGTGTCATGGTGGAGGGGCGCTGCATCCTCTCCTCCTATGCCACCGGCCGTTCTCCCAATACCTACGGGGCGTGTTCCCCCGCGAGCCATGTGGAGTGGAAGGAGACCCCGAGCGGCCTGGAGACACGCCTGGGTGGGGTGCTGATCGAACGTTATGCCAAGGGCGAAAACGCAGGCTACCCAACCCTGTGTAAGGGTAGTTTTGAGGTGGAGGGAAAGACCTACCACGCCATCGAAGAGCCAACCAGTCTGAATACCATTGAGCTGCTGCCACAGCTGATGCAGGCCGGGGTGCAGGCGGTGAAGATAGAGGGGCGGCAGCGTAGCCCGGTCTATGTAGAGCAGGTGACACGGGTATGGCGTGCCGCCATAGATGCCTGCGCTAAGAACCCGGAGGGTTTTCAGGCTCAGGCTGATTGGATGGCGGAGCTGGGTAAGGTGTCAGAGGGCACCCAGACCACCCTCGGTGCCTACCATCGTCCCTGGCAGTGATTCCAGGACGTATAACTCTGATATCAATTTAAAGGTTAGAAGATATGAGTAAACAGCCGAAACTCTCCCTCGGCCCCATCCTGTATTACTGGTCCAGAGATCAAGTGCTGGAGTTCTACGACTGGGTGGCCAAATCACCGGTAGATATCGTCTACCTGGGGGAGACCATCTGCTCCAAGCGCAACCTGATCAGCACGGATGACTGGTTCGCCATCGCCGAACGTCTGCAACAGGCGGGAAAAGAGGTGGTGATATCCACCCTGGCCCTATTGGAGGCTGAATCGGAGCTGAAACGGCTGCGCCGAATCTGCGACAACGACAGCTTTGTGGTCGAAGCCAATGAAATGGGGGCGGTGCACCTGCGCGAGGGTAAACCATTTGTCACTGGCCATAGCGTAAATGTCTACAACGGCCGTTCCCTGGAGCTGCTGGCAAAGCAGGGCTTGCAGCGTTGGGTACTGCCGGTGGAGCTCTCCTGGCAGACCATGGCCGATATCCAGGCTGAAGGACCGGAGGGAGTGGAGGTAGAGGTATTCGCCTTTGGTCGTCTGCCCTTGGCCTATTCCGCCCGCTGTTTTACCGCCAGATCACACAACCTGCCCAAGGATGATTGTCAGTACCGCTGTCTGGACTACCCGGACGGACTTATGCTCAAGGCCCAGGACGACACCAGGTTTCTTGCCCTCAACGGCATCCAGACCCAATCGGCCCACACCTTCAACCTGCTGCCGGAACTGGAGCGGATGCGTGAGCTGAATGTAGACGTGATTCGAATCAGCCCGCAATCTCGCTTTACCGACAAGATAGTGGAAATATTCCACCGCTGTCTCATCCGGGAGATGAGCCTGGAAGATGGCAGTGCCAAACTGGAGAAGTTATTGCCGGTGGGATCGTGTGATGGCTACTGGCATGGGGATGCTGGAATGGAAGATAAGGCCGCAGCCGAGAAGATGGTATAGCAGTGTTGCTGGGGTCGGAGTCGGGGATACCAGACTCCGACCCTGAATAAAAAGTTTACTTAACCCGGTGCCAGGTCTGGGTCCGAAAGAAAAATCCAACATAACCACGGACCTTAAGCTTGCCTTCATCAATCCATAGCTTACAGGTGTAAACCTTTCCGTTTTTTGGGTCCAGAATCTTACCGTCTGCGTACTTATCGTCCTTCTTGACCAGATCCTTCAGAATAACCATCCCCTTAATCGGCTTACCTTTGCGTGGATCGCCCTCTTTGCACTTATTACATAACGGATTTTTGTCTTCACCTTTTTGTCTAAACAGCTTGGTTATCTTGCCGTAGTACTTCCCGCCCTTTTGATAAATCTTCACAATGGACTTGGGTTGGTTGGTTTTGTCATCAATCGTCTTCCACTGACCGGCAATGGAGGTGTCCTTTGCCACTGCAAAAGACATGAAACAAAAGGAGAGCAGGATTGGCAAGGTGAGAAATTTAACTATGTTTTTCATGTAACGACTCCTCAGTGATTATTGTTCACGGAGTAGACTGGAAGGTAGTGGAAGTGTTAATTACCAAAAAACGCCAAGTTCCTGACATATTCGGTCAGAGGGTGGGGGGGATAGGATGCGGTTTCACGGTCTCGCGCTTTATGAAACCTTTACCGATTATAGCTAGCGATGGCCCATTTTGTGAATTGCGAGCAGGATGGTAGGTCGGTGTTGACCTGATGTTTATGCGCGGTTTGCGGGGGAGAGCAGCGTTGTGGCTGTCACAGTGGCGAGGAGCTGGCGGTAATAATCTTCGGTGCTCGTCAGTCCTTCGGGGAGCCACTCTGTCGGCGGTAGCCACGATTGCAGCGCGACAAAGGGCCCGCCCGTGCTATTGAAGAGGCGCGGCACCTCATAGGAGCGCGGGTTTCGGTAGTACGAACGCGGCTCCCACGCTGACTTTTCCAGATTGAGCACGGCATTGCAGTCCGTGACTTCGCAGAAGCTGTTCAACACTTCTTTCATCGCGAGAAATCCGAAGTAGAGCGTGTATTCCGTCCATAGGAGCCGAATATTCTGAGAGAGCGCCGTTTGCCACGGCATTTGATGCCGCTGTTCGAGATGCTGGGTTAGCTGTTGCACCTGCCCTGCGTGCATAAGTACAGGGGTTTCGCTGAAGGAGCTATGGCGCCGCAGCGGCCCGCGCTGCCAGCCCAGCATTTGCTCCGAGCCGATCTGGCGTTGTGCTTTTACCGCCATTTCTTCCCGTGCAAATTCCGGCGTGTAAATCCGGTTGTAGTCGTCGATGGTTTCCATGCCGGTGAGTGCCCGGCCGTCCCGTACCAGATCACCATGGTGAAACGGGCGGCAGCACAGGATGTCGCTGTCCAGCGTCAGGTAGAACGGCGTGGTTATGCGCGCTGCCACCGCCAGTTTCAGTAATTGCTGGATATGCCATCCGCTGGGCTGTCCGGTGCGGGGGTCACGCACGTTGGCAAGATCGGGACACAGTCCCGATTCTGGCAGTACCTGATAGCGTGGGTCCAGCGTTAGAGAGGACACTAGCTGCTGCACTGCTGGTATTTCATGATCTGGGCAAATGAAAAGAAACTCGTGCAGGTCTGCCTGCCGGAACATCTGTAGAAAAGTCGCCAGCATGCTGTAAACACGCCCGTGGTTTTCGAGCGCTACCGGCGCGCGCCAGCTGTTCGGATCAACACCGGGCTCACGCAATGCCAAAGGCAACACAACACTTAAACGGTTTATTTCAGGGTGCATGCGGTTATTAACCATCGTTGGCAGGGCAGGTGCGGAAAATCTCGTAAGGTAAGGAAGGCTTGTTGACGGGGCATTGAATCAGTAGCTCTTTTTGGTATGACTATTTCTAACAGTTAAGCATTTATGTCTCGTGCAGCGCATGAGACTTAAATGTCTGTTGGACTGAGTCGCACTTTGTAGGGTTGCCAAACCTATTTAATAAGGAATTGTTTTTTTACTGGTTGCACTGTAACCAGTTAATTCCTATGGCAGGAATGTGTTACGCAGATATTGTTTCAGCTTATCTTCCTGACGGCTATCATTGGTTCGTTGTTAATATTGTGGTACATATTGCCTTATTATTCTGGATTTAGCCATAACCCATCCCCAAACTTTTGGGCTGGTTAATCCTCTCTGTTTTGTGCTGCACGGCTAGGATAGGTTACCCGTATTCAAGAACCGGCCGTGCTATCTCACCTATGATTCTAAGCATGCCTTTGGTGTAACTTGGGCAAGTGATGCTGTTATCCAGTTGTCACGGTAGACCTTGGGGTTCGGTCTGGGGCACTGAGGTGTTTTTGGCTGCTGTAATTGCCTGACCTGGGACAGTCTACGTTGCCGACTGCAATTGGCTGGGAATCCGTAGTGGCGGATACGCATTAGGCCTTTGGGCAAGACTTGATTAATTATAAACTTCCGTAATGCCGGATTTGATCTGGTATCCAGTTGTTTTCTGTTGATTCAGGAAATCTAACGATTACCAATAAACCTGGTGGTTTTGTCCATCAGTTTAAGAATCGGACCAAGCCGATCTTCGAACTCCAGCGAGTCCAGAAAGTTTTTTATATAGAGACCTAATTCGGTATCCCCACCCAAGCGTAGACGACGATTGAAGAACAGGGTGTCCGGGTCTTCCTGGCGGGTGGCGAGTAGCATGAAGTCGTAGATATCACCCTCTATGCTGACGTCTTGTTTACATCTGGCTGGAGCTGCCTTCAGTTTTCCATTTTTCATGGTGATGTAGTAGCTGATCCTGGCATCGCGCACTCTGATCAGGCAGATCTTGCCCTCTAAAAAATCCATCTCACCGTCTGCCAACTCAGGTGCAAACAGGCGACTCAGCAGTGCAGTCAGGACACTGCTATGGGCCAGCGGCGGTATCAGGCTCAGAGGCAGGGCCAGGGGGCGCGGCAGGGTATGGCTTTTTTTTAGTTGTGAGGTGGCTGTTGTCATAATGCTGTTTCTCGATACGGCAGGTTATTTCGGCCCGGGGCAGGTCGCGCCATGTTCGCCGTCTTTGGGGGATTTGTACCAGCTCAGTTTTTCCTGAAGATTTACTATTTCACCAACGATTATCAGTGTAGGCGGTTTGGGGCGTTCCCGTTCCACCAGCTCGACAATATTGGATAGATTGCCGGTGAATACCTGCTGCTTCTCGGTGGTCCCTTGCTGGATCAGGGCCACTGGCATCTGGGGAGATACACCAGATGCGATCAACTCTTTGCTGATTACCGGCAGTCCGTGTAGTCCCATGTAGAAGACCACGGTCTGGTTTGGCTGGGCCAGCTGCTCCCAGTTCAGGTTCATGCTTCCATCTTTCAGGTGGCCGGTAACAAAGGTTACAGACTGGGCGTAGTCCCGGTGGGTCAGGGGGATACCTGCATAGGCGGCGCAGCCGGAGGCGGCTGTGATGCCAGGAACTACCTGGAAGGGGATCCCCTGCTCGGCCAGGGTGTCGATCTCTTCTCCGCCACGGCCAAATATGAATGGGTCTCCACCCTTGAGACGTACTACCCGGTTGCCCTCTTTGGCCAGTTTCGCCAGCAGTTGGTTGATCTCTTCCTGGGGCATGGCGTGGTTATCCCGCTCTTTTCCCACGTAGATGCGTTTGGCGTCACGGCGCGTCATCTCCAGGACCGGCGTTGCCACCAGCCTGTCGTAGACCACAACATCGGCTTGCTGCATCAGGCGCAGGGCACGGAATGTGAGCAGGTCGGGATCACCAGGGCCTCCGCCTACCAGATAGACTTCACCCATGGGGTTGGATGGATCGGCGTGTTGTAGGGCCTTCTCCATGGCTGCGTCTGCCTCTTCCATGTGACCGGAGAAGACCCTCTCTGCCACACCGCTGAGCATTACGTTTTCCCAGAACGTCTTGCGGTCCTTGGGGTTGGAGAAGCGCTGTTTCACCTTATCTCTGAAACGTTTGGCCAGATCAGCCAGTCTGCCGTAACCGGACGGGATAAGTGATTCCAGGCGGCTGCGGATAAGACGCGCCAGTACCGGGGATGAACCGCCGGTGGATACAGCTATCACCACGGGGGAGCGGTCTACGATGGATGGCGAGATAAAACTGCATAGCTCCGGCTGGTCAACCACATTCACTGGGAGCGATCTGGATTTTGCTGCCTTGGATACTCTGCGGTTTACCTCTGGATCGTCAGTGGCGGCATAGGCCATGATGCAGCCGCCCAGGTCGCCATCCTGGTACTCTCTTTGTTCGTATTCGATGGCGCCTTGGTCTAACAGGGTCTTCAGGTTGTGGCAGAGATCATGGGATATCACTCTTACATGCGCCTGCGCTTGCAGCAGAAGTGTGACCTTGCGGGCCGCAACCTCACCGCCGCCAATTACCAGGACGGGTCTATTTTTTATATCGAGAAATACCGGCAGAAAATCCATAGGTGTCTGTTTTGTATATGCTGCTTATGGCCGAAAAGCGAAACTCTAACATGGGGTTGCAGTGGCCACAATTGCTAACCGTATGTGCATTAATCAACTGTAGCTGTTTCAGTCAGTCCAGAATTACTCCCTAAATATGCTCTGGAACGCATAAAGATATTAGCATATACTAATGCAATTCGATATGTTTGATTAAATGGTGATTTGCATGGTTAGAGAGATAGATTGTATTGAGTTGCAACAGAGACTTGAGTCGGAAGATGCTCCGATCCTGCTGGATATACGCGGGGAAAATGAGTTGATGAGTGGAGCATTGCCAGGATATGAACATCTGCCTATGCACATACTCCCAGTGCGTATAGCTGAATACCCCAAGGACAGGGATATTGTTCTCTATTGCCATAGTGGTGCTCGCTCCCATATGGCATGTAATTTCCTGATGCGGCAGGGATACAGTAATGTGATCAATCTTCGCGGTGGAATCGTCACTTGGGCGCAAAATGGTCTGAATATTGAGCTTCCGGCCAAGGCCTGTAATAGCTGATCTTTGGCCTTACATCGGCAGAAGACTTGCGTTAGAACCAAAGTTAGAATATAAGATAAGGCTTAATTATATAGACAACCCTTAGCTGAACAAACGGGAGAGAAACATGGCTGATTTTGATCAAGAACTGGATGCAAGTGGACTGAACTGCCCCTTACCAATACTGCGTGCGAAGAAAACCCTGAACAGCATGGATGCCGGCAAAGTTCTGCACATCATTGCCACAGACCCTGGTTCGGTAAAGGATTTCGAGGCATTTTCCAAACAGACCGGCAACGAGCTGATGGAATCCAAGGAAGATGGTGGAAAATTCCATTTTCTGATCAAAAAGTCCTGAGTTATTCACAATAATACCGTACTGAACTTCTAGAGGATCACCCGATGGAACAGAAGAAACTAGCTATTATCGCGACCAAAGGGTCTCTGGACTGGGCATATCCGCCATTCATCCTGGGTTCTACCGCAGCAGCGCTTGGCTATGAGGTGGAGATTTTCTTTACCTTCTACGGATTGCAGCTGTTGCGTAAGAAGCTGGCTTTGGAGGTTACCCCTCTGGGTAATCCTGGTATGCCGATGCCTATGGGTATGGATAAGTGGTTCCCGGTTTTGGGTACAACGCTTCCCGGCATGCAGGCCATGATGACTGCCATGATGAAGAAGAAGATGGCGGATAAGGGCATTGCAAGTATCGATGAGTTGCGTGAGCTGTCGCTGGAAGCCGATGTAAAGATGATCGCCTGCCAGATGACCGTTGACCTGTTCGATATGGATACCGCAGATTTCATCGACGATGTCGAGTATGCCGGTGCCGCTCGTTTCTTCGAGTTTGCTGGCGAAAGTGACGTCTGCCTGTATATCTAGATTCTGGTATTGAGAAAAATTAAGAAGCGCTGTCCGATGGGCGGCGCTTTTTTTATGGCCAATCAAAACAGGCTGCTAGCTGCGGATATGTTCAACCACCCCGTTCTCATCTGGTTGGCCCCATTCGCGCTTCTGATTGATTGCAAGTTTCTGATAGCATGCATCAATCAGATCATCAGCGCTGCCTCCAGACATGCGGTAGGCATCCAGCAGTAGCATCAGGCAGTCGGCATACTCCATTCTATCCTGCGGTGCCTCGATCAGTTCAGCCACCTCTTTGGCCAGATGATGCAGCGGCGTGGTTGCAGGACGTCCTGCACCAAAGGTGGAATCTGACCAGTCCGCGATCTCATCCTGTAGTTGTTGTATGCGAGTAGTCATTTAGGACTCCTGATGCCCGTAGAGCGTAGCGTACAGACCATCGTTTTGAATCAGGTCGTCGTGGTGTCCCTCTTCCACTATGCGTCCATCCTCAAACACCAGTACCCGGTCGGCCTGTTTTACCGCACTTAGACGATGGGCAATGATCAGGGTGGTTCGTCCTTGCAGGAACTGCTGCAATGCAGAATGCAGTTTGCCCTCGGTTGCGGTGTCCAGAGAGGAGGTGGCCTCATCCAGGATCACAATGCGTGGATCGCTAAGCACCATGCGAGCCACGGCCAGACGTTGTCGCTGGCCGCCTGACAGTCGCACGCCGTAGCGTCCGATCATGGTGTTGAGACCATCATCCATTGCCCGGATTATCTCTGCTAGTTGGGCGATCTCCAGGGCCTGCCAGAGTTGTTTGTCCGCTATATCCTGACCCAGGGTCAGGTTCATGCGAACCGTATCATTGAACAGGGCAGGGTGTTGCAGCACTGTGGCTACATTATCTCGCACCACGTCCATGCCGATCTCGGACATCGGTATCCCGTCAAAGTGGATCTCGCCCGAATTGGGCGGATAGAGTCCCAGTATTACCTGCACCATGGTGGTCTTGCCGCCACCGCTGGCACCTACCAGCGCCACCTTTTCTCCGGCTGCAATCTCCAGGGATATATCGTTTAGTATCAGAGGACCATCGCCATATCTGAAGGAGACATCCTTTACACTCAGGGCGGTAGTAGTCTTGGACTCAAACGGATTGTTGTTGTGAGGGTATGCCGGTTCAGGATCGATCTGGAGTAGTCGGTTGATGCGCTCCAGTGCGGCCTGGGCCCCATTGAAGGAGTACTGGATGGCCAGAACCTCCTGCACCGGCCCCATCATGAACCAGAGGTAGGCAAACACCGCCAGCATCTGGCCGATGCTAAGGCCTGAAAACAGCACCATGACCATACTCAGGGCGCGGAAGATATCGAATCCAAACAGAAATACCGTGAAGGAGAGGCGCTGAGCTGCGTCGCTCTTCCAGGTAAACGCCTTAGAGTGAAGACGTACCTGGTCGGCCTTGTCGATGATACGGGAGATATAGTGTTTTTCCCGGTTACTGGCACGGATCTGCTGGATGGCGTCCAGGGTTTCGGACAGCGACTCCTGGAACAGTTGATAGGCGCTATTCTCCTGGCGTTTTAGTTTTTTGACCTTGTGCCCGAACAGGGTGGTTACATAGATCACCAGTGGATTTAGAAACAGGATAAACAGGGCCAGTTTCCAGTTCATCCAGAGCAGGACGAAGGCGGTGCCAATGATGCTGAGCAGGGCCACCAGGAACTTGGAGGTGGCGATGCCGATGAATGTGTCGATGGCATCTATGTCCGTAACCAGATGGGATGCCACGGTGCCGCTTCCCAGGGTTTCGTATTCGGCCATGGATACCCGCTCCAGGCGCAACAGCAGTCTGCGCCGGATACGAAAGGTGACATCCTTGGAGATCATGGTGAACTGGCGCATCTGCCAGACTCCGAGCACCAGAGCTATAAGGCGTAAAAACAGGGTCAGGAACAGTATCGTCAGGATGTAGAGGATTGGCCCATGCCAGCTTGCAGGGAAGATGCTGTTGATGGTGGCAATGGATATGCCCGGTTGATCCAATAACACCTCGTCCACCAGTAGTGGAATCAACAGGGGTATGGGAACACTTACGATGGCGCCGAAGATGGCGATCACGTTGGCCGCGATCAGCTCATGTTTTCTGCGCATGATCATGGCGATAAGATCGCGCCAACTGTAGTTGTCGGTACGCAGTTCGGGGGTGGTGGTGATTGGGGTTATCTCTTTGGTCAGCTCTGTCACTTCAGGTAAATCCGGTTTCTTTTCGGCTAGTGCGAATCATCATGGTTGCTGGTGCCGGGAAAGGGTGATCATGGACAATATAACCAAGTATGACAAGGATGCCACTGTTGCGTTGCAGAAGAAATAACGGCAGGGTTTAGACAATCTCTGATTCTGTGCTCCCATATGAGGACAGGAGCAATAGAAAATGTATAATACGCGGATTAATCACAGTAGGATCTGTATGATGAAAACAAGGCTAGTATCTGTTCTCTTGACCACTCTGCTCTGGCTGCCAGTAGCTCAGGGAACGGACTTGGTGCAGGTGTATGAGTTGGCGGTTCAGAATGATGCGCAGATCAAGGCTGCCCGGGCCACTAGAGACTCTGTGCTTGAGTCCAGACCACAGGCCATAGCCCAGTTGCTTCCCAGTCTGTCTATGAGCGGCAGCGCCGATAGCATAGATTTGAAGGTAGTGAATTCGCCCTCCAGTACGAATACCTATAAAAAATCCAGTTTGAGCCTGAGTCTATCCATGCCTGTCTATAGACGGGAGCTATGGGTACAGCTCGATCAGGCCGATGACCGGATCGCTCAGGCCGAGGCAACCTATGCCGCTGCCGAACAGGATCTGATCGTCCGTGCCGCCCAGGCCTATTTTGATATTCTGTCAGCCCAGGATAGTCTGGAATTCGCCAATGCAGAGACAGCTGCTATCGCCAGACAACTGGAGCAGGCCAAGCAACGATTTGATGTGGGGCTGATTGCAATTACTGCGGTACATGAGGCCCAGGCCGCCTATGACCAATCGCGGGCTGATCAGATACTGGCGGAGAATATCCTGGATAATGCCAGGGAGGTTCTGTATGAGATCACCAACCAAAATATAAAGTCGCTTGCTGCTCTGGATAAGAATCTGGTCATGTCCAAACCCATGCCCGATAGTATCGAGAAGTGGGGGAGTAAAGCGCTTGAGCAAAACCTATCTATCAAGGCGGCAGCTAAGGCAGCCGGGCTGGCGCGCAATAATGTGAAGGTGCAACAGTCAGGCCACCTTCCGTCCCTGGATCTGGTTGGATCGCACACTCAAAATCGTTATAACGGCATAGGTACTTCCGATACAGACACATCATCCATCGGGCTGCAGCTTACGGTGCCACTATATGCCGGAGGCGCGGTAAACTCGCGTACTCGCCAGGCTCGTTTGGAGTTGGAGGCAAGCCAGGAGAGTCTGGATAAGGAGCGTCGTTCGGTTACCCGTCAGGTACGTGATGCCTACCGTGGCGTACTTGCCAGTATCAGTGCAGTTAAAGCCTTGAAGGCAAGCACCGTATCCGCCAGAAGTGCCTTGGAGGCGACCGAGGCGGGTTATGAGGTGGGGACACGCACTATTGTGGATGTGCTTAACTCACAGCGGGATCTGTATCGCTCTCTGCGAAACTATGCCAACGTGCGCTACAACTACGTCATGAGTGGATTGAAGCTAAAACAGGCGGCAGGGATTGTATCGGCAGATGATTTGAATCGGATAAAACCCTGGCTGAAGTAGTCCTTACAAGAGATGTAAATGAACGGGGCCGATGGCCCCGTTTTTGATTGACTGTTAATATGTGTTCTACCAATACTATCAACTCATGCGCAATCATCTATAACCGGTTAGAATAAACCACATGTCTGGAAATACCATTGGAAAACTGTTTAGCGTAACCTCTTTCGGCGAGAGTCATGGCCCCGCCATTGGCTGTGTGGTGGATGGATGTCCGCCAGGGTTGGAACTGTCAGAGGCAGATATGCAACATGACCTGGATCGGCGCAAACCGGGGACCTCGCGCCATACCACCCAGCGGCGTGAGGCCGACGAGGTGAAGATCCTGTCTGGAGTATTTGCGGGGGTCACCACCGGCACCCCGATTGGTTTGATAATCCATAACACCGATCAGCGCTCCAAAGACTATTCCGATATCAAGGATAGATTCCGACCAGGGCATGCGGATTACACCTATACCCAGAAATACGGTCTGCGCGATTACATGGGCGGCGGCCGTTCCTCGGCCCGCGAAACCGCCATGCGGGTGGCGGCCGGTGCCATTGCCAAGATGTACCTGAGACAGAGTTGCGGCATTGAGATTCGAGGCTACCTGGCCCAGCTAGGCCCTATCAAGATTGAAAAGCTGGATTGGGATGAGGTACACAACAACCCATTCTTCTGCCCGGATGTGGATAAAGTGGCCGAAATGGAAGCCTACATGGACAACCTGCGCAAGGAGGGGAACTCCATCGGTGCGCGCATCAATGTGGTGGCTACTGGTGTGCCGCCAGGTTTGGGCGAACCGGTATTCGATCGACTGGACGCGGAGATCGCCCACTCTCTGATGAGCATCAATGCGGTCAAGGGCGTGGAGATTGGGGCCGGTTTTGATAGCGTGAACCAGACAGGCACAGAACATCGGGATGAGATTACCCCGGACGGATTTTTAGGCAACAATGCCGGCGGCATCCTGGGTGGCATCTCCAGCGGGCAGGACATCGTCGCCAGCATTGCGATGAAACCCACATCCAGTCTGCATATCCCATGTCGCAGCGTTAACCTGCAGGGCGAACCGGTTGAGGTGGTAACAACCGGTCGCCATGACCCCTGTGTTGGTATTCGTGCTACACCGATTGCCGAGGCCATGCTGGCGATAACCCTGATGGATCATCTGTTGCGGCACCGCGCCCAGAACATGGATGTACGCCCTGAGACCCCGGTTATCCCAGCTGCACCAAAGTGACATTTCGTCTGTCTGCTTATTGCGATAGATAATGCCTTACTTGCGTCTATCAGCATTCTATCTGTTTTATTTCGCCGCACTCGGCGTGCTGGCCCCCTATTGGAGTCTCTACCTCAAGGATCTAGGTTTTGATGCCATAGCTATTGGGCAACTTATGGCCATCCCCATGGCTACAAAGCTGGTGGCTCCATTTGTCTGGGGTTGGTTGGGAGACCGTCTGGGACATCGAATGTCCATTGTTCGGTTAGGATCTTTGCTCACCGCCATCATCTTTTTAGCCGTATTCTGGGTAAGTGGTTTCTGGGCTCTTGGGGTTGCTATGGTGCTGTTCAGCTTCTTTTGGAATGCAGTACTGCCCCAGTTTGAAGCGGTAACATTCAGTTACCTGGGTAAGGACGTTTCCAGATATGCACGAGTTCGAGTGTGGGGTTCCATTGGTTTCATCCTGACTGTCGTGGTGCTGGGAGTTGTGGTCGACTCAGAAGGTTCATCGGCTATATTACCGGTCTTACTACTCCTATACACCGCCATATGGGTCTCAAGTCTGACCATAAGGGACCAGGAGCCAGCTCCTCAACATATAGAACAACCACCGATTCTGGCAATTTTAAAGATGCCGGCGGTCATTGCCTTCTTCGTGGTCTGTTTTTTGTTGCAAGCGGGACACGGCCCTTATTACGGATTTTTCTCCATCTACATGGAGTCCGTTGGATACTCCAAGTCCGTAATCGGCCAGTTCTGGGCCTTGGGGGTTATCGCTGAGGTTGTTGTGTTTCTGTTTATGCACCGTCTGTTGAAGAGGTATGGTGCCCGTCAGATGCTGATGGCAAGCCTCGGTCTGGCGGTGGTGCGCTGGATACTTATTGGTAACTTCCCCCACTCTTTGGGAATAATACTCTTTGCTCAGATTCTGCACGCCGCAACATTTGGCGTGTTCCATGCCGCGGCAATCCATCTGGTTCATCACTATTTTACCGGTGCCCACCAAGGGAGGGGGCAGGCCCTATACAGTAGCTTGAGCTTTGGGGCAGGTGGCGCCTTGGGGACGCTGGCAAGCGGGTTTCTCTGGGAGAGTGCCGGTCCCAGCGTTGCATTTGATATATCTGCGGTGCTGTCGCTGTTGGCGCTGGTGATTGCTTGGTACTGGGTGGTTAATGACCTGGGTGAGCAAGCTTCTTAGGTCACTCGCTCAACGGATTCATCCTGGTTGCTGGCTTGCGAAACTATGTTTTGGAGTGGTGCCGGTTTCGAAAGAAAGAACCCCTGAACATAATCAATACCTGATTCGATTAACAACTCGAGAGTGGCTATGTCTTCAACATCCCTGGCGATGGTGCTTATGTTTAGAGAGTGGGCTACGTTATTTATGGATTTGATTATTGCCTGATTATATCTGCTGTTGTTGGAGGCAAGTACCAGATTGCTGGCTATTTTGATGAAATCTACCGGTAGCTGCTTAAGATGAGCGAACGAGAAGAAGCCACTGCCGAAGTCATCCAGTGCTATTAGACAACCAAGATTATTCATGCGATAGATTAGCTCTTTTGTTTGTAATGAGGTTGCCGCAGCAGCGGTTTCAGAGATCTCAAACATGATTTTTGTAGTATCAACCTTAGATTCTACTAACAGCCGTTCTATGATATCTACAATATGCGGTTCCGCGACCGTTTGGCTTGACAGGTTGATTGATAGTTTTCCTTGGTAGCCGCCCTGTTGTAATTGCCTTAATCCAGCAAGTGCATTCTCGACCACCCATGGATCTATCTTATCCATCATGTTAAAGCGTTCTGCTGTTGGCAGAAAGGCATTCGGATAGATAACCCCCTGTTCCTGATCCTGCATCCGCAATAGTAGCTCCAGCATTTGTGTGTCCGCTGCTGTTATTAATCGCAGCTTGTCGTCTTTTTGCACTGCCAGTTGTTGTAATAGTTCAGGCGTGAATTGTTTGCCGCATAAGATTGGTTGGTAGTGCAATAGAAACAGATCCTCTTCCAGGGCGCTGTTTATCAGGGCGGACCAGCTGAGATCTTTATCTTCATTCAAGTCGGTTTCAGGTTGGTATAGGTGAATCTGATTCCGGCCGCCTTTCTTTGCAATATGACAAGCCAAATCAGCATGGCTGAGAGCAGACTCTGCACTGGGTATGCTGCAGTCCATGGAGGCAATGCCGATGCTGGCGTTTATGTTGAATTGTTTGTCTTCATGGTAAAAGACATATTGTTCAAGTAAGTGCCTGTATTCTTCTGCGGTATGTTGTACATCTGTTATTGTTATGTACCGCAGGATAATAGAGAACTCATCTCCGCCCAGACGCGCTAACAGGTCAGTTTTACGCAGGCGTGAGGCAAGTAGCTGTGAGATCTCTATCAATAACTGATCACCTGCTGCATGCCCAGCTGTGTCGTTTACATGTTTAAACCGGTCGAGATCAATGTAAATTAGTGCGCTGTAATCTTCTGTTCTCTTTAAACGATCTACTTCCTCATTTAGCTCTCTTTCGAAGCTGCGTCTGTTATTTAACTTAGTCAGAGGATCATGGTCTGCCTGCCAGCGTAGTCTGGTTTCCAGCGTTTTACGTTCAGATATATCTCGAAAGGCTACGACTGACCCTTCGCGTTGATTTTCTATGGTGAACGGATAGACTGTGCACTCGACTGGAACAGGTTGTCCGGGTTTTCTCCAGAAGATTGTTTCCTGCCCGTGAATGGTTTGCCCGTTCCTGTATGCGTTCTGAAAACAACAATCATCCTTATCTATTGGTTTGTTATGTTGGTCGGCATAGTGAAATAGATGATGGGCGTTTTTGCCAATTAAACTGTCTTTTTCGTCAAAACCCAATATCTTTCTGCATGCTGGGTTAACGAATGATATTGTTCCGTCTATATCCACACCAAAAACACCATCACCTACTGAATGTAAAATCCCCCCAAGACGTGTGCGCTCTTTCTCAATTGATTTGCGTGTTCTTACATACCGACTCATGGCGTCAACACGAGCCAGGAAAAGGGCCTCGCTTTCATTTTTAAACATACACTCAACGGCACCTGATTTGAGTGAACTCTCAATGGCATAATCGATATAAGATCCGGTTATCAGGGCGCAGGTAATGGTGTTGGTGCGAGGGTGATCAAGTAGTCTTTTACATAGCACATCTCCGTTAGCATCTGGCATGAAATAGTCAATGATGGCAATGTCAAAGTTGGAATTGAACGCCTGTTCAAAACCGGTTTCTACGGATTTTGCAACCTCGACATGGTATCCATTATTTGCGAGAAGAGTCTTGTACTTAAATCGTACAGTGCGGGAGTCATCAACAAGCAGAATGCGTATAGGCTGTGCGGCGGGTAGGGTGTTGTCAGAGTTTATTCCAGTTATACGCTGATGATGTTTTGCCAGTATTTCACCGCTTTGGTTATAGCCATGCCACGGGATATGGATAGAATTATCGTTTTGGGAAACCCATCTCTTTACATCTGCTCTGCTGTCATGGGCAAGTATAAGAATTGGCTTGGTGGCGAACCTTTCTTCAAACAGTAGTTGCAACAACAGTTCAGAAACCGCGCAGTGCGTGGTCGGCCAGCCTATGAGGAATGTATCGTAGTTGTTGCTGAGGCTTGTTTCGGCGTCAACCAATTCTAAGCCCATGGTGAAATCTGACGCTATTTCAACGTGATACCCATACTTCACCAGAACATTCTCCAGAATGTGTCTGATGGTTGCCGATTGTTCAATCAACAGTACTCTTAGCAAAGCCAGTCCTTCGCCGGTGAAGCGGTTCGTTGCTCTAGTTATTAATATTGGTAGAGCTAGCGGCAAGTTGAGTGTTTTCTTTAATAATTTAAGATGTTATATGGTAGTGAGAAGTAAAGCTAGAATACGATTAATGTGTTAACGATAACTAATTGAGGGCTATACGTGTCTATATGGAAAAATCAGATCTCGCTTGAACAGATTGTACAGTTATCAACAAACACTATGGTTGAACACCTGGGAATTGCGGTTACCGAGGTTGGTGATGACTTCATTAAGGCGTCCATGCCAGTATGTGCCAAGACTCACCAGCCAGCGGGGATACTGCATGGCGGCGCCTCTATGGCGCTGGCTGAGACACTAGGCAGCTTTGCTGCGTACCTGGCGGCTCCACCAGGGAGGCAGTGTGTTGGGCTTGAGATTAACGCAAACCATCTGCGCGCTGTCGAGTCGGGATTTGTATATGGGGTTGCCAGGCCGATACACATTGGTCGTACTACCCAGGTTTGGGATATACGAATAACGGATGAGGAAGATAGGAATGTTACTGCTTCACGGTTTACCGTTGCGGTACTGGAACTCAAATAGTTATGGCATCCGTAGGTTACGGCTACATTCCATATAACCAGGGAAGCAGAAAACTTAGCAGTACCCACATCAAAACTGTTAGTGGAACACCCACCCGTACAAAATCACCGAAACTATAGTTACCCGCATTCATTACCAGAAGATTGGTTTGGTAGGCCATTGGTGTGGCATAACTAAGGTTGGCACCAAACAATACCGCCAGGACGAACGGTTCAGGTGGAGCACCAAGTTGGTGTGCAATACCGATCGCGATGGGAGTGCCAACCACGGCCGCTGCGTTATTGGAAACCACATTGGTTAGGATGGCCATCAATAACAGCAGTCCACTGAGAACATATACGGGCGGCAGACCCTTGGTGGCTATGACATAGGCGGAGGCGATATATTCCGCACCTCCGGTCTCAACCAGTGCTAGGCCCATGGCCAGACTGGTTACGATAATCATAATTACTGAGGCGTTGAGAGCGCGGCTGGCATCTTGCCAGCGCAGGCAACCGGTTAGCAGCATCAACAATACTCCAACCGTTGCGCTCACTGCGATGGTGAGGATTCCCAGCGCAGCCAAAAGTACAATTCCAAGCATGATAGTCAAGGCCACCGGGGCCTTGTCCGTGTGGGCTAGATCTTCGGTGGCGTCCAGCACCAGAAGTTCACCCTTGGACTTTAGTTGTTTGATCTTCCGTTTCGATCCTTGCAACAGAATCACATCGCCATTTCTCAGACGGGCATCTTCCGCCTGTTCAAGCGGAACATTGACTTTGGAGTTGATCCCGATGCCTGCGCGATGCAGGGCCAATACCATGACCTGGTAGCGAGTGCTGAACTGGTAATTGTTGAGAGTGGATCCTTCCAGGGGGGAGCCGCGTACCACCGCGACTTCCGCTATCTGTTGCTTATCATCCATCAGTGGGTGTTGCTCATCCACCAGGACATTCTGGGAATACAGTTTAGCCCCCAGGACCTTCTCAAATTCCTTGAGTCGTTCGGGTGTATCGAAGGCAACGATACGATCTCCAGCCTTGATGGTTACATCCGGGAGGGTAACCAGACAGTAAGCTCGGTCGCCTCTCAGAACCTGTTCAATCTCCATGAGTCCATCTGTTTTGTTCAGGATTTCAGCAATTGTTTTGCCATTTGCGATGCTGTCTTGATTAATATGCAGCTGAGCGCGGAACATGCGGGGAGATGTTGATTTAAGCATGGGTTCCCGATCCGAGATAAGCCTCGGTGCAATGAGCCACAGATATATCAAGCCGACCGTTCCTGCGATGATGGCGGGCAGGGCAAAATCAAACATTCCAAACTGTTTTAGACCAAGGTCAGTGGCTACAAACACCACCAGCAGATTGGTTGAGGTGCCAATGGTTGTGGTAGTGCCGCCGACCAGGGTGGCAAATCCCATGGGCATCAAGGTGTGTGCGGCAGTTGTACCGGTGCGTAGGGAGACGCTTATCAGAATTGGTAGCAGCAGAACCACGATTGGGGTGTTGTTGACGAATGCGCTCAACACTGCGGCCGCTAACAGGGTTGCGATCATGGAAAGTCGCGGGTAGCCGCTCCAGTAACGAGCAAGCTGCCTGCCAATTGGTTCTAGCGCGCCGGTTCTTACCAAGCCTTGTCCGGCGATCATCAATGCGGAAACTGCGATTAGTGCCTCATGGCCGAAGCCGGAAAAGAAATCCTTTGCAGTCAGCACCCTGCCTGCGGATGAATATGGGAACACCTCAAAAAATACGATTAGAACCATCAGAATAAACAGACTGGAAGATGCCAGTGGCAGTTCGTTTCGGGTGAACAAGAATAGGGCGGAGGCAATTATTCCCATAACCACCATTGCGTGAAATGATGGAGATATGAGTTCTGTAGTAATTGATACTTCCATTAAGTGCACCGGATTAAGAATAGACGAATAATTATTTCCGTTGGAAATATATGCCAGTTGCCTAGGTCCAATAGACTCGGTATGAAGTCCAATTACCACTTTCTGATTATAGAACAGGCATTGCTTAATTTGGTATTCACTTCATACCGGCATAAAAATGTCGCAACTCTTGAGTTAATCTGTACAGAAATCTAGCATTGCTGTCGCGGCATTGGACAGGGTGCGTGAGCTATGAGTAACTGCTCCGAGGGTCCGAAACAGGTTAAGCTCATGGATGTTGACCACATGCAGATCACTGTTGCAAATCATGGTCTCAGGAAGCAGGCTCCACCCCAGTCCGGTGCTGGCCATCATCTTCAAGGTCTCCATATAGTTGGTTGATATGGCAACATCCACTAGCAGTTTCTGAGGCGCAAGCGCCTGTTCCAGAATCTCTCTGGTGTAGGTTCCAACGCCGGGAAGCAGGGCAGGATGTTGCACTAGATCTTCCAGGGTGGGGTGGGGCATCTGGGCAAGTGGGTGCTCTTGGCTGACTACAAAATTCAGCGGGTCGTGCCAGATCGGGATAAGATTGAGGTTGGGCAATACATCTGTGGGCAGGGTGACAATACCAAGTTCCAGTTTACCCTGTGCAACTGCATGACAGGCGGATTCGGAACCCAGAAACCTGATGTCCAATTGAACGTCAGGGTGCTCTTGTTTGAATCTGCGCAATACCGACGGCAGGCGATGCAGACCGATATGGTGGCTGGTACCCATCTTCAGGATGCCGCCTACATCACCGGAAAGATTGGAGATGGAACGCTGGATGTCCTCCATCTCCTGCAGCATATTGTTGGCCCGCGGCAACAGCTGGCGTCCGGCCTCATTCAGGCTGGTGGTCTTGCCCATGCGATCGAACAGCTTCACCCCAAGTTCGGCCTCAAGGGCGGCAATCCGTTTGCTTACAGCGGATTGAGTCAGGTAGATGCGCTCTGCCGCGAGAGAAAAGGAGCTTGCGTCTGCAACGGCTACAAAGGCCTTCAGGGTATTTATGTCCATAGGTTTTCCTGATCGTCACTACTATTATGGATTGTATTCCAATATGGAATGATATGCAGAAATAAGATGAATTTGTTTTATAGTAGAGTGAGGACTAATATTCAGGCTCCACAGATAAGGTATTCGACCATGAGCACAAAAACTCTCTACGACAAGCTTTGGGATGATCATATAGTTCGTACCGACGATGATGGCACCGTGTTGCTCTACATAGATAGGCAGTTGGTGCATGAGGTTACATCTCCGCAGGCATTTGAGGGTATGCGTATCTCCGGGCGCAAGTTGTGGCGCACCAGCGCCACTATCGCCACTCCGGATCACAATGTTCCCACCTTGGAACGGAGCAAGGGCATAGATGACCCGATAGCCCGTCTACAGGTGGAGACCCTGGGCAAGAACTGCGAAGAGTTTGGCATCACGGAATTTGGCATGAACGACATCCGTCAGGGTGTGGTGCATGTGATGGGCGCGGAGCAGGGCGCGATCCTGCCCGGAATGACCGTGGTATGCGGTGATTCCCATACCGCCACCCACGGCGCATTTGGCGCCCTGGCCTTCGGTATCGGCACCTCTGAGGTAGAGCACGTGCTGGCAACCCAATGCCTGATTCAGAAGAAATCCAAGTCGATGCTGGTCAGTGTGGACGGTCAACTTGGTAGAGGCGTGACTGCAAAGGATATTACCCTGGCGGTAATCGGCAAGCTGGGTACTGCTGGTGGAACCGGCTATGTGATCGAGTTTGCCGGAGAGGCGATCCGTGCCCTCAGCATGGAGGGCCGTCTTACGGTCTGCAATATGGCGATTGAGGCCGGTGCCCGCGCCGGCATCGTGGCGGTGGACGACACCACCATCGAGTACCTCAAGGGTCGGCCTTACGCCCCGAAGAGTGAAGAATGGGAGCAGGCGGTTGCAACCTGGCGCAACTTTCATAGCGATGAGGGTGCAGAGTTTGATCAAGTGCTACACATAGATGCAGCGTCCATTGAGCCGCAGGTGACCTGGGGAACCTCTCCTGAGATGGTTCTGCCGATCGGTTCTGTGGTGCCCGACCCGGATGAAGAGACGGATCCGGTGAAGGCAAAAGGCATGCGCCGCGCCCTGGAGTATATGGGGCTGGAGGCCGGAACCAGACTGGTGGATATTCAACCGGACCACGTGTTTATTGGCTCCTGCACCAATGGTCGGATCGAGGATCTGCGCGCAGCCGCCGTGGTGGCAAAGGGCCGTAAGGTAGCGGACAGCATCAAACAAGCACTGGTGGTGCCTGGTACCGGTCTGGTTAAACAGCAAGCGGAAGAGGAGGGTCTGGACCAGATCTTCATCGAGGCCGGATTTGAGTGGCGTGAGCCGGGCTGTTCCATGTGTCTGGCCATGAATGCAGATCGTCTCAAGCCTGGTGATAGGTGCGCCTCTACCTCTAACCGTAACTTTGAAGGTCGACAGGGACAGGGAGGACGCACTCATCTGGTGAGTCCTGCAATGGCGGCGGCGGCAGCAGTAGCTGGCCATTTCGTTGACGTAAGAGATCTCTAGCCCAGGGATGGATCGAAACAAGTTTAAAGGTGATCAAGATGGATAAATTCGAGACATTTACCGGCACTGTTGCCCCACTGGATAGATCTAACGTGGATACAGATGCCATTATTCCCAAGCAGTTCCTGAAATCGATCAAGCGCACCGGCTTTGGCCCCTACCTGTTTGACGAGTGGCGCTACCTGGATCACGGCGAACCGGATATGGACTGCAGCAACCGGTCGCTCAATTCAGAGTTTGTGCTGAATGACCCGCGTTACTCCAGCGCTCAGGTGCTGTTGGCCAGAGAGAACTTCGGCTGTGGCTCCTCTCGCGAGCATGCACCATGGGCCCTGGCCGATTTTGGGTTCAAGGTAATCCTGGCCCCGAGCTTTGCCGATATCTTCTTTAATAACTGCTTCAAGAACGGCATCCTGCCCATCGTGCTGGATGACGCGGTGGTGGATGGTCTGTTCGCCAAGGTCAGGGGTGATCAGGCCCTGAAGATGACCGTAGACCTTGATGCTCAGGAGCTGCGCCTGGCGGATGGTGAAACCATCAGCTTTGAGGTGGACGAGTTCCGCAAGCACTGCCTGCTGGAGGGGCTGGATGATATCGGCCTGACCCTGCGCCACAGTGATGAGATCAAGGCATTCGAACAGCAACGCCGAGAACAGGCACCGTGGATTTTTCGTTGAGGAACCGCAAAGGGCGCTAAGAACGCAAAGGAAATAGGATATACAAGGATGTATGAATATGGATATTGAGGATGTTGCACGTGAGATTGTTGATTCAGCCATCAGGGTTCATAGAGAAATAGGACCGGGGTTGCTGGAAAGAGCTTGAAGATGGTTACAGAATTGATTTGCTTGCTGACCGACGAGTAGTCCTGGAGGTGAAAGCAGTCCAAGCTGTTAATGATATCCATAAGGCTCAGCTGTTGAATTATTTGAAACTAGGGGATTTCAGGATAGGTTTTTTACTGAATTTCAATGTTATGAGAATGAAGTATGGAATAACTCGCATGGTAAACAAACTTTAACCTTCGCGTTCTTTGCGTACTTCGCGGTTTAATATGGTTGGATAAATTATGAGCAAAAAGATACTGGTACTGCCGGGTGACGGCATAGGTAAAGAGATCATTGCTGAGGCGATGAAGGTGATGGCTTGCCTCCAGAGTGAATTTGGACTGGAGGTAGAAGTGAACGAGGCCCTGGTGGGAGGGTGTGCCTACGACGCAGTGGGTTCACCCCTGCCGGAAGAGACCCTGGATCTGGCCAGAGATGCCGATGCTGTGCTGCTGGGCGCGGTTGGCGGCACCAAGTGGGAATCACTGGATATCTCCCTGCGCCCGGAAAAGGGGCTGCTGGGTCTGCGCAAAGAGTTGGGGCTGTTCGCCAACCTGCGCCCCGCCATCCTCTATCCGCAACTGGCGGATGCATCCACCCTGAAGCCGGAAGTGGTATCCGGTCTGGATATGATGATCGTACGCGAACTGACCGGCGGCATCTATTTTGGCCAGCCACGCGGTGTCAAAGTGCTGGAGTCGGGCGAGAAAGAGGGCTTCAATACCCTGGTCTACAGAGAATCCGAAGTGGATCGTATCGTGCGCGTGGCCATGGATATTGCCATGAAGCGTGGGAAGATGCTCTGCTCTGTAGACAAGGCCAATGTCCTGGAATGCACCGAGATGTGGCGTAATGTTGCGATCCAGGTGGGAGCGGACTACCCGGATGTGGAGCTTTCCCACATGTATGTGGACAATGCAGCCATGCAGCTGGTGCGGGCTCCCAAGCAGTTTGATGTAATGGTCACCACCAACATGTTTGGCGATATCCTATCGGATTGTGCCGCCATGCTGACCGGCTCTATCGGGATGCTGCCTTCGGCATCACTGGATGAAAATGGCAAGGGTATGTATGAGCCTATCCACGGCTCGGCCCCGGATATCGCCGGCAAGGGTGTGGCCAATCCACTGGCTACAATCCTCTCTGTCGCCATGATGCTGCGCTATTCGCTGGACGATGCAGCTATGGCGGACAGGATCGAACAGGCCGTTGACCTGGTGTTGGATCAGGGTCTGCGCACTCCGGACATCATGTCAGACAGTTGTCGCGAGGTTGGCACCAAAGAGATGGGCGACGCAGTAGTTGCTGCCCTTAAGGGCTGATTGTAAGTTGTATCGGTAGCTCTGAATCAATCAGAGATTCCTTAACTTGATTGTGAGTAAATAAGGCGATGAATAAGCGCATAGGTTTTATTGGTTGGCGTGGCATGGTCGGTTCGGTCCTGATGGACCGCATGCTGGGAGAGAAAGATTTCGACCTGATCGATGAACCTGTTTTCTTCACCACTTCCCAGGTTGGTCAGAAAGGGCCGGACATCGGCAGAGATGTGCCGTGGTTAAAGGATGCGGGCGATATCAATGAACTCAAGTCCATGGATATCATCGTCTCCTGTCAGGGCGGCAGCTACACCAAAGAGGTGTTCCCGAAGTTGCGTTCTGCAGGCTGGGACGGTTACTGGATTGATGCCGCATCCGCCCTCCGCATGGACAGGGACAGCATCATCATTCTGGATCCGGTAAACAATAGTTTGATCACTGACTCAATCAAGGCCGGGGTAAAAAACTATATCGGTGGTAACTGCACGGTCAGCCTGATGCTCATGGGGCTTGGAGGCCTGTTTCAGAACGACATGATCGAATGGATGACAGCCATGACCTACCAGGCAGCCTCCGGTTCCGGTGCCAAGAACATGCGAGAGCTGCTGGAACAGATGGGTAGTGCTCACGCCTCAGTGGCATCTCTGCTGGAAGACCCAGCCTCAGCAATATTGGATATTGACCGCGTTGTTGCCGAAACCATCCGGGGAGATCAGTTCCCCACGGAAAATTTTGGCGTACCACTTGCGGGAAGCCTTATCCCCTGGATCGATACCAAGCTGGACAATGGCCAGAGCCGGGAAGAGTGGAAGGGTGGTGCGGAGACCAACAAGATATTGGGACTGGAACAGCGACCGATCCCGATTGATGGTCTATGTGTTCGCGTGGGCGCCATGCGCTGTCACAGCCAGGCCATGACCATCAAGTTGAGACAGGACGTACCGATGGATGAAATTGAGGAGATCATCGCCTCAGCCAACGATTGGGTAAAGCTGGTCCCTAACGAGCGTGATATTACGGCGAAGGAGCTCACTCCGGCTGCGGTTACCGGCACATTGGACGTACCTGTGGGCAGATTGCGCAAACTTGCGATGGGTGATGACTATCTATCTGCGTTTACCGTGGGCGATCAATTATTATGGGGTGCAGCGGAACCACTTCGCAGAATGCTTAGGATACTTCTTTAAGTTTCTTGACGATCAGTGTATTTTCCTGTATTAATTTTGAAAAATTCTATTTGTAAGCTATAGTTAGCGGTGAAATCTTATGTTCATTCTAAATTTAGCCGGTAATTAAGAATTTTAGGGAGCCGGCGAAATTTCTGGCTAAAAAAATACGTTTTGGTGTTTTTGCGATATTTCGAACGATAAATGTTCGCTTGGAACCGAAGTAGACTAGGGGGAGACATGGTCCGCAAACTATCTCTGATGTTAGTGCTGACATTGGGTCTTGTGCCATTGGCCGTACAAGCGCTCGGGTTGGGCGATATCCAACTTAATTCGGCCCTAAATCAGAAATTCAACGCCGAAATCAAGTTAATGTCCGTGGGTAAAGGGCAGATTGACGATATTAAAGTTGCAATGGCTTCTGATAATGCCTTTAAGAGATCAGGGGTCGATCGTACCTTTCTTCTTACTGGCCTTAGTTTTAAGCCAGAGCGCAAGGCCGATGGGTCTCCGATCATCAGAGTCACCAGTAGCGAGCCAATACGCGAACCTTTTCTGAACTTTCTAATTGAGGTCAACTGGCCCAAGGGAAGGCTGATCCGTGAATATACCGTGCTGCTGGACCCTCCAGTTACGCTCGAACGGAAACCAGCCCCAATCGAGGCTCCAGCAGTCACCGATACCGCAGAGGCTCCGGCTACGATAGCGCCAGCCGAGCAACCAGCACCTATGGTGGATTCCCCCTATGTGAGTGGAACATATGAGGTAACTGTAAAAAAGAACTCCTCGCTCTGGGTTATTGCCAGAAAGAATAAGCATTCAGGCGTGGATCAGCATCGAATGATGATGTCTATCTACCATGAAAATCCCAGCGCCTTCATTAGGAAAAATATCAACAGACTCAAGCAGGGAGCAATACTGCGCATTCCCAGTAAGGAAGATGCGTTGGCAATCGGGCTGCGCGCAGCTCAGAAGGAATATAAACAGCACGTAGAGGCATGGCGCGCTGAAAGTGAACAAGCCAAACAGGGTTCAACGCCAGAGCCCGTAGCGGAAACAGCAACCGACATCAAGCCGGAATCAGAGGCTGTTCAAACAGAAGAGGCTGAGACTGCACAACAGGAGGCACCGGAGGCTGCTGAGAAGCCCGCTACCGAGATGGAGCAGGAAGCCAAGGTCGAGGAGCAGGCAGAAGAAGCCAAGGTCGAGGAGCCGGCAGAAGAAGCCAAGGTCGAGGGGCAGGCAGAAGAAGCCAAGGTCGAGG
>SWBY01010199.1_pt4 | contig 152182 bp, 149 predicted proteins | sample 4693071 | NCBI WGS metagenome assembly SWBY01 (sample SAMN10267273, study PRJNA491770) | bioreactor metagenome | isolation source: DHS bioreactor inoculated with marine methane seep sediment | place: Japan: Omine Ridge, Nankai Trough | collected 2006-05-06 | reverse complement strand
GATCTATATCCGCTCCAACCTCAGCCAACTCGCCCAACACCAGGAAGCGCCGCCCGGATGCAACATCCACCCCAGCCAGAACATCAATCGCCGCAGCGACCGAATCCGGATTGGCGTTATAGCTGTCATCAATGATATGTACTCCGTCTCGTGCAACCACCGGGCAGAGGCGACCTTTAACCGGTCTTACCGCAGCCAGCCCCTGCCTGATCTCCTCAGCATCGGCGCCCATAAAACCGGCAACGGCGATAGCAGCCAAGGCATTGCGACAGTTATGCACGCCGGCCAAACCAAGCTCGATCTCCAGCATGCCTTCAGGTGTCCGCACCGAAAAGCAGTTATAAAAACCATCCGAGCGCCACTCAGATCGCAACTCATGTTCGTTGGTAGACACATCTGCTGACGGATCAAATCCAAAGGTGACTATCGGTCTGGAGCCAGCAAGCTCGCGCCAGAGTCCAGCCCATGCATCGTCTGCGTTGAATACCAGGGTCCCTTTCTCACCCAATCCTTGGATGATCTCGGCCTTGGCCCGCGCCACACCCTCAACACTGCCAAAGCCTTCCAGATGGGCCCTGCCTGCGTTGGTTATCAACGCAACGTCTGGTTGGGCTATCCTGGTCAGGATGTCGATCTCGCCCGGATGATTCGCCCCCATCTCTACCACGGCAAACTCCTGATCCTGGATACGCAGCAGGGTAAGTGGCAGGCCGATCTCGTTATTCAGGTTTCCCTCTGTCGCCAGGACACTAGCCTTGCGCGCCAGGATTGCGGCCAGCATCTCCTTGACCGTGGTCTTGCCATTACTCCCGGTAACGGCGGCAACCTTGGCGCCGCTGTTGGTCCTCCAGGCTGAAGCCAGAGCACCCAGCCCCTTCAATGTATCCGTCACCAGCAAGCAGGGGAGATCGGTATCCAACTCGCGCTGAACCATGGCGGCAGCCGCCCCGGCCTGCTCCACCTGAGGGATATAATCATGCCCGTCGAAGTTTGGTCCACTCAGGGCCACGAACAGCTGCCCCGGCTTCAGGTTACGGCTGTCCGTACTCACCGAAGCAAAGGAGGCGTCCTGCCCCAACAGATGGCCGTTGATTAGTCGGGCGGATTCAGACAGGCTAAGACTCATCATGCAGCGGTCTCCTCCAGTGCCAGCAGCACCTGTTCGCGATCGCTGAAATCCAGTCTCTGATCACCCACCAGTTGGTAATCTTCGTGCCCTTTACCGCACACCAGAACCAGGTCACCGGCACTGGCTTGAGCAACAGCCGTCCGGATGGCCTGAGCCCGATCACGCTGCACCAAGGCGCCGCTGGGCCGCTCCATCCCACCCTGGATATCGGTGATGATCCAGTCGCCATCCTCAGTCCTGGGGTTGTCGTCGGTGAGAATCACCCGGTCCGCCAGACGTTCGGCAATCTTTCCCATCTGCGGGCGCTTGCCGCTATCCCGGTCACCTCCACAGCCAAACACACAGATCAGCTGCCTATCGGTGTGTGCTCTTGCCGCAATCAGAGCATGCTCCAGGGCATCGGGCGTATGGGAATAATCCACAACAACCAGGGGAAGATCTCCACCACCCAGGCGTTCCATCCGGCCCGCCACTGTCTCCAGAGTGGATAACCGCTCCAGGGCCGCCTGTAGTGAATAACCTCGGAACAACAGCACGTTTAATACCGCCAACAGGTTGCTGACATTGAAGCGTCCCAGCAATCCGGTCTGAAGCTCGCCATCACCACGGCTGGTCTGTACCCGCACCGTCATGCCATGTCCATTCATTTGAATGTCCTGCGCCCAGACCCATCCATCCAGCCGTTCTGAGATCTCATCTTGGTTGTTAAGACCATATCCCAGGGCTAAAACACCCGCAGGCAGTCTCTCCAACACCCGAGCCCCAAACGGATCATCCAGATTAACCACCGCACAGCGAATACCAGGCATTCTGAACAGACGCATTTTGGACGCCCCGTAGGCCTCCATGCTGCCGTGATAATCCAGGTGATCCCTGCTCAAATTGGTAAATACCACCACATCAAAATGTATGGCCTCGACCCGCCCCTGTTCCAAGGCGTGAGAGGAGACCTCCATGGCCACAGACTGAGCATCTTGTTGGCGCATATCATTCAGTATGCGTTGCAGCTCTAAAGGGCCTGGAGTGGTGTGGGTACCGGGCTCAAGGTCATCTGGAAATCCATTGCCGAGAGTTCCGACGATCCCGCATTTTGCGTGCTCCCCGAGGGCTTGAGCCAAAAACATGGCACAGCTGGTCTTGCCATTAGTTCCGGTAAACCCGGTCACACTCATGTGATGACTCGGGTGCTGATAAAAACGTCCGGCAATCTCACTTGCCAGCTGACCCAGTTTGGGAATTGCCATGACTGGGACAGCCAAGTCTTCGGGCATTGCATCCAACTTTTGTTTGTTCCAATTCTCATCCGGTTCATAGGCCACGGCCACGGCACCGTTCTCCAGCGCTTGAGACAGGTAATCCATACCATGCTGATCGCCACCGGCGCAGGCCAGAAAAAGTCCGCCTGGCTGAATACCGCGACTATCCAGACTGAGTGAGCTGATGGAACACTCCGCATCCAACTTGGCGGCAGTAACACCACTCAGGAGATCAGCAAGCTTGTATGCGGAAAGAGTCTGTTGTGTTTCCATCACCTTCTCCCCACGGACTCTGCTACGCGCAGTCCCACATGCGACGGATCATCTGGCGATACATTCAACAGGCGCAGCGCACCACCCATCACCTTTGAAAACACTGGCGCGGCCACCAGTCCACCGTAATATTTCCCGGCGCTTGGCTCATCGAGCATAACCACCATCACCAAACGTGGATTACCAGCCGGAGCTAGACCGGCAAACACCGAAACAAACCTATCCTCTGCATAGCCACCGGAGATACTTTTACGTACCGTCCCGGTCTTACCCGCAACCCGGTACCCCTTAATTGCGGCAGCCGGGGCGGTTCCACCTGAAGAAACTACGTCTTCTAACATGGAACGCACGATACGGGCTGTGGATGCCTTAAATACCCTCTTGCCCTTTGCCGGTTTTTCTTGCCGCAGCATAGTTATGGGAAAACTGACTCCATCGGCTGCCAATACCAGATAAGCACGCGCCAATTGCAACGGCGTGACGGATAGTCCATATCCAAATGAGATGGTGGCATGATCAAATTTGGACCACTGTTGAAATGCTGCTAGATGACCACCTGCCTCTCCGGGAAAACCGCTGTAACTGGAAGAGCCAAAACCGAGATTGCTAAGGCTTTCCCACAAATCGCGTGATGGAATAGTCAGAGCAATCTTGCTGATACCGACATTGCTGGATTTCCTGATTATCGTTGCAACATCTATCAAGCCATAATTCCGGACATCCCTGATCAGGTTACGCCCCACCTTGTACCGCCCAGGCGAGGTATCAACCTTGGCGTCTGCGTGAATCTTTCCACGCTCTAGTGCAGTCGCAACAATGAATGGCTTCATGGTAGAACCGGGTTCAAACAGATCTGTCATGGCCCGGTTGCGGATACGACCACCACTCTTGTTGGCAGAATTGGGATTAAATCCCGGTTGATTCACCATGGCCAGGACCTCGCCGGTCTTGGCATCCAAAACGACAACCGAGCCGGAACGAGCCTTGTGCTTGCTGACCGCCGCCATTAATTCGCGATAGGCCAAAAACTGCAGACGCCAATCCAAGCTCAGGGTCAGGGTTTGTCCCGGCTTGGGTGATTGTATATTTTCAACATCCGCCACCACCCGAGCACGCCCGTCCCTGATGACACGCTTGCTACCTGAGGTTCCGCTGAGCCATTCGTTATAAGCCAGCTCTATGCCTTCCTGACCCTTATCATCTATATTGGTAAATCCAACCACATGGGCAAACACCTCACCACTGGGATAGAAACGTCGATACTCGCGTTGCAGCTCAACCCCGGCCAGCTTTTTATCACGGACAACCTGCATCACCCGCTCACTCAAGTCTGGATTGGCCCGCCGTTTCAAATATACAAATGAGCGGTCTTGCCTACGCAATAGTTGCTTGCGCAGATCTTTCACATCCCGGCCCAAGGCTGCGGCAAGCGGAGCCAAATCCTTCAATTTAGTACTTATCACCCGAGGGTTCGCCCAGATTGAATCTACCGGAGTACTAACGGCCAGGGGTTCGCCTCTGCGATCCAGTATCATGCCGCGGTGGGCAGGCACTTCCACTACCCGCAGATGACGGCGATCACCCTCTTGTTGCAGAAAATCAGTTTCAAAGATCTGCTGATCCACGGCACGCCAGATCACCGCAAGCCCCGCAATCGACAGCAGGAAAAGTAAGGTCACGCGACGGGCGCGATAGCGCGGTGGCTCGGCCTGCTCACGCTTCAGTGTTGTAGCTGCTCGCTGTTTGCGTCTCTCGCTTGCCCTAATCACGGCCTGATCACCTTTACTTCCTCGACCAGAGGAATACGCATGTTTAGTTTTTCCCGCGCAATTCGTTCAACCCGTCCATGAGTGGCCCAGGTGCTCTGTTCCAGTTGCAACTTTCCCCACTCCACATCCACCGCATCACGTTTCTTTCTGAGTGATTCCAACTCGACAAATTGACTGCGCGACGCATATTTCGCATACACCACTCCGGTGGCGGAAATCACTACAGCCATACCCAACACGACCACGAAGATAAAGTTGTGATGCCTCATGCCATTCGCTCCGCAACTCTAAGCACAGCACTTCGCGCCCGGGGATTGGACGCAATTTCATCGGTTGACGGGTGTATCGCCTTGCCCACAGCCTTCAACTTCGGCTTTAACTGTTCCTGGGTCACCGGCAACCCCAAAGGAAAATCATCACCACGCTCGCCGTCACGAATAAAGCGCTTCACAATCCTGTCTTCCAGAGAGTGAAAGCTGACCACAACCAGGCGCCCTCCCGGAGCCAGAACATCCAGCGACTGCTCAAGACACTGCTGCAGATCCTCTAGCTCTCCATTTATAAAGATACGGATTGCCTGGAAGCTGCGGGTTGCCGGGTGCTTCTCCCGCTCTCTCGTTGGGCTGGCCTGCTTGATGATGGCCGCCAACTGCCCAGTCGTAGTTATCGGATTTTCCTGACGCACCTCCACAATTGCCCTGGCAATCCGCTTGGCAAAGCGCTCATCTCCATACTCCTTAAGTACCCGCGCTATATCCTTGTCTTCTGCCACGGCCAACCACTGAGCTGCACTCATGCCTGAACTGGTGTCCATACGCATATCCAACGGACCATCCCGCAGAAAACTAAAACCGCGCTCAGGATCATCCAACTGAGGAGAAGAGACCCCAAGGTCCAGCAGCAGGCCGTTGACCTTTCCAGCTACTTCGCTTTGTTGTGCCAACCGTTCCAACATGGCGAATGATCCATGTTTGATTGAAAATCTTTCATCCCCGCCGAATTGCTCGTTGGCATGGACAATGGCTTCCGGGTCTTTATCTATCGCTAGTAACTGCCCCGCATCCCCAAGTCGCTGCATAATCGCGCCGCTGTGTCCGCCCCGACCAAAAGTTCCATCCACATATATGCCAGATGGAGATACAGTGAGGGCCTCCAGCGCCTGTTCGAACAGCACCGGGACATGGTCGCGTTGAGCGTTCATTATATTGAGAGTGTTTCCAGCTCGTCCGGCAGATCCAGCTGTTCCAAATCAGCTTCAAGCCAGCTCTCACGCTGCTCGTTCCAACGCCCCTCATCCCACAATTCAAATTTATTCCCCTGCCCGATCAGCACGGCATGCTTATTCATTTGGGCAAACTCTCTCAGAGGTGGGGGCAACAAGATTCGCCCCTGGCCATCCATATCCACCTCTGTCGCATGACCAACCAGCAGACGCTGCAACCGGCGCGCGGCCTTATTAAACGAAGGGAGGCGCATCAGCTTGCGCTCAATCTCTTGCCATTCAGGGGCCGGGTAGATCAGCAGGCAATGGTCATTGGGGTCAATGGTGATCACCAACTGCGAGGCACAGCAATCTTTCAGGCGCTCACGATAACGCGTCGGTATCGCAAACCGCCCTTTGGCATCCAGATTGAGACTGTTAACACCGCGAAACAAGACTGGGCCTCCCCTTTCAACCTTCCATAAAAACCCACTTTTCACCACTTAACGCCATCATAGGTAACGTATTCCCCACCTGTCAAGGTAATTACTCCACAAAAACAGGAAAAGTCCCTTTAAAGACAGTAGGTTACAGAGGGAACCAATGGGAAACCAACGAAATAAAACACGCTAAAACAGTGCGATAAGAATGCTACTTAAAGTGATTTATTAGGAGTTGCGCTGGGAATTAGCGGTATTCGCAGGGCGAAATCACCACCACTCCAGACGGATTAATACAGACTTAAAAGGTGAGAGTCGGCCTGCAGGCCTGATATTACAACTCAAATCGTAACTATTGTGCAGACTGAAGAGCATGTTCAAGGTGCCCTACTAACCAATAGGGCCAGCCATAAGCATGCTAATGAGATTTCAGATATTGCTACCAATCCAAACGCCAAGGCCCGCGTCAAGACAGTTATCTCTATGAGCTATAATCTCGGCATGCGGGTGTCAGCCGAAGATGTGGAGACTGATGAACAGCTAGCTTTTCTGACGAAACAGGGGTGTGATGAGACCCAACCTTTCCTCTTTAGCCCCCCACTGCCCACCGTTGAATTTGAGCACCGCCTACAATAAGGGATAATCCGATCCATGCTAAGGGTGCTGTTGGTTACATTATGGATTGCTGCCCTCGGAACAGGTGAAACCCATAGCGCCGAACCTCTGCCGCCCTGTGGGAGTCAGAGCCACCCCGCTTACCCAAAACAATCAGGCAAACTGAAGATCCGGATCTGGAAAAACAAAGACCTTGCGCCGGACTGGCAGCCGCCGGCCTGCACAGGATGGCAAGGCCGAGAGTTTTCCATAATGCTGGCAGCGGTCGGCCGCTTTAACAATCCTAGGGGAATCAGGGGCATCCTGGAAAAGAGCGCGAAGATCTCAACACTTTCCGGCCTGCGCTACTGGTCCGTCAGCCGCAACGAGTGGGCCACCTTGATCGACGAAGCCTACGCACTAAAGGGTCCGTCCCGGAACCAGCGCCGTAAAGATTTCGCACTCCATGAACTGCAGATCGGCCGCAAGTATCACTATTGGCAAAAAGAGCAAACCACCGCGGGTGAGATGATCTACCATTTCAGGCTACTGGAGAAGAACCCTGGGCGGCTGGTCATGACCGTGGAGAACGCAAGCCCGGGGGAATTTCTCGGCATCACTATCTTGGGAGTGGGGGAAGGACAACACATCTATTTCTTCGAACGCCTGGACAAAGGGGTATGGGGCTATTACAGCCTTGCCAGAATCAACCAGCGACACGACTGGTTCCCGATCCCCGACGCCTCCTATGCAAACCGGGCAACGGCTGTGTTTCGCCACTTCGCCGACTTGCGTGAAGGGGATTTGCCGATTATTAGTGAGTGACCTTACTGCTTGCTGCCCACCCAGGAATCAATAGTAGATAAAGGGTAGCGTCCCCTTTACCCACATCCCCTTTACCCACACCTTTACCCAAGAAACCTTGCAAGATGGGAAACAGATTTGGCAGGAGAAGTTAGTCAACTGAACTTGACCTGACAATACAGGTTTCCAGAAAACTGGTAATTGTCAGATCAAGTCGCGACTACTACAGTTTAACTAACCCACCAGCTTTAGCTGGTGGTTGTTAAGTTCATTGTTGATTTTATGGGTTGAAATTCCTATCCTTTATCCTTAGACAGACAGAATTAGAGACTTAAGGAATTAAAACAGTCCACAGGAGAGCGTATCATCATGATTTTCCAAAGAGCAGGTTTGTTACTGCTACTTAATCTGTTCCTGCTTTCCTGCTCCATCAACAGCGCGACAGCCGATGACTTCAATGTCAATGAAGAGGGTGTCGCCCTTCATGGTTACGACCCGGTCGCCTATTTTAACAGTACCCCAAAAAAAGGCAGCTCAAGGATAACGGCCAGCCATGCAAATGCCGTATTTTATTTTGCAACACAGGAAAATCTGAAACAGTTTCAGAGCAACCCTGACAAGTACACTCCCCAGTTTGGCGGCTACTGCTCCTATGGTGTGCGTATGGGGAAGAAGCTTGATATCGACCCCGAGTCCTATGCAGTACGTAAAAATCAGCTCTATTTATTATTAAATCGATCAACCAAGGAGCTATGGGATAAAGACCGTGGTCGCAACATCGCCATTGCAGACCGGCTTTGGCCTTCGATCAACCCGGTACCCGCCAGCAAACTAAATAGTGCCAAATAATAAATTCTCGTCCATAACTGACAGAAAAAGCAGTTATCGGCAATTCCTCTGGCTATTTCTACCTGTCTGCGCGGCTGTATTTTTCAGCCTAATTATTGCCTTTGCATGGCAACAATACAGTGAAAGCAAGCATGGCATCATCAATAAACTGGAAACTCTGGCCACCACCTATTCGTTATTACTTGCCGAACCCGTAATGCAGGGCGACAGAGGAACAATTGACGCCTATATAGTTTCATTGCTGTCCGATAGTGACATCGCATTAATACATATCACTACAGATGACGGCCAGAGCTTACACAGATTCGGCAACATCAATGAGATAGACAAAGACCATCAACGTCAAGTATCTATAAAATTCGCCACGGAAGAAGGCATACAAAATGCCGGGGAACTGACACTCGGTGTCAGCATTGAGCACATCAAACAGCAGGCATACTATCACCTGGAACTTTCTATCGTGCTTTTCCTGTCCATCGTCATCACCGTAATCGTCATCTCTCGCGTCGCCTTTCAACGCACCATTGGCCAACCACTACGGACCATTATCAGTGCCATGGAATCTTTCGAGGAAGACCGTATACCCAGGCCCATTCATATGACATCTGGGGATGAAATCAATCAGGTGGCAACCACTTTCAACACCTTGCAACGCCGTCTGGCTGATTATCAGGGTAAACTTCAACAGCTACTCCACAGCAAGACTGAAGCACTGGACGACGAACTGAACAAACACATGCAAACAACCGAGCAATTGTTTGAGGCTCGCTACCGCGCACAAATCACTCTCAACTCACTTTCCGAATCAGTCATTACCACTGATGGCCTCGGTATCATCAATTTCATCAACCCCGCAGCCGAACATCTGATCTCATTAGATCCCGACGAAGCGAATGGAAAGCCAATATCAGGTATATTGAACCCAAAGGATGATCTGAATTATTTTTCAAAAGACACGATAGACAAGATACTCTCAGACCAGGAACCCGGTTTGCACATCCCTGAGGCGCATATAACAACGCTAAGCGGCGCAAGTATCATCATCAATGGAGCCATTACCCAATTGCTCAACTCACGTGATGGAATTATTGGCTTATCCCTCGTCATACGCGATATAACGGCTTCAAAACTACTGGAAGACAAGCTGTCACACGAGGCATCACATGACCCATTAACCGGCCTGTTAAATCGCCGAGCATTCGAAAGCAGGGTACAAGAATATATCCAGGATACGCAGATCAACGGCACACAACATATGATCTGTTACCTGGATCTGGACTACTTCAAGGTGGTAAACGATACCTGCGGGCACCAGGCCGGTGATGAGATACTCAGAAGTCTGACGCGGGAGCTAAAAACCCGGCTACGCAATAATGATATTCTCGCGCGACTCGGCGGAGATGAATTTGCCCTGCTGTTAAACAACTGCTCCTTCGTTGACGCAGAATCCCTGTGTAACAAGATTATCAACCATGTCAGCGCCTATAATTTTCAGTGGCAGGAACATCAGTTCAAAATCGGCGCCAGCATCGGCATTGCGGCAATCACAGCTGACACAGACTCCGTTGCCGATTTGCTGCGGAAGGCCGACCTCGCCTGCTATACAGCCAAAGAGAGGGGACGTAACCGCGTCCATGTTCACTCATAAAGAGTAAAGGGGTCAGAGCCCTTAGAGTAAAGGGGTCAGAGCCCTTTATGGCTCTTTGGGGCATCGGCTTTCGCAAAACGTTAACCTCTACTAATCCCAAACTTGAAATCTAAAATAAAGAGGGAGCCGGCCTGTAAGCCGGGTTCTGTCTTGAATGATCATTCATCTAGGATGCGCGTCGCCACGCATCTCAAGCAACCTACCCGGGGACCCTGTGGACCACAGGTTACGGCCGAAACCGTACGCCCCCCTATTTGGTCTTGCTCCGGGTGGGGTTTACCCTGCCACTACTGTTGCCAGTAGCGCGGTGCGCTCTTACCGCACCATTTCAACCTTACCGCCCGATCACCAAGGGCGACCGGGGTTGGCGGTGTATTTTCTGTGGCACTTTCCATAGGCTTGCGCCCCCCAGGAGTTACCTGGCACCCTGCCCTGTGGAGCCCGGACTTTCCTCTCTTCCAATAACGGAACAGCGATCATTCGGCCGACTCCCAGGCGCAAAGATAATACCGATACCGACCATAAGCAACCTTAAGCTGCACGATTTATTACAATTACCGCACAGGATGTATTGCCAAAAAACACCTAATTGAATAGGATTGAGGTTTTTTCCAGATAATTCCAGGGAAATTTTGCCGGTCGGCCACTGTTTATAGGGCCGACTTCTTGTTTTTTGGCCATGCTAAATTTGAGAGCATTAAGGGAATATTAAAGATGTCAGACCCCATCATGTCTACCTACAAACGGCTACCGGTCCAGTTTAACCGCGGGGAAGGTGCCTGGCTGTGGGATACAAATGATAAGCGCTACCTGGACGCACTGTCCGGTATTGCCGTATGCGGCTTGGGCCATGCCCATCCAGCAGTAAAAGATGCGCTGTGCCAACAGGCAGGAGAGTTGATCCACACCTCCAATATATATGGCATCCCCAAGCAGGAAGAGCTGGGGGAGACCCTGACGCGCATCTCTGGAATGAGCAAGGTATTCTTTGCCAACTCCGGAGCCGAGGCGAATGAGGCGGCAATCAAGATTGCACGCCTCCACGGCCACCAGAAAAAAATCTCAAACCCAGCCATTGTTGTTATGGAGAACAGCTTTCATGGCCGTACCCTGGCAACTCTATCCGCCACCGGAAGCCGCAAGGTTCAGGCCGGATTTGAGCCACTGGTAAGCGGTTTTATCCGGGTGCCATATAATGATGTAGACAGCCTGCATGCAGTGGCGAAAAACAACCCTAACGTAGTGGCTGTTCTGGTAGAGCCCATCCAGGGTGAGGGCGGGATCAATATCCCGGCTGATGACTACCTCAATCAACTGCGCGGCATCTGTGATGATAACGACTGGCTGCTGATGCTGGATGAGATCCAGACCGGAATGGGGCGAAGTGGGCGCATGTTCGCGCACCAGCACAACGGCATAGTCCCTGACGTAATGACTGTAGCCAAGGCCCTGGGCAATGGCGTGCCCATAGGCGCATGCCTGGCCCACGGCGCTGCGGCCGAGGTTTTTGGCATCGGCAACCACGGCTCCACCTTTGGCGGCAACCCACTGGTCTGTGCCGCTGCCTCAGCAGTAATCGCTACGCTAGAGCAGGATCAACTTGTGTCACGGGCCGAAACCCTGGGCAACAAGATCCTGGCTGACCTGGCCGATGCCCTGGAAGGGGTATCCGGGGTTGAAGAGATACGTGGCTGCGGACTACTGATAGGTGTAGAGTTGGATCGCAACTGTGGCGAGTTGGTCATGACAGCGCTTGAGCAGGGCCTGCTGATAAATGTTGCCGCAGACCGCACTATACGTCTGTTGCCACCACTCGTAATGACCGATGAACAGTCTGATGAAATGGTTCAAACCCTCTCTGGGGCGATCAAGCAGTTCCTCGCCACCGACCAGGAAGACTAGCCGTTTTTTAACCTGCGCGAATAAAAAAATGACCGACAACATAAACCAAAAACCACGGCATTTTCTGTCGTTGCTCGACCTGACCCCAGAGGAGCTACGCCAGCTTCTCACCCGGGCGTCTGAGCTCAAACAACTGTTACGTGCCGGAGAGACCCATACCTCCCTCAAGAATCGCACCTTGGCAATGGTGTTTGAGAAGTCATCCACCCGTACCCGCATCTCGTTTGAGGCTGGAATTACCCAGCTTGGCGGTCATGCCATCTTCCTCTCCCCCCAAGACACTCAGCTGGGACGCGGAGAGCCGATAGAGGACAGCGCTCGGGTCATGTCGCGCATGGTGGATTGCATCATGGTACGCACCTTTCACCAGAGTGATCTGGAGCTTTTTGCGCAACACTCTCAGGTACCGGTGATCAACGCCCTCACTGATCTATTCCACCCATGCCAGCTTCTCGCTGATATGCAGACCTATCAAGAGCATCGGGGAGATATTGTCGGCAAGACGGTGACCTGGGTTGGGGACGGCAACAATATGTGCCACTCCTACATCAACGCTGCCAGACAATTTGATTTTAACCTGAACATCGCCTGCCCCGAGGGTTATGAACCGAAACAACAGGTATTGGGTCCGGCCGCTGACCGCTGTCAGATCATCCATGACCCAATGGACGCAGCTGCGGGGGCCGATCTTGTAGTGACGGATGTCTGGGCCAGCATGGGCCAAGAGGAAGAACAGGCCAAACGGAAACAGGTCTTCGCAGATTATCAGGTAACCGATGAACTCATGGAGCAGGCAAACAGTGATGCGCTATTCATGCACTGCCTACCTGCCCATCGCGGGGAAGAGGTTACGGCATCGGTACTTGATCGCCCTGACAGCGTAGTCTGGGATGAAGCGGAGAACCGCATGCATTCGCAAAAAGCTCTACTGGAGATGCTTCTCTGCTGACAGCATGTTGCAGCAACGCCAAGTGGTTCCAACACCGATTCATCCTGTAATAACAATAAAGGCAGGACTAAATGAAACTGTTCAGCTTCAGGAACATCCGAATTCTTGTACTGCTGGTTATCCTGGCCATTGTTGCCATATACACCAAGCAACAACGTCTCTACTCCACCTCCTGGCTGGAACCGCTTGAGGTAGTGATCTTCCCTATCAATGCTAACGGCAGTAAAAAGACAGCGAGCTATATTGCAAACCTAGGCGACAGCAGCTTTGCTGCCATCGACCGTTTTACCGCCAAAGAGGCAAAGAGACACCAGCTATATCAATCAACCCCGACCATAACCAGACTTGGCCCCACCCTGACAAAGATACCTCCGGCACCACCTGAAAAAAACGCCTTCTTTCTAAAGATAGCGTTGTGGAGCATGCGGCTGCGCTATTGGGCTTGGCAGAATACCCCGGATGAATACTCCAATGACAACAGGGTTAGGATATTTGTGCTATATCACGGTATGAGTAATAACAAACCGTTGCAACACTCATTGGGTTTGCAGAAGGGCCTTTTAGGGATTGTCCACGCCTATGCATCAAAACAGCAGGACAAACAAAATAATATTGTTATCGCCCATGAACTTATGCACACGGTCGGCGCAACCGACAAATATGACGCCAAAGGCAACCCAATATTTCCAGATGGATATGCGCAACCAGAACGTAGCCCGCTGTTTCCTCAATACAGAGCCGAGATAATGGCCGGCCGCATACCTGCGTCGCGTACAGATTCAACCATGGCCCTGAGCTTGGACAGCTGTACGATCGGAACAAAGACAGCGAGCGAAATTTCCTGGTTGGATATAAACTAGTAAAAACATTTAACCATTGAACTCATAGCATAAAGAGAGGGATCAACCATGACTATCCGCATAGGTATCAACGGCTTTGGACGCATCGGCAGAAACATATTTCGCGCTATCCGTCAGGATGATGCATTCGCAAACATGGAGATCGTAGCAGTAAACGACCTTACCCAATTGGAAACATCGGCCCATCTGCTCAAATATGACTCTGTCATGGGACGGTTTGATGGAGAGGTATCAGTTACCAATAACGGCCTGACGGTAGACGGACGCGAGATCGTCTTCACCAGATTCAAAGACCCGGCTGAGATCCCTTGGGGTGATAACAATGTGGATTACGTATTAGAGGCCACCGGGCTGTTCTGTAACCACGATCTTGCATCAGGACACCTGAAAGGTGGAGTACGCCGGGTAATCTTATCCGCCCCGGCCAAGGGTGATGTCAAGACTATCGTCATGGGGGTAAACGAGGACGAGTACGATCCTAACAAACATACCATTGTGTCTAACGCCTCCTGCACCACCAACTGCCTGGCCCCTGTGGCCAAGGTTATTCTGGACCGCTTTGGCATCACCCGCGGCCTGATGACCACCATCCACGCCTACACCAATGACCAACGCCTATTGGATTTTCCTCATTCGGATCTACGCCGGGCCAGGGCAGCAGCTATGTCGATGATACCAACCAAAACCGGCGCTGCGGCTGCCGTTGCCCTGGTAATACCAGCACTGGCAGGAAAGTTCGACGGGCTGGCAGTGCGGGTACCGACCGCCAACGTCTCCCTGGTTGACGTGGTTATGGAAGTAGAGAAACAGACCACCACATCCGAGGTAAATCAAGCTCTAAAAGAAGCAGCCAACCGCTATCTCGGCTATACCGATGAACCACTGGTCTCGATCGATTTCCAGGGCGACCCCCACTCCTCTATCGTGGATGGCGGCTGCACAAAAGTTCTAGGCAAATCGGTTAAGATCATGAGCTGGTACGATAACGAGTGGGGCTACTCCAACCGCATGCTAGACCTAGTCAACCACATGCAGTCACAGGAAATCTAACCAGCAAAATGTGTAGCATTACATGATAGACAAAGTAAAGCAGGGCTTAGGCACCTCAGACGCCCTACGTGCCAATCTATTGGAAACGGCGGTGGATCATGTACAGATTGATCCCCGCCACCAGATACTGAGAGAACCGGTAAAGGGTTACTCCGGTCTGATAAAGGGCCTGGACAAACTCCTGTACGAACTCAATCATCCGTTCCACAACTGGCGTCTGATTCTGCCTGAGTTACGTAGTTTTGTACTCAAAAACAACAGCCGCTATCTTGCCCATGAGGCCGGTCCCGAATGTGCGACAACCATACTTCAGGTGTTTCTGGAGGCGCTGGAAGAGTCGGGGAAATTCATCTCTCCTGAGGAGGTAGCCGAGGCCATCAGCGCCTATCTGGACAAACTTGTTTCAGACTTGAATGTGGAACAGATACCTGGCTATCTGGACGCACTGTCCCAGATATTCGCACAACTCGGAACCCTGTCAAAACAAAACCTGCTAACCCTTTCCAGCAGCTACCACCCCATTCGTACCACACTAAAGAATCTGGTTTCCAAGGCAAAGGGGGCTGAGCTGGAACAGGGGTTTGACTGGCTACCATTCTGCTCCTTTCAAAGTAGTTGCCTGCACCACACCTATAACTTCTGGCTGAAACAGGACGATCCAGCAAACCACTGCAACATCCCCACTACCGGGCTGGACGCGATATCTCACCAAACCATCCGCGCCAACCTGGAGAATCTAACCGGGATCGATAACGAACCTGCCTCAGCCCAACAGTTAGAGCGCCTAGTAGAACTATCAACCTATCTGGATATAGTAAGAGGTTATCGACTACTGGCGACCCAACTGGGAGCCGCAGAGTCAGAACGACTCAACCAGAACTACAAACTACTGTTTTTGTTTCACATCATGGAGATCGACGGACTCTCCATGATCCACGAAGAGACCCTGAAAGAGATCAACCGCAATCTGGTCCAACTGGTGCGTAAACAACCATACGATGAGATTGAAGAGTTCTTCCTGCGGGCGTTTGTGTTTCTGCGCGCCAATGTAAAACGCTTCCCCCACACCGCGCTGCAGAGCATCGAGGTGCTGGGTACAGAGATCCTTAAATGCAACAACGGACGTCTGGTAGAGGCCTTCCTGGCCCAGGCCATACGTTTTGGTTTTCAGTACAGTTCAGTTCAGGGGGTAACAGAAGACTGGCAACCGATCTTCAACACATCCCATCTCTACAACATCAGGGTGTGGATGAACCTCATCATCCAAAACCCGGAATGGTGCTCCACCCTGCTCTCGGCCTTGATCATAAACATCAAACTATCCGGCACCTGTATCCGAGATACCGATCTATTCCAAAAAGAGATCACCCGCCTGCTCAACAGCGACCTGGGCCCGGTCTATAACCTGGTTAAACAGTTCACCCGGCTGCTCCCGGTATTCTTCAATGAGATCGGTTCAGAGGGGATTCTGCGCGAGGTATCCACCGAACTGGATGAGACCCACAAACGCAAGGACAAGTTGATCCATTTTCTGCGCAAACAGAGTCATGTGGAAAGCTCCAACATAATCGTCGATTTCATCCACGGCATCATTCGCTTCTGGCGCACACTGGATAAACAGGCCATCGCCCCTTACATCCCGAAAGAACTTTTGCATCAGATCGATCTGAATGGAGAGTATGTAACATGGGTGCACCAGATCACCGTCGAACTGTTTGAAAACTCGGAATTTCAGCGCGAGGATGAACTGCTCTCATGGCCCAGAGGAGAGATGGAAAAACGCATCACGGCCATGACCGACCACCCCGAGTCCGAACTGCGCCGGGTGGTTCTGCTGATCCGCATGTATCAGCTGGTAAATCTGAAATATGACCTGGGTTTTCAAGAGATCAAGCATCAGGCGCAAGAGATCGTGGAGAGCGGCCTGCCCGATATCAGCCACATGATCAAGGCCATGCAGGCGGACGATCCGTACTCCGGCCTGGAGGCAATACTGGACATCCTGGAGAAGCTGAAGGATATAACCCTCAGCCCGGATAAGTTTGAGGCGCGTGAAGATATATTCCACAAACGCCACATAGCCACAGACATACCCTCGGTCTATGGTCGCTATCAAGAAAAGAAATTCGACGCCCTCAGCCTCGCCTTTCGCCTGGAGAACCTGGCCAACGTATATCTGGAACAGCTCACTGCCAGCGCCAGCGACATCCTGCTTACCCAGGCCACCTTCTACCGCGTGGTCAAGGCCCTGCGTCTGTTTATCCGCGCATTGGCGATCGATGGAATTGCCTCCAGACGCCTGGAAAACCAGGTCGATGTACTGGAAAACTCCCTTAAGGTAAAACGCTTCTCCTACCTGCAGTACCTGGATATCTTTCGCGGTCTGTCTGAGGCGATCTCGGACATACGTTACACCTACTACACCAACCACCATCGCGACACCCTGGCGGTAATCGTCCCCCAGATTCCGCAAGACGCCCTGCTGCCGACCTATCGTAACCATGTGGACTCTGATGCGGCCGGTACCCTAAGCCGCATAGCAGAGAGTTTTGAGCGAGATCTGATCGCAGAGACCATCGGCATCCAGTCACTGGACAACTACATCACCCGGGTCTATCAGGTACTGAATGAGCAGGAGGCGCATCTGCGTGGAGACTACCTGGATCTACTCATGACCTATGATCCGAAAAAACTGTTCTGTCAGCTCCATTCCCAGAATGAGCATACTCGCGATCTCATCCACCTAGGTAACAAGGGATACAACCTGACACAACTCATCAAGCTCGGAGTTAAGATTCCGGCAGGCAGCGTACTCACCTCTGAATTCTTCCGCTGCCAAGAGATAATCCACCGCTTCCCTCCGGCCTGGCAGGATTTCACCAGCCGCCTGGACAAAGAGATCAAATATATCGAAAAGACCACTGGGCGCCGCTTTGGCAGTCGCAGCGATCCACTACTGGTCTCGGTGCGCAGTTGCCCCATCATCTCTATGCCGGGGATGATGGCCACCGTGCATAATCTCGGCATCAACGAAGAGATAGTCCAGGAGCTAGCTAAGAAGACTGGAAAACCCTACTTTGCCTGGGACACCTATCGCCGCTTCATCCAGTCCTGGTGCATGAGCGGCGGGATGGAACGCGATGAGTTCAGCACCATCATGCGCGAGGCCAAAGAGCGCTACGGGGTCGACAAAAAACAGCACTTCAACGCAGAGCAGATGCGGGAACTGACCCTGAGCTACAAACAGGCGGCAAGTGATCACGGCCTGGCCATCCCAGACGACCCCTGGATGCAGCTACACGAGGCCATCAATCTGGTGATCGCCTCCTGGAATGCAACAGAGGCGGCAAAGTACCGCAGCCTGATGGATATATCGGATGAATGGGGTACTGCCGTGCTGATCCAGGCCATGGTTTTTGGCAACCTGAACCAGGACTCAGGCACCGGGGTGCTGTTTACCGCCCACCCCTACCGCAAGCTGAGTCAGGTCACCCTGTGGGGCGACTACACACCTGGCAATCAGGGCGAGGATATCGTAGGCGGACTGGTTGCCACCAAACCCATATCTATCGAACAGGCCGAGTTAGATGACCGCCCGGTGGAGCAGAGCATGGAGGTGATGTTCCCAGAAATCTATGGCGCACTGCTCAAGCTGTCACGGGAACTGGTGTATAACCAAAACTGGAACAAACAGGAGATGGAGTTCACCTTCGAAGGCATGGGCGCCGATGACCTTTACCTGCTACAAACCAGGGATATGGTTACCTCCAAGATCCAGTCCCTGACCCACTTCAAGCAGACAGAAGCACTCAAGACCGGCTTGCTGGGACGCGGTATCGGTGTCTGCGGCGGGGCCATGTCCGGACGGGCCGTATTCAATATCGAGAACATCGAAGAGCTACGCGCAGAGTCGCCAAACACCACTTTGATCCTGATCCGATCAGATACCGTGCCCGAGGATATCCACGAGATCTCCCGGGCGGACGGTGTCCTCACCGCCCGTGGCGGCCAGACCTCCCACGCCTCCATCGTCACCATTCGCCTGGAAAAGACCTGTGTGGTTGGCTGTGAGGCGCTGAAGGTATACGAAGCAGAGAGCCGCTGTGCCATCAAAAACGTCGAGATTCGCTTTGGTGATACCATCAGCATAGATGGGCGGAGCGGCATCCTGCTACGCGGAGAGCACCCCACCGAGACAGGCCCGGAAGGGGCCAACGCATCCAGGTTGATATAAAGGCCAGCTCCAGTAAAATTACACTCCCAGCTATTCCATTCGGCATGGTTTAGCGTTTATTGAATAATAGAATCATCCCTTTCACAGGAGAACTCAGCAGAATGGGAACTGAAACCAGCGCCTTAAAGTTAGGCATCAATGGTATGGGGCGAATTGGCAAACTGTCGCTGTGGCACCATATCGCCCGCAAATCCTTTTCTGAGATAGTGATAAATCTGGGTCGAGATGCTGGCCAGGGACTGTCTGATATTGCCCAGATAATAGAGAAAGACAGCAGTTACGGACGCCTCGGAAATTTCCTGTATGGTTTTAATGCCCCTCGCTCAGTGATTGAAAACCTGAATGAGGAGACCGGCACCATGAGCGTGGACGGGGTGCCAGTCAAGATACTGCGCACCGATAGAAACCCCAAAGACATAGCCTGGGGCGAAAACGGAGTGCGTCTGGTAGTTGACACCACCGGGGCCTATACCGACCCCACCGTACCAGGCGATGATGCCAAAGGTTCACTGCGCGGACACCTGGAAGCCGGCGCAGAGAAGGTGGTCCTGTCTGCCCCATTCAAGATAAAGAATCAGGGCCTGGTCATGCCGAACGACGCCATCACCACCGTCATGGGCATCAACGGCAGTGATTTTGACCCCAGCAGACACAATGTACTCTCCGCCGCATCCTGCACTACCACCTGTCTCTCATTCATGATGAAACCCATGCTGGACGCCATCGGCTCTGACCACATACTGTCCGCATCCATGGTGACCATACACTCCGCCACCGGCAGCCAGAAGGTTCTGGACACCGTACCCAAGGCAGGCGCCAAGGATATCCGCAAGAATCGCAGCATCATGAACAACATCATCCTCACCACCACCGGTGCAGCCAAGGCCCTGAAGCTGGTGCTACCGGAGATGGGAGACATCGGCTTCATGGCGGAGTCCGTGCGCATCCCCACCGCCACCGGCTCCTTGATCATCCTGACCCTGAACATCCAGGCGGAAGATCCATCCAAACCGGTCAATCGTAAGGATATCAACGCCATCTACAAGTCCGCTGCTGAGGGCCCTTTGGACGGTTACCTGGCCTACTCCGAGCACCAGAACGTCTCCTCCGACATCATCGGCTACCCCAAGGCGGGCGCCACCATCGAATCCACCGAGACCCATACCCGCACCGCCACGGTGCGCATGTATCCGCCAGGCGGCGGCGACCCCTTGGAGGCCCCGGTCACCAAGGTGGTGATCTACGGTTGGTATGACAATGAGCTTGGTAGCTACACCAATATACTGGGCGACCGCCTGGTCAGCATTGCTGAAAAGATGCTGTAAAGTCAGCCCCCGATGGACAGCTCTAAATATCAGGACCTGGGCGATGACATCTTCTGTATCGAGGCCATGTACCAACGCCCCGGTCTGGCCTGCTGCTACCTAGTACAACAAGGCGATGCAGCGGCAGTGATAGATACCGGCACAGCCCACACCATCCCTAACATCCTGAAACTAATAGCCCAACAGGGTCTACAACCGGAACAGATAAAATATGTAATGCCCACCCACGTCCATCTGGATCATGCAGGTGGCGTGGGTGAGTTGATGCGGGTACTACCGGAAGCAGAACTGGTGGTACACCCGTTTGGCTCCCGCCACATGATCGACCCCAGCAAACTAGCGGCTGGAGCCACCGCAGTCTACGGCGAAGCCAAGTTCAACGATGATTTTGGCCAACTCAAGGCAGTCCCGGAACAGCGGGTGATAGAAGCCCCCGACGGCTTCAGCATTGATCTCAATGGACGCCGACTGCTTTGCCTGGACACACCTGGGCACGCCCGTCATCACTACTGTGTGTACGACGAGAAGAGCAACGGCTTTTTCACCGGCGACACCTTCGGGATCTCCTACCGCGAGTTCGACAGCCCCAACGGCCAGTTCATCTTCGCACCATCCACCCCGGTTCAATTCGACCCGGATGCCTGGCATAAAACCATAGACCGCTTGATGAGTTACTCGCCAGAACAGATGTATCTGGCCCACTACTGCCGTATTACCGATCTGCCCCGCATGGCGGATATGCTGCGCCAGTCCATAGACACATATGTAGAACTATGCGGATCCGTCACGAAAGAAAACCGTTATGAACAGCTAAAGTCCGGCCTATTGGATATCTATCTAACCCAACTCAAACAACACGGCTGCACCCTGCCATTGAAAAAACAGAAAGAGCTGTTGAGTCTGGACCTGGACATCAATGCCCAGGGCCTGGATATCTGGATGCAGAAGCAGGAGAAGGTTGGGGGTTAACAAGAATTAACCCCCATGCTGTCATCCAGTGGCTTGACCACTACTATTTTCGTCATCCCCCGCCGAGTAACCCGCATTATGGATAATAAAAATTTAAACATATTTCCTCATTTTATTATTGGCATCTAACGTCGTAAATAACCTGTCATTTTGAGAGCGCTAGCGAACAAAATGTCAGGTTGATTTACTTTGTTAGGGCTACTCTGATTCATCACTAAACTCAATTTTAAGCGGTAGATCAGACATAGCATAGTGAACAAATTGCTTACCTAGTTCAGTTAAATCATACCCTTCTTCTTCATCAAACGCTGACACAGGAGGCTTTGGCCCGCTTCCCTTTGGCCTTCGTTTTGTTTGCTTAGGAATAGTATTACCGTAGTAATCAACTTCTCTATGTTGCCTGATTATACCTCCTGTACTTAAATCCCTTATCAACAGCTTATATAAGTCAGCATCAGCTGAGTCTTCGCGGACTTGGGTTTTACCTATTCTTCTCCATATTTCTCCACGAGAAATACCATCATTATTGTAAATTGAACTTATAACTTGAAAATGCATTTCAGAATATGTATTTATCCAATCAATAAACATTCTTATAACATCATCACTTGTTAGATTAGTTGTTGCTGCATTAGAAAGGATATTTCTTATGTAAACTCTTTTTTCATCACTTTCTGCTCCAGACCATTCACGAAAAGTCTTTTTCAAAAGTGATTGGTACTCTCTACTTTCTACTCTCTTTGAAATTGACTCATCTTGTAAATCAAGACGCGCCATTATTTCTATGATTGTATCTTCTTTTTCTTTTAACTCATCATGCAGCATTCTTACCCAGTGCTCAAAGAACCTATTTATCTTTTCTTGCTCATTCTCTGACCAAGCCCCAGCTATTGCTGAGCAAATACCGCCTGCTACGGGAACTACACCACCAATTGCCTGTAATGCCCCGCGCGATATTTTTGCTGCCTTTGATCCTTCAGGAAGTTTAATGTCTTCCTCTTTATTATTTTCATCACTCATAAAGTTTTCCTGTGGCCCTAACGACCAAGCTGTGCGGCGTGAACGAAGCGCAGCGTAGTGAACGTCCGAACGAGCGCCTTGTTATGTGCGATATTTGCCAATGTTTTCACTTATTTCATAAATCGCCGCTTTAAGAACCTGCAAACATATTTTTGCAGTATGTTCTCTAGGGCTAAACCCTGAACTCATTTGCTCAAATGGGTGTATGTAATTTCTAAAATCTCTCAACGAATGGCTAAATTTATGTGTGTCATACTGAATCAACTTCAGTTCTTTTGCCACATCAATAAAACCGGCAAGACTCCATTCATGGAACTGTTTGACTTTTCCACTACTATCTTTAGGTGAAGAATTAGCAACGTTAAATATTTTAGGATATTTTATAGCTAAGCCTAGAAGGATGCCTTCTAAGGTGCTTCCTGCTAGTAAAATAACCGCCAATGGTGAGTTAGCTTTAAAGCAGTTTTCAATTTCTTTAATTCTCGATTGGAGAATATCTGTAACAGGACCTTCTAAGCCAAGGCCACTAACATTAACTTCATTAAATTCACGATTTAAAAAGTCATTTTCAGTTGCTTTTTCCGGTTGCTCATCTATCTCCACTTTATCTTGTCGCTTGAATGTGATTTCTGCCTCATCCCTTACTACCTTCCATTTGTCGAATGCCAAGTATTGATTCAAATCTTTAATGAACACGTCTAGTTCATTAATGCGACCAATAAAGTTTACAGGCGAAAACACTTCTCTAATACATTTATCGAGTTGCGGTGTTCCATTTATTGCTTCTAGTTTTTGGTCTGTATACATCCATCGTGATGGAAAGCCTTGGCCATATTGCTCATTGAATCCTAGCCCATTAAAAAGCTTCACTAATTGGGGGCCAGAACGGTATTCCGTTTCTTCATTTATTAGCTCTCTAAATTTCTCCAAGGATTTCTTACTTAGAATCATGAATAATCTTCATTGATTGGTAGCACATAACTATAATTCGACGTCATAATCGACGTGTTAAAACACATCAATATTGACGCATAAAAATCATACTGTATCATAACCTACTGATTTTTAAAGATGTGGCGTGTTATAACACGTCACACTTCCAGGGAGGAAGCATTGCCATGGATCAGACGGCAAAACCACGGCTGCTTGACCAGGTTCGAAACCGGTGCCGAGTCAAGCATTACAGTATCCGTACCGAGCACAGTTATGTTGGCTGGATACGCCGATTCATTCTCTTTCATTCCAAACGACACCCTTCTGAACTCGGGGCACCCGAGGTTGAAGCATTTCTGACGCACCTAGCGGTAAATCGAAACGTTGCTGCTTCCACCCAAAATCAGGCCCTTGCCGCAATCCTGTTTCTCTACAAGGAGGTATTGGCCATAGATCTACCATGGCTTGATGGAGTAACCCGCGCAAAAAAGCCTGCTCGACTTCCTGTTGTGCTTACTCCGGATGAGGTGCGCATGTTGTTGTCACAGCTTGATGGCGTGCATCACCTGATAGCATCGGTTCAGTATGGCTCTGGCTTGCGTCTGATGGAGGCTGTACGATTGCGGGTAAAAGACGTAGATTTCTCGCGGCTTGAAATTACCGTACGAGACGGAAAGGGCGGGAAGGATCGCAGAACAATGTTGCCTAAAACACTGGTTGCACCGCTGCAGGTGCAGCTTGAAAAGGTGAGGGTTTTCCATGAGCAAGACCTGAATAATGGGGTTGGTTCAGTCTATATGCCTTATGCGCTGGATCGCAAGTATCCTAAAGCAGGAAAGGAGTTAGGGTGGCAATACATATTTCCAGCAGCAGAACCTGCCAATGATCCACGTAGTGGCATCATCCGCCGGCACCACTTAGGCGAACAAGCTTTTCAGCGTGCAATAAAAGCTGCAGTGCGACGTTCAAACATTAACAAACCAGCCACCAGCCATACCCTGCGTCACTCCTTTGCAACGCATTTGCTGGAAGGCGGTTATGACATTCGTACGGTGCAGGAGCTATTGGGGCACAATGATATTCGCACGACGCAAATTGTCGCTCCTATGCGTCCTGCATCCGCGACACTTGTTCATCCATGAACGTCGTACACCCATGTTCTGAACCGTGGCGGCAATGCGGTACGTAGCCCGTTGGATTAAGGGGGGGGCAAGTGAGATGAGCTGATTGCGAGAGCTAGGAGGCTGTCGGGTTTAACGCTGTTTGGCTGCGCCCCGAAGGAAGTGCCCTTGGGGTGCAAATCCCTGGATGACGAACTATTGGCATCTTTGCCTTATCTCTTTGTTGTCCCGATTAATCTGTCACAACAAATGCTTCCCATCAAACACCTCGTACTCAAGGGAGAAGATATCAACCCCTTCGATGCAACCCAGATTGACCCGATAGTGCCCAGCCTTTCTGGCGGTCTCGTGAAAGGTGTAGATCCCGCAGTTTTTACAAAAGAAGTGCTTGGCCGTCTTGGCCCCAAACTGATACAGGCCCAACACCGCCTCGTCCGCATTAATGTTCAGATCGGCCTCAGGGATCAACTCCGTAGACATCATGGCTCCCTTGCGTGAACAGACGGAGCAGTTACAGCGCAGCCCCTTGGTGATCGCTTCACCCGTATAGGAAAAACGCACCGCCCCACAGTGGCAACTACCCTTGTAATCCTGCATCACAGCATCTCCTCAATCTGTCGATCTGAAATTTTCTGGAAAAATCGGCCATTCTTCACTTATCCAAATTATAGATATCAGGCTATAATTCGCTATTTTCCACAGCCGGAATAATACCATGAGCCAAACGGATGCCCTTTTTGAATCCGATCTGCCACACCTTGAGCTGTTAAACCGCGGCAAGGTCAGAGATATATACAATGTCGATGATGAGCACATGCTCATCGTTACCTCCGATCGCCTTTCGGCCTTCGACGTAGTATTACCCCAGCCCATACCGGGCAAGGGCGAGGTGCTTACCAGGGTAGCGAACTTCTGGTTTGAGCGTACCCAGGACATTATCCCCAACCACCTGTCGAATAAGCCGCTATCCGAGGTAGTCCCCGATGCGGAGCAACGGGCCATCTTGGGAGACCGGGCCCTGGTGGTTCGCAAGCTGCGTCCCCTGCCGGTAGAGGCCATCGTGCGCGGTTATCTGATTGGCTCCGGCTGGAAGGATTACCAAAACACCGGATCGGTCTGTGGTATCAAACTGCCAGAGGGGCTGGAACAGGCTGCAAAGCTACCACAAGCCATCTACACCCCATCCACCAAGGCAGAGATCGGCGATCACGACGAGAACATCAGCTTCGACGAGACCGTAAAGCTGCTGGGGCAGGGGCTGGCGGAGAAGGTACGTGACGTCAGCATCCAGATCTACAGCGAATGCGCCGCCTACGCCCTGGAGAGAGGGATCATCATCGCCGATACCAAGTTTGAGTTTGGCCTGGACCATGACGACAATCTCTACCTGATCGATGAGGCACTCACACCGGACTCATCCCGTTTCTGGCCGGCCGACCAGTACCGGGTTGGAATCAGTCCACCCAGCTATGATAAGCAGTTTGTGCGGGATTACCTGGAGACCCTGGATTGGGACAAGACACCGCCGGGACCAGACCTGCCCAGTGAGATCGTGGAAAAAACAGCCGAGAAGTATCACGAAGCTGAGACCCGCCTTACCGGCGCCGAGTGATGCCATTCTCACCCCCCTCACCCCAACTCTCGCCCCAAGGGAGAGGGAGTATCTGGAACAACAGTGGGAGCTGACAAGTTGTCTGAGGCCGCGCCCTACTCCGACCTGACTCCAGACACCATCATGGATGCTCTGGAGTCCAAGGGGTTCCAGCCGGACGGCGGCATGCTCGGCCTGAACAGCTATGAAAATAGGGTCTACCAGATTGGAATGGACGATGGCCCACCCCTGGTGGCCAAATTCTACCGCCCTGGGCGCTGGAGCAATGCCGCCATCCAGGAGGAGCATGACTTCAGCCTGGCCCTGGCCGCAGAGGAGATACCGGTAATCGCGCCACTGCAGGACGCAGAGGGCAACACCCTGCACAGCTACGGCGGTTATAGATTCAGCCTGTCTCCCCGGCAGGGCGGCCGCTGGCCGGAGCTGGATGATCCGGATGATCTGATCTGGGTAGGACGTCTGATGGCACGCATCCATCTGCTCGGCGCCAGCACTCCATTCCAACACCGCCCTACCCTCGATCCGAAAGAGATGGGTTCAGACTCAGCGGAATACCTACTGGCAAACCGTTTCGTCCCCCTGGAGTTGGAATCGCGCTATCGTGAGATCACGCAACAGTTGCAACACAGCATCAATGACAGCTTTGAGTCTGTGGGAAACTATCAGCAGATCCGCCTGCATGGCGACTGCCACCTGGGCAATATCCTCTGGACCGACGATGGCCCACACTTTGTGGACATGGATGATTGCCGCAACGGCCCGGCCATTCAAGACCTATGGATGCTGCTCTCGGGTGAACACAACGAGATGTCGATGCAGCTGAGCTATCTGCGGGAAGGTTACGAGACCTTTCGGCCGCTGAACACCGCAGAGATCAGACTGATTGAACCCCTGCGTACCCTGCGCATGATCCACTATGCGGCGTGGCTGGCACGACGCTGGGATGACCCGGCGTTTCCCGCCGCATTCCCCTGGTTTAATACCAACCAATATTGGCAGGACCACATCACCACCCTGGCCCATCAGCACGTAGCCATGGAAAACCCGCCCCTATCCCTGTACTGAGGAACCTGCAGTACAAACATGCGGGGCTTAAATTGGCGATTGAGATAGGAGTGATGGGTACAAACCAGGACGATTCATATCTGAGCATTTGCAGTAGCTCAAAACTGTTGGATATATAGTTAAAAACAACGCTGGTACTGATCCTATTTTATCAGCGACTTCAGACCACGGGTCAGGCCAGACAACCCTCTCTTCCCCTGTAACAGTGCGCCTGAATCCGTCCCGGAAAATTCGTCGGCCTTATCCTGACTAGCGACCAGCTGTGGTCTACCGCCAACATGTGCAACCCTAGATTCACGCTCGATACACGGCCCAACGAATGGTTTCATCATCAGCCTCTTGGTGACCAGCATCCCCATCTTTTCGAATGCGGCCATATGGCGATCGGCTTGGATCTCAGAGAGATTTTTTTTCAGGTTGACCTTACGATTGACCTCGAATAGTGCAGCTGCCTTGCCTTCACTAACCCCAAGATGTTGACTGAGAGCCCGGATAAACTCCTCCCTCTCTACCCAATCCTTAAACTCACCACTGAATAGAATCTTGTATCTGGCATCCATAACCAACCCTCTGACTACTGCACGTCTATTAATCCCTTGGGTTTTTTACCATTTTTTGACTTAAATCGCCAAATAAAAAGCGCCAAGAAACCAAATGGCCTGTATCACCATTCAATTCCGAGACGCCTTTCATGTTTTTGCTGTGGTTAAACCCGGTTTAACCACAGCGATTGGGCATACTGCCAGGCTGACGGCAGGTCTCTATATAACCTTATTCTGGATAAATTCCCGCACACTCTCCAGCTGACCGGCACTTCCCAGGACCTCATTCTTGTGGGCAATGTAGTTGGCGTACTCAGCCATGAACACCTTACCCGGTCCGCGCAGATCAAAGTTCTCCGGGTTTTCCTGAAATGCTTCGCGGTGGACCCTACACCAGACCAGACGGCCATCGGTATCGATATTCACCTTAGTAACACCCATCTTGCTGGCCCTGGATATCTGCACCTCATCCACGCCCTTGGCACCACCCAGCTTGCCGCCCGCCGCATTGATGCGTTGCACTTCGTCCTGAGGAACAGAGCTGGAACCATGCATCACCAGAGGGAACCTTGGTAACAGTTTGGCGATATCTTCAATGACATTAAAGTGGAGGCCCTGCCCCCCGGTAAACTTGTACGCACCATGACTGGTACCGATGGCGCAGGCCAGACTGTCGCAACCGGTTCTGCTAACAAACTCCTCGACCTGTTTGGGATCGGTGAGCTTGGCATCGGCCTCATCCACAGAGACGTGCTCTTCCACCCCACCCAGTTTGCCCAGCTCGGCCTCGACCACAACCCCCTTGGCGTGTGCAGCATCCACCACCCGTTTGGTGATGGCGACATTCTGATCGAACTCCTCTGCACTGGCGTCGATCATCACTGAACTGTAGAAACCGCTGTCGATACATTCGTAGCAGGTCTGCTCATCGCCATGATCCAGATGCACGGCAAATATGGCCTCAGGAAATATCTCATCAGCGGCCCGGATCATCGCCTCGAGCAGACGCGTGTCGGTATAGCCGCGCGCACCCTTGGAGAGCTGCACGATAAAGGGCGCCTTGCTATCCATATTGCCGCGAAACATCCCCATGATCTGTTCGGCGTTGTTGATATTGTATGCGCCAACGGCATAGTTGCCGTAGGCGTGCTCAAATAAAAGGTCGGTTGTTACGATCATGTGTTACTCCCTATTTGGTATGGATATCGAACCAATATTAATCTAGCCTGCTTCAGGTGTTTTTGCTCTCAAGCATTGCCACCGCCGGCAGCTCCTTACCTTCCAAAAACTCCAGGAAGGCACCACCGCCGGTCGAGATATATGAAATCCTGTCGGCCAAGCCATATTTGTCCACCGCCGCGAGGGTATCACCCCCCCCGGCTATGGAGAAGGCATCGGAATTAGCGATTGCCTCTCCCAGGGTCCTGGTGCCCTCGCCAAACTGATCAAACTCAAACACACCTACTGGGCCATTCCAGACGATGGTCCCGGCAGTCTGCATCAGGCTGGCAAAGTGAGCGGCGGTTTGCGGACCGATGTCGAAGATCATATCGTCGTCAGCCACATCCTCCACCTGCTTTACCACCGCTTCTGCCGTCCCCGAAAACTCCTGACCAACCACAACATCTGTAGGGACCGGTATCTCACTACCCTTGGCTCTCGCCGCCTCCATCAGACGCCTGGCCTCCGGGATCAGTTCCGCTTCATACAGAGATTTACCTACATTATAACCAGCGGCAGCAATAAAGGTGTTGGCGATGCCGCCTCCTGGAATAAGCTGATCAACCACCTTGGACAGGGCGTCCAGCACCGTGAGTTTGGTGGAGACCTTGGAACCACCGACGATGGTCACCAGGGGGCGTGCTGGACTCTGCAGTGCCTTGCCCAGCGCCTTAAGTTCACCCGCCAGCAGTGGTCCGGCACATGCCACCGGGGCGAATACTCCGGCACCGTGGGTTGATGCCTGGGCACGATGGGCGGTACCAAAGGCGTCCATCACGTATATATCGCACAGAGAGGCATACTGCTTTGCCAGTTCCTCGGAATTTTTCTTCTCTCCCTGGTTGAACCTACAGTTTTCCAACAGGACCACACCACCATCCTCAATCTGTGGCGGTGTCTGTAGATAATCCTTGATCAGTCGCACCTCAATACCCAGGGCCTCGGACAGATATTGCGCCACCGGCAGCATGGAGAATTCGTCCGCAGGTTCGCCTTCGGCAGGTCGCCCCAGGTGTGACATCAGCATCACCCTGGCACCGGCACGCACGGCCTGTTCTATGGTTGGGATGGAGGCCAGGATGCGTTTATCACTGGCGACCTTGCCATCCTTGATCGGTACATTGAGATCCTGACGGATCAGCAATCTCTTACCGGCAAGATCCAGATCAGTCATTTTTATTACAGGCATCTGACAGTTCCCTTATTTGTTCGCAGATTTAGGCTTCTAGCCAGCAGCCATGATCGCGGCTGTGGTATCCAGCATGCGATTGGAAAAACCCCACTCGTTATCGTACCAGGAGCAGACCTTAACCAGCCGTTTATTCACCTGGGTCAGGGTGGCATCAAAGCAGGCAGAGCTTGCAGTATGGTTATAATCAACCGACACCAGAGGCTTTGAATTATAGCTCAGGATCGCCCCGTCGGCGGCTTGCTGCATAATTGCATTTACCTCATCCACCGAGGTATCGCGCGGGGCATTGAAGGTCAGATCTATGATCGACACATTGATGGTCGGCACCCGCATGGTGAAACCGGTGATCTTACCTTCCAGTTGCGGCATTATCTGGCCTATGACCGCAGTTGCCCCAGTTCCGTTAGGAACGATGGATCCAGTGGCAGAACGGGCATAGCGCAGATTCGCGTTATGGGCATCGGTCAACACCTGTTCATTGGTAAAGGCGTGAACCGAGGTCATCATGCCGTTTTCGAATCCCAACTCCTGGCACAGAGGCTGAAGCATGGTGGCGAGACAGTTGGTAGTGCAAGAGGCATTGGAGATGATGCGGTCTGTGCCCTTCAGGATCTCATGGTTTACCCCGTAGACCACCGTGGCATCCATACCCGCCCCCCCAGGGGCAGAGATCAACACCTTGCCCGCGCCGGACTTTAGATGCAGCTCGGCCTGCTCCCGTTGGGTGAACATGCCGGTACACTCATGCACTACATCCACCCCAAGTTCTGCCCAAGGCAGGTTGAATGGATCTGGTTCAGAGAACACCCGGATACGATCTCCGTTAACCAACATACAATCGCCAGCCACCGATACTTCGCCGGGAAATCGTCCGTGGGCGGTATCGTACTGGGTCAGGTGGGAATTTACCTCAATATCTCCCAGATCGTTGATGGCAACCACTTGCAGGTCATCACGGCCAGACTCATACAGCGCACGCAGGATGCTACGCCCGATCCGGCCATAGCCATTGATCGCGACCTTTATCGGCATGGGGCTATGCCCCGCAGCAAAGAGAGACAGGCGTCAATCACAATACCGCTTGCACCGCTTTGGAGACATTCTCTGCGGTGAAACCGAACTGCTCGAACAGCTGTCCTGCCGGGGCGGATTCACCAAAACGATCAATACCAACAACCTTGCCAGCGAGACCAACATACTTGTACCAGGAATCAGTTACACCGGCCTCAACCGCAACCCGTGCGGTTACCTCTGTTGGCAACACTGACTGCTTGTAGGCGGCGTCCTGGGCCTCGAAGCTCTCGACACAGGGCATGGATACCACACGAATCTTCTGTTCCAGCTTGCCAGCAACTTCAACAGCCAAAGCAACCTCGGAGCCGGTAGCGATGATGATCGCATCCGGCGTACCCGCACAATCCACCAGCACATAACCACCACGGGCGATCTCGGCTAGCTGCTGCTCACTGCGGGTCTGATGAGGCAGACCCTGACGTGACAGGCTCAAACAGGTTGGGCCATCATCCTTCTCGATAGCGGCCTTCCAGGCAACGGCGGTCTCCACCGCATCACAGGGACGCCACACATGCATATTCGGCATCAGGCGCAGACTGGAGACATGTTCCACCGGTTGATGGGTAGGGCCATCCTCGCCCAGACCGATGGAGTCATGGGTGTAAACCTGGATGGTGCGCTGACGCATGATAGCGGCCATACGCAGGGCGTTGCGCGCATAGTCGGAAAACACCAGGAAGGTGGCGCCATAGGGGATGAATCCGCCGTGCAGGGCCATGCCGTTCATCAGGGCCGACATGCCAAACTCGCGCACCCCGAAGGAGAGGTAGTTACCGTCCGCATGCCCTTCATTGACCGCCTTGGAACCGGACCAGAAGGTGAGGTTGGAAGGGGTCAGGTCGGCGGAACCGCCAAACAGATCCGGCAGCAGTGGGCCAAAACCGTTGAGGGCGTTCTGGGATGCCTTGCGCGTAGCCGGTGAGGCCTTGGCGGCGTCCACCTCTGCGATAAACTTCTCGGACCCCTGCGCCCAGTTGCCCGGCAGATCTCCGGCCATACGTCGGGTAAACTCTGCGGCCAGCTCAGGATAGGCAGCGGAGTAGGCGGCGAACGTGTCATTCCATCCAGACTCGGCTGCGGCACCCTTCTGTTTTGCCTCCCAGCCGGCATAGATCTCATCCGGAATCACAAACGGCTCATGTTTCCATCCCAGCTGTTCACGGGTTGCCTTGATCTCATCCGCACCCAGCGGGGCGCCGTGACAGTTGTGGCTACCGGCAAGGTTGGGCGAACCAAAACCGATGGTGGTACGGGCACAGATCAGGCTTGGCCGGTCGGTCACCGCCTTGGCCGCCGCGATGGCCTTGGTCACAGCCTCGGCATCATGTCCATCCACGTCAGAGATAACATGCCAGCCGTAGGCATCAAACCGTTTGGGGGTGTCATCGGCAAACCAACCATCAACCTCACCATCGATGGAGATACCGTTGTCGTCCCAGATCGCAATCAATTTGCCCAGATTCAGCACGCCGGCCAGGGAGCAGGCCTCATGGGAGATGCCCTCCATCATGCAGCCATCACCCAGAAAGGTGTAGGTGTGATGATCGACGATCTGGTGACCGTCGCGATTGAATTGAGCGGCCAGGGTCTTCTCTGCCAGGGCCATGCCCACCGCGTTGGTGATGCCCTGCCCCAGTGGACCGGTGGTGGTCTCAACCCCCGGCGTATATCCGTACTCTGGGTGGCCTGGGGTTTTAGAGTGCAATTGACGAAAGCTCTTCAGGTCATCCATGCTCAGATCGTAGCCACTCAGGTGCAGCAGAGAGTAGATCAGCATTGAGCCGTGGCCGTTGGACAGCACGAAGCGGTCGCGGTTGGCCCAGTTTGGATTTACTGGATTGTGGCTAAGATGGTCATTCCACAAGGCCTCTGCGATATCGGCCATCCCCATCGGTGCTCCGGGGTGACCGGAATTTGCTTTCTGCACGGCATCCATGCTCAGTGCGCGGATTGCATTGGCAAGCTCTCTGCGTGATGACATCTCTGGTTCCTATTAGTGTTGGGGCAAAAAGCGGTATTTTCACTCAAAGGCGTCACCAATACAACCAAACAAAGACTGGAAGCCGCGCTTATCCAGCCCCAGTTACTCACGCCATTTTATCGAACAGCCCATGCTCGGGATCTGATCCGAATGCTACTTACTTAAGCTAAATATCTCTATTCAAGCACCTTGTTTGTCATTCCGGCGAAGGCCGGAATCCAGAGAAGCAACCACCATTGGTGGATATGGATCCCGGCCTTCGCCGGGATGACGGTGATTTTGAGCTTAAGTAAGTGCCATTCGGATCTGATCCCTTTAATGAAACAGGGGGCTTTTTCTCATTAAGAGGCTGGAATCTGAAGTTTTGTTACGATGCCTGCCATCACAGAACGGTTCTTGCCTGATGCCTTTGCCTGATAGAGGGCCTCGTCTGCTATCTTGATCAGGGTGTCGGCATCCTTGGCGTGGCCGGGGTAGATGGAGATCCCGACCGAGACTGTAAGGTCGCTCAGGGTCGTGTTCTTCAGTTCAATAGTGAGTTTTCTCACCTGATCGCACAGCCGTGCACCCAGTTCCTCGATATTGTTCTCGCTCAGGTCGGGGCAGACCAGGCAGAACTCTTCACCGCCGTAACGGCTCAGGGTGTCCTCTTTACGTGTGCACGTCCGCATCTCTGTTGCAATCTGCTTGAGAACCAGATCACCGACATCATGGCCGTAGTTGTCGTTAAAGCTCTTGAAATCATCGATATCGATCATCATGACGCCAAGTTTCGTGTTGTTACGGTCTGCCCTGCTGATTGACTGCTGCAGCGACTCTGTCAGGTAGCGCCGGTTGAACAGCCCCGTCAGAGGGTCGCGGATGGCCTGCTGTTTTAGACTTTCCCTGAGTTGTAGGCTGGCCAGGGTCACCGATATATTCTCGGCAAGGGTCTGGGCCATCTTGATGTCTTTCTCTTGCCACGCTTCGGCATCGGTTAATGCGCTAAATGATCCCAAGGTCTCTCCCTGGGCGATGAGTGGAATGCAGAGACTATGATTGAACTCTGCATGGGTAAGGTGTGGACAGGCCATGCCGACCTCGTCTTCACTGGAGAGGTGCATGCGCCCTTTGCGCATTGCCCAGCAGGCATCGGGGCTGAACTGTTGCTCGGCATGCCACTCCCCGCCCCAGCTCGTGAGCATCTCTTCGGCGTTGCGTGATGACTTGGTGATGAATACGGCACCCAGCGTGTCGGGCAGAATCCGGCTGACGATCAATCTGATAACTTCCGCCGCCTCGTCCATGGTGCTGCAGGCGCTCAATGATCCTCCCAGGCGCTGCAGCAGGTTGATGCTGCTGGTGCGCTCTTCGACATTCGCTTCAAGCAGCTGTGTGGTCTGCTGCATGCGCACTGCAACCTGCTTCCCGCCCAGCAGACCAATCAGCATCACAACGCCTGCACCCATCAGCGCCACGCTAAAGAAGGCCAGTTTGACGGGGTAAAACTGCGCCATCATCACTTCCGTTGACCTGGCGGCCCGCACCAGGTGGAAATGGCGCATATTATGGGCTGGTACGGGCTCATCTGCGTGCGCATGTTCATGGGCCTCCTCCCCGACCTGTTGGCGCACGACGACGTAAACCATCTCCTGCTTCAGTGTTTCACTATATCGGTGTGCGACTCCCCGCCCCTTGCTTAGAGCCTCTTTGATCTCGGGGCGGTCAGCAAGGTTTTCTGCGCTGTTGACCTCATTAACGGAGAGTTCTGAGTCGCCCAGCACCTTGCCGTCATTCATCACGATAGTGATTCTGGTGTTGGAGGCCTCACCCAGTTCATCGGCAAGCTGGTCCATGATCGCGACGTCATGCTCGACGCCGTAGGGCTTGAGGGCGGTGCTGGTGGTAGCGGCGATCTCACCTAGCGAATCTACGATATGCTCAGTAAGCCTTTGGTTGATGAAACTGTTGAGGCCCAGCAATAGGAGAATCGTCACTGGCAGAAGAACCAGTGCCGGTACCAGCATGAATTTTAATCGGATATCCATTTCTTAAGCCGAGACAGCCTGTCTGTACATTCAATGTAGCAGATGCAGGTTGGTAAATGGCTTGTTTTGGAGCTTTTCCGATGAAACAGGGTGGTGTGTGGCAGGTTCCCTGTAGCCTGAGTCGTAAGTAGCGGGGTCAGTAGCGAACAGTAGCGGGGTCATATATGGTTCGCCCCGCGATGCAAGGAAAAAGTTCGTTCGTGACAAAAAGAATATTGCGTCCATATATCCGGCCTTTAGGTGAGGCAATATATACCTCTGGCCCTGATGGAATCCGCACATCCTAACCTCATCAGGTCTTCGGCCTCTTAATGGGCCCGAGACCCCGGCAGGTTCACAGGATGCAGGTGCTACCTTTCGGAAGTAGCGAGGTCTTGTCTTTTGCCGGCAAAACGCAAGACCCCAATGATCCGCTTTTACTTTGGAGCCTTAGCCCCTGGTAAGCTCTGAGCGGCAAGATCAAAGGTATATGATCCACCAAATATCTCGTCGATCTTGTTCGCTGTGAATTTGGCCTTATTAACGATCAAGGCATCTGCAAAATCTGCTTCTTTACCTCTCACTGGCTTTGCTTTCCGATAATCGTTGAGCGCCATCCATACGACCTGCCCATCTTCAAATCGGACATTCGGTTCTTGGAAAAGGGACTGAATAACCGCTACCAGTTCGGCTTTATTCAGTTTGTATTTTTGCCCTCGTAGCGTCCATATTGTCTCAACCAGCACTACGTCAGTGACTAGCACCCTCCGCTTCCCAGACATTAATTTCGCTGCTTTGGATGATTGTTCAGCATCATCCTCTAAGAGATACCGCAGCAGCACATTGGTATCTATTGCTATCACTTCAGAGCACTTTGCAGAGATTCTTCGTCTGTCATGGATGGATCAGGCTTAACCTTATTCAAAAGACCCCTGGCAGCTCCCTTGAGCTTCTTAACGATAGTCAGTTGACCATCGGCCACGAAACTTTCAACCTCATCCCCTGGCTCGATACCCAGGGCTTCGCATTGGCTGATAGGCAATGTGATTTGTCGCTTTGCGCTGACCTTCGGCATAATGTTACCTCTTTACTATTACGTTATAGTAAAGATACGCAAACCTTTACTAAAAGTCAAAGTGTAAAGTGGCTCAATGGGGAACCATTTTCCTAACGACCATCTAAAGCGGCAAAATACGGCAACTTGCCACATATGTCCGCTGCTGTTAAGGGTTGTCAGATGCCTGCCCTCGAAATCAATTTGATTGACAATTACCTTGTTAGCTATACCCTATGACATATTATGGCGTTTGCGGTGGAGTGAGGTAAGTGTTGAGTATTGGCCGTCATCTAATTATTGAATGCCAGGGTCGGCATGCCCATCTCAGTGAAAAGGAGTTGGAAGCATTGCTTGTGACTGCTGCTGAAGCGGGTGGTGCCTCTGTGCTGCAGGCCCATTTTCACCCGTTTGGGGCAGGGAAGGGAATTACAGGGGTTGTGCTATTGGCTGAATCTCATATCACGGTGCATACTTGGCCCGAGTATGATTATGCAGCCTTCGATGTTTTTATGTGTGGCGACTGCAAGCCCATGCAGGCGGCTGAAGTCATTACCTCTGCCTGCCTGGATGCAGTGACCTCTGTACGAAGCATTGATCGTGGTCTGCCTATCAATGCAGGGAATGTTTCTGCGAACCTCTCAAGTTCTCACTCTCAGTCTGATTCCTTCAGTGTTGGGTGAGGCGGCGGTACAAAATTCATGATGATCTACGGGAGAGCTATGAGAATTATTTCGATGATTTACATCCTCTTGCTTGTCCAACTGGGGCTAAGTGGATGTACTTCGGATGAAGTGCTGTGGCAAAGGTCACTTCAGGCGGAATCGGCTACGGCAGGTTCTGAAGTCAGCCGGCTGATTGGGCAGATCAAGGGTCAATCCATTCGGAATGTTAAGTTGCTGAATGCTTATGCGGATGTTGTAAAGAAAGAATCTCCCGATTTAACAGGGATTGTTGAGACATTAGCGACAGATGCAACAGTGAATGGCCCCATTGTAACAGGGCTGAAAGATCGGTTGGAGAGCGCAAACAAGGCCCTCACCCCGGCGGTTAAGGGTGGTGAACAAGAGGTGCTTCAGCTGCAACAGGAGTTTAATGCCATTCAGGTGGCCGCGGATCCCGTGTTGTTTGGCATGATGCTTACCGATCCCATCAATGTATTGGCTGACATGTCCAATGGTAAGTTGGCTCGTGTGGAGGCAATGAGTAAAGAGGCCAGTCTTCAGGTAAATAGAAGTAGTGATTATGGGGCTGGCAGCCAGTTGATTGGCAATTCCAATTATGGCCAATGGCGAGGGGATAGCCGTGGACGCTCCTTTTGGGAGTGGTATGGCATGTATTCCCTATTCAGTAATATGTTTCGCCCACCTATCTACTATGGTGGCTGGGCGGGTAATCGTGGTTACAGCTACTACAGTGACTATGGGCGCAATTACTATACCTCGCCATCAGCGCGTAAAGGTCAAGAAGCTCAGGCCGCCAAAACAAAACAGAAGTTTCAAAAGAGTGGTAAGTCATTCAAGAGCCCTTATGCCAAAACCAGAGCCGGGGCATCGGCCTCCGCCAAACGAAGCTCTGTTAAATCCGCAAGCAAGTTTTCGAGCAAACGGAGTAGCTTTAGAACACCGAGTAAGTTTGCAAGAAAAAGCAGCAGATTCAATCAATCAAGTGCCCGTAGCTCATATTCACGCACCAGCCGCAGTTTTAGTGGCGGAAAATAATTTAGTCCCGGAGAAGCAAAATGAATAATGATTTTTCGCTATGGGTGATCAGCATCCTCTTCATAGATCTGTTCATCGCCATTGGTGCTATCTGTGCATTGCGTTATCTTCAGGGGTTGTTGGCGGGAGTGGATACAACATCTGAACTGACAAAACGTGACAATTATGCCTTTGGCATCTCGGTTGCGGGTGGGACATTTGCCTTGGCTTTGGTTTTGGCCGGCGCGGTAAGCGGAGAGGCATCCGCCGGGTTGCTGAGTGAAGCCTTGAATGTTGCTGTCTATGCGGTCATTGGTATTGTGTTGTTGAAGGTGGGGATGATCATTAACGACCGGGTGATCTTTCACCATTTTTCGCTTAAGCAGCAAGTGCATGAGAAGAATATTGCCGCCGGTATTGTGCAGGCGGCTAATCTGATTGCGTTGGGTTTGATCATCAATACCGCGGCTCATTGGGTAGAGTCTGAATCGTGGATGGATATATTTTCATTGATTCTAGTCTTCTTTGTGGCACAGATCGTGTTGTTGGCCGTCACCCGGTTGCGCGGGCGGATTTATGAGAAACGGCACAATGGTGAAGTCCTGCAAAAAGCTCTCGAGAATGGTAACAGTGCGCTGGCCATACGCTATATGGGGCATCTCTTGAGTGCTGCGTTAGCCGTTAAGGCCACCTCTGGTTTGATTGCTTATAAATCCTTCGCATTGGTATCGCTCGCCTTCAATTGGCTGATTGTCACATTGTTGATCACGTTGGCTATCAGCGTCCTTGCGGCTCTTGCCCGTCATGCCGTATTGTTCAAAATCAATGTAGTAGAGGAGGTGGATGAGCAGCAGAATATTGGCGTGGCATCCATTGAAGCAACTCTCTTTATCGCGGTTGGGTTGATTATGAGTTCTCTACTTGGATAAAGCCGCCGCACCGTCATTTAGACTGCTGGGTCATGATGTACTGCTGATTGGTGGCATGTTGGTCTTGGCTGGATGCGGGCTGATTTATGAATATCTGTTGGCCCACTATGCAGGACGTATTCTTGGCGCCGTAGAGAGCACCATATATGCCATGATCGGCATTATGATCGTGGCTATGGGCATCGGCGCCTTCATGGCCCGCTGGGTCAAATGTCCGTTTACAGGCTTTGCCTGGCTTGAGGTCGGTATAGGCCTATTGGGTGCCTGCTCTATTCTATTGATGGCAGGGATGATTGCCTTCACTTACACTCTGCCGGAGTGGTTGCAGCAAATCTATGGGCTGCACCCCTCTATCACCACGGATGGTGGTTTTATCTCGCTGCTACAAAACCTCGCTTTCTATACCCCCTTTGTTGCCGGATTTATATTGGGGGCCATGATTGGGATGGAAATCCCGCTCATAGCGCGGGTACGCGAACAGATCCATGGCAGGCATCTAGCTCACAATACAGGCACGATTTATGGTGCTGACTATATTGGGGCAGGAATTGGTGCGGCGATCTGGGTTGGGATCTGTCTTAATATCCCTATCATGGCAGCTGCAGTGGGGACTGCCGCAGCCAATCTGCTGGTCGGACTGATATTTCTCTGGCGGTATCAAGCAGAGATTGTCCGACCTGCCAGGCTATGGGTGGTGCATGCCGGGCTGGCTGTCGTGTTGGTAGTGCTGGCCTTTAATGGCAGTGGCTGGGTCCTGCAGATGAACTATACCCTGTTTAAAGACACGCCAATCTACAGCAAGGTGACACCCTATCAGCATATAACATTGACTCGCCGCCATGTGGGGCAGGGCTTGCCGAGCCTGCTGAGTCTCTATATCAATGGGCGGCTGCAGTTTTCCAGCAGTGATGAAAATATCTATCACAGTTATTTAACCTATCCCGCGCTTTTGTCTTCTGCCCGGCATGACCAGGTTTTGGTGATTGGCGGTGGTGATGGTATGGCTGTGCGGGATATTCTGCGTTGGAATCCCAAGCAGGTAACGCTGATTGATCTGGATGAGACCATGATAGCGCTCTTCAGGGGCGAAGATCCTGATCTGCCCGCGGATATTAAACAGACCCTGCTGAACCTTAATCAGGATGCCTTTCATGATCCAAGGGTCTCCGTCATCATCGGTGATGCCTTTATTGAAGTTGAGAGGCTGGTTACTGAACGGCGTCATTTTGATGTCATCATTGTCGATCTCCCGGACCCAAGCCATCCTGATTTGAATAAACTCTATTCCGACTTTTTTTACGCCAGGCTTAAAGAGTTGCTCTCAGGTGACGGGGCGATTGTCGTGCAGTCAACGTCGCCTTATCATGCGAAGAAAGCCTTTGTTTCTATTGGAAAAACAATGCAAGCCGCAGGTTATCTAACAGAGCAGTATCATACCAATGTGCCGACTTTTGGTGAGTGGGGCTGGACCATTGGAACGGTTCGCGGGCTGACGGCATCGCAGCGAATTGCTCAGGCAGGTGAATTACCCGTAGCAGATCCATGGTTATCAAAGGCTGCCTTGGAGGCGGCTTTTATTTTTGCGCCATCATATTTTCAAGATGTTGAAAACATAGGAATAAATACCCTGGGAAGCCATCTGGTTTATCAATATCATCACGAAGCTTGGTTGAAGCAAAAAGGTGTCTTTTTTGCCCGGATGAAAAATTAGATTTGACGAATGCCATAATATGGCATATTTTTTAAGGCGGCTGCCATATTATGGCGGCAAACTCTACACAGGAGCATTGTATGACCATTTCGCTTGAAGAGCTGGCGTTTCGTTTAAACGATCATATAACGGACGAAGGTACATCCTTTGATGCCTTGCTGATGGACAATGGTGTACTTGAGGTTGTCTGTTCAAACAACGATGAGTTTCCAATCCACCTGGCACTTACCAATACGCAACTGCTGGCGGTAACCCCACTGTTTAGTGTGGATGAAGTGATTCCAAACGAAGTTGAGAATCTCAACAAGATGTTATTACAACTTGCTCCAGCCGTGCCGCTGAGTGCTTTTGGCTTACAGGGTGATACCTACATCCTGTTTGGCGCAATAGCTTTGGGTACAAGATTTGAAATCATTATTCATGAATTGGAAGTTCAGGCAGAAAACACGATTGATGTTTTAGATGCCATCCAATCCTTACTCGCATAATCAGAGGTTTAATATGAGTATTTTACGAGATATCTTCACTGCCATGCGTGGTGGTGCCAATGAAGCTGGTGAGGCAATTGTTGATGCTAATGCGATACGTATTCTTGAGCAGGAGATTCGTGACGCTGAAAATGCCATTGCCAAGGCCAAACAGAGTTTGACCCGTTTAAAAAGCTCTGAAATTCAATTGAAGCGAGAAATTAATAGTCTGAACACTGATTATGATGATTATGAGGCCAAAGCGATTGAGGCGCTGAATGCGGGCCAGGAATCTCTGGCTGAAGAGGTTGCCGAGCGTTTGGAAGAGATCGCCACTGAACGTGATGAAAAAGCTGCTGAGCATAGTACGCTTAAGCATGAAGTGAATAGCATCAATAAACTGGTTCGTTCACGCGAAAAGATCATCCAAAAGAATAAGCGTGATCTGGATAAGGTAAAGACCATAAAGGAGGTTCAAAAGGCAACAACGAGTATCTCGAGTAACGTTGCTGCAACCAGCTCCAGTCAACATCGTGTTGCCAAGGCCTTGGATCGAGTCAAAGCCAAACAGCAGAATTGGCGTGACAATATGGAAGCCGGTGAGTGGATGGAAACGCAAGAGGGTGATGATCTTGATGCGCGCCTGAAGCAGAGTGGTATTGGTGGCTCTGCCGGCGTCAAGAAAAGCGCTATTCTTGAGCGGCTCAAAGCAAAACAGAAAGCCGGTTAGTTGAATCTGCAAGGCGCCGTAAGGCGCCTTCGTTTTAGAGATATCTTTATGATGTTTAAAAAACTCTTTGGTGGTAATAATTCGCCTCGGACATTGACTGCTCCGGATCAATTGCAAGTGGGAGACATTATTGCCTTTAAACAGCGCCGTTCGCTGCCGGTCGAATTGCAGGGTGAGCAGTTCGAGGTGACCAAGGTGGGTGGTTATCAATACTCTGCCACTGAAATCACCAAAGAACTGACCTTACGCAGTGCCGATAATAAAACCTACTATCTTTCAGTCGAGGACAATGATGGTGATCCGTTGCTCAGTTTCTCCATCAAGCTGCCGGAGCCCATGGTGCTAACCCTGTTTGATGAAGATGAGTTTTCGCAACTCTGGGGCGATGACTTCGTTACTTTGACAGTGAAAGAAAAGCCGGAGGAGTTGGCAGGCTGGCTTGCTGACAGTTATACCCAACGCATGAAAGAGGGTGAAGCCTATTACTACAATCATGATTGTGGTGGAAAGATACCTGAAGATGATGAAGGTGAAGAGCTGCGTTATCACGAATGTGTTGGGAATATAGATGCCCGTTATCTGTCTGTCGAAGTATGGGGCGAGGGTGATACTGATGTCTCTCTGGTCGCTTTGTGTCCTGTTGATGTGATAGAGGAGATGTGGCCAGGTGAAAGGCAAAGCGAATAATAAATGGGAGAAGGAGAAGAGTGTACTCAAGAAACTGCAGATGCACTTTTCCTTTCAACAGAATATCATGCGCCGAATCCGCTATGATGCAGCAGACGCATCTATAATGCCAAGTGATATTATCCGAAGAATAATTGGCTTGCCTTATGTGAAGGTGCAACGGCCGCGCATTGGACTCTCCTTTAATCCGGAGGTGTTGAATCAGCTGGCTGAAAAGTATGGTCTGGACGTAACGGATGAGGCGGGAATTCATCTCCGGGTAATGGAAGAAGTAAATCAACATTATCAATCTGAGGATAATCGTCGTTGATATTTCATCAATTGATGGGAAGACGCTGGAAGCAGCGTCGTTATAGTAAATATACCTGCCATGGCACATCCAGCTTTTCTTCAAGACTGATAAAGCTGGTTTCTCTCCTGTTTCTGCTTGTCCTTATCGATGCAGCGGGAATGATGTTTTTTGAAGAGCAGTCGTTTGGTGATGCGCTATGGATGGGCTTAACAACAATTACCACAGTGGGCTATGGAGATATAAGCCCAAGTACCACGGGTGGCCGTCTAGTTACGATTATCTGCCTATACGTCTTTGGAATTGCTATTTTAGCTCACATTTTCACAGAGTTTATTGAGCATAGATTGTGGGTCAATGCAGAAAAGAAGCATGGCAGATGGAGATGGAAAATGAAAGATCATATCCTGATATTAAATATCCCCACCGTAGATCCGGATAACTACCTGCTCAAACTGGTAAAACAGATCAGAGCAACTCCCACGCTATCGGAATTTCCTGTAGAGGTTTTGACGGATCAATACAGCGAAAAGTTTCCTGAAGAGATTTCAGAGCTTGGCGTTGTTTTTTTCTCAGGTAATGCAGAGAACTCAGATAACTTGCGTGCTGTAAATGTATTGGATGCAAGTTACATCATTGTCATTTCAAGCGATCATTCGGATCAAAAGTCAGATAGCCTCACATTTGATGTACTGGATCGCATTCATGAGATTGGATCTAAAGCCATAATCTTGGCGGAGGCGATCAATGACGACAATAGAAAACGACTTCGCAAGGCAGGGGCAAATATTGTAATACGCCCAATCCGCGCCTATCCGGAATTCCTCGTGCGCTCTCTTGTCGCACCTGGAACGGAGGAGGTGCTGGAGGACTTTTTTACGCATAAAAATGCCCATATGTATCGTTTCGATATTAGTTTTAAGGATCGATGCTGGCAGGATTTGATTTGTCAGTTTGTCACTTCGGGTGCTGGTATACCCATGGCTTATGTAATTGATGGTGAAGTACGGTGCAATCCGGAACCCACCGCAATTTGTAGTGGTGATTCCATAATTACATTGGTCAATGATGCTCAAACGGTCACTGAACAACGGGTTAAAGAGTGTCTAAATCAGTAGCCGCATTTCGCATTCCAGATGCACTTTACCTGCTTGTATTGATGTGGGTTGTTCAGGGCGCACAAACCTTCCTGGGTTTTGAGTATGGAATCTATGGCATTGTCCCGCGTTCTATGGAAGGGTTATGGCATATACCTTTTGCACCATGGATACACCACGGTATTTGGCATTTATTGAGCAATTCTGTGCCGTTTCTCCTGCTTGGTTGGTTGGTCCAAAGTAAAGGGCGACTGCTGTTTTGGGAGGTTACGGTTCTACTGACTATTGTTGCCGGCTTGGGAACTTGGGGCTTTGGCTCAAGTGCCTACCATGCAGGTGCTAGTGGAATCGTATTGGGTTATTGGGCATATCTTGTTGCTGATGCCTACTACTCGCGTGCACCAAAAAATATAATCATAGCAACCGTGGCTGTCTTCTTGTATGGCGGCCTAATCGTAAGCCTGATAGATGTTAGACCACATATTTCATGGATTGGACATGTCTCTGGCATGGTGACAGGTGTGCTGGTTGCAAAACTTGCCAATGGGGTAAAAGTAAAAAAATCCGGTAACTATTCAGCTAAAAACAATAAAAGTGCTTGATAAGGTTTCCCCACCACTTTCTGGTTTTTGAAAAAGCTGCCTGCTTGTCTCTATAGTCATCCATCTAAGCCACAAGAAGCTTGCTGTTGGTTTCTTATGGCTGCGATGACCATGGGATCGAATCATTTATTTAAATACATCAGACTCACTTACAGAAGCCAAAATCTCGTTTTGAAAACCCGTGCAATTATGATTATACGCAAGATCAAACGGGTGCAGACAATTGACCATAGAAGATATTGACGTTGATTCAACCATCAACTAAGTCAAAGAACTTCTCAGAAATAAACGAGATCTATCGCCTGCACTAAAATCGGCACCAGAGGTGTTGCTCCTTTTGGTAACGCTGCCACTTCAATTCTTAATAATAGCCCCCTCATTACTGCTGACCAAAACCTCAGAGATGCAATAATACTTGAGACCATTTGGTAGAGGCATAACAGCTAAATCAACGGCACTCTTACACAGTACAGGCCAAGCTCCAACCCCTACGTGGCAACATCCCGCTGCCATTCCCATTATTCACACCATTTTATGGAACAGCCCATGCTCGGGATCTGATCCTTGGGACCGGCACCCGTAGCGGCCACCTGTTTCATCGCCTCAAACAGATCACGGCGCACATCCGCTGCTGCTGCATCCTTCCTCGATTCATCCAGTCGACCGCGATACTGTAGCTTCAGATCGGTGTTGTAACCGAAGAAATCCGGGGTACAGACCGCGCCGTAGGCCTTGGCCACCTCCTGGGTCTGATCCAGCAGGTAGGGAAAACCATAACCATACTGTTGAGCCACTTTTTGCATGTTCTCAAACGAATCCTCCGGGTATTCAGCCTGATCGTTAGACATGATGGCAACGCTGTTCACCCCCAACCCGGCAAGTTCTTGGGTGTCGCGTACTATCCGATCTCGAATTGATTGCACATAGGGGCAGTGATTACAGATAAACATCACCAGCAGACCTTTTTCACCGGCACACTCGGCCAGGGTCCAGGTACGGCCGTCCACTCCTGGAAGGCTGAAATCCGGTGCTGCAAGACCAAATTCACACACTGGGGGTTGGAGAGATACCATGACTTTATCCTCAGATTGAGACAGCGGAAACGAATATGGTAACGCCTTGACCGCAAATACCAAATGCCTGCAAATATCCCGGAGGGGTAAATCCAAACAATTGCCTAGTCAAATGATCAGCTTGGATAGTATAATTTCGCGCTTATGTTTATAGCCATGGGCTTGGGGCCCTGGCCTGGGGATCACCCCCGATTTGCCACATTTAAGTGAAATACACTACAAATGGATTAGGAAAGACTATGCCAACAGACTTTATCTTTACCTCAGAATCAGTTTCCGAAGGTCATCCAGACAAGGTTGCAGATCAGATCTCGGATGCCGTTGTTGATGCACTTCTCGCAGAAGACCCGCGCTCCCGCGTGGCCTGCGAAACCATGGTCAAGACCGGCATGGTCATACTGGCTGGCGAAATCACCACCGACGCCTGGGTAGACACCGAGGAGCTGGTGCGCAAGGTTGTGAACGATATCGGCTACAACCACTGTGATGTCGGCTTCGACTCCGCCACCTGCGCGGTAGTATCCGCCATCGGCAAGCAGTCCGCCGACATCGCCATGGGCGTAGACGAGACCAACGACCACGAACAGGGCGCCGGTGACCAGGGCCTGATGTTCGGTTACGCCTGTAACGAGACCGATGTCCTGATGCCAGCGCCGATCACCTACGCCCACCGCCTGGTCGAGCGTCAGGCCGAAGTACGTAAAGCCGGCACCCTGCCATGGCTGCGTCCAGACGCCAAGAGCCAACTCTCGTTCCGCTATGAGGACCACAAGCCGGTTGGCATTGAGGCCGTAGTGCTCTCCACCCAGCACGATCCAGAAATCTCCATGAAGGCGCTGCGAGAGGCGGTAATGGATGAGATCATCAAGCCGGTTATTCCGGCGGAATGGCTGAACCAGTGCCCGGCGGACAAGATCCACATCAACCCGACCGGCCGTTTTGTAATCGGTGGCCCGGTAGGTGACTGCGGTCTGACCGGACGCAAGATCATCGTGGACACCTACGGTGGCATGGCCCGTCACGGTGGCGGCGCATTCTCCGGCAAGGACCCATCCAAGGTGGACCGTTCTGCCGCGTACGCCAGCCGCTATGTGGCCAAGAACATCGTAGCTGCCGGTCTGGCGGATCGTTGCGAGATCCAGGTCTCCTACGCCATCGGTGTAGCCGAACCTACATCCATCAGCGTGGACACCTTCGGTACCGGCAAGCTGGAAGATGCCAAACTGGTACAACTGGTACGCGAACACTTTGACCTGCGTCCCAAGGGTCTGATCGCAATGCTGGACCTACTGCGTCCGATCTACCTGAAGACTGCCGCCTACGGTCACTTTGGCCGGGATGAGGAGAGTTTCACCTGGGAGCGCACCGACAAGGCTGATATCTTGAGAGATGCCGCCGGTCTATAGGATAATGAATCAAGCTCTATAAACACCTCAACCCTCCCCAAGAAGCGCTGCAACAGAAACCGAGGTTTCTGCCAGGCTTGGGGAGGACTCCTTTCCAAACCGCGCTTGGCCTTCCTGGAGCAAAAACCATGAACGCTGTTGTTGACCAATCGTTTACCGACTTCAAAGTAGCTGACCTCTCACTCGCCGAGTGGGGACACAAAGAGATAGCAATTGCCGAGACCGAGATGCCGGGCCTGATGGCCTTGCAGGAGAAGTACGGCTCAGACAAACCACTCAAGGGCGCGCGTATTGCGGGTAGCCTGCACATGACCATCCAGACCGCGGTACTGATCGAGACCCTGGTAAAACTAGGGGCCGAGGTACGCTGGGCCTCTTGCAACATCTTCTCCACCCAGGACCACGCGGCCGCGGCCATAGCCGCCCAAAGCATCCCGGTCTATGCCTTCAAGGGCGAAAGCCTGGAAGATTACTGGCAGTACAGCCACAAGATCATGGATTGGGCCGATGGCGGCTCACCTAACATGATCCTGGACGATGGTGGTGACGCCACCATGCTGCTGATCCTTGGCGCTAAAGCCGAGAAGGACATCAGTGTGCTGGATAACCCGGCCAGCGAAGAGGAGACCGTGCTGTACGCCGCCATCAAGGCGCGTCTGGCCGAGCAGCCCAGCTGGTACTCCAACCACCTGCAGCACATCCGCGGTGTTACCGAAGAGACCACCACCGGCGTGCATCGCCTGTATCAGATGGCAGCAGCCGGCGACCTGCCCTTCCCTGCCATCAACGTGAACGACTCGGTCACCAAATCCAAGTTCGACAACCTGTACGGCTGCCGTGAATCTCTGGTGGACGGCATCAAGCGCGCCACCGATGTAATGATCGCCGGCAAGATCGCGCTGGTACTGGGCTATGGTGATGTTGGCAAGGGCTGCGCCCAATCCCTGAAGGGTCTTGGCGCTATCGTATGGGTTACCGAGATAGATCCTATCTGTGCCCTACAGGCCGCGATGGAAGGCCTCCGGGTTGTGGACATGAACGAAGTCTGCTCTCAGCCTGACATCTTCGTCACCACCACCGGCAACTTCCAGGTCATCACCCATGACCATATTGCCGCGATGAAGGACCAGGCCATCGTCTGCAACATCGGCCACTTCGATAACGAGATCGACGTAGCCGGTCTGAAACAGTATCAGTGGGAGAACATCAAGCCTCAGGTGGATCACATCATCTTCCCTGACGGCAAACGCGTCATCCTGCTGGCTGAAGGCCGTCTGGTAAACCTGGGTTGCGCCACTGGCCACCCCAGCTTTGTCATGTCCAACAGCTTCACCAACCAGACCCTGGCCCAGATGGAAATCTGGAACTCGAATGGCAAGTATGAAAACAAGGTCTATACCCTGCCCAAGAAATTGGACGAAGAGGTGGCCCGCCTGCATCTGAAAAAGATCGGCGCCAAGCTGACCACACTGCGACAGGATCAGGCAGACTACATAAACGTACCGGTAGAAGGCCCATACAAGCCGGAACACTACCGCTACTGATAACCTGGGGATCAGGTGGCAGGGTCGAGGGAACAGGTTGCAAACACCTTGACCTTGCCACTAACAAACAGCTATGAAATCACAAAAAGCATATACACCGACATTCAGCTTCGAACTATTCCCGCCCAAGACAGACGCGGGCATGGAGAAGTTGCAAATAGCGGCACACAAGATGAACGAGGTGGGGCCACTCTACTTCTCAGTGACCTATGGCGCCGGCGGATCTACCCGTGATCGCACTCTGGAAACCGTCGACTGGCTCCGCCGCGAAGGGATAGAGACCGCACCGCATCTATCCTGCATCGGCCTGCACAAGGAAGAGATTCTAGAGCTGTTGCAACACTATCAGAACCAGGGCATCAAGCGACTGGTAGCTCTGCGTGGTGACATGCCATCTGGCATGGGTGACACTGGTGACTTCCCCTACGCCAACGAACTGGTTGAATTCATCCGGGCCGAGACTGGAGATCACTTCCATCTGGAGGTAGCTGCATACCCGGAGTTCCATCCCCAGGCACCAGATGCCAAGACCGATCTGGAAAACTTCAAACGCAAGGTAGAGGCTGGAGCAAATAGCGCCATCACCCAATACTTCTACAGCGCCGATGCCTATTTCAACTTTATTGATAGCTGCGAAGGGATGGGGTTAGACATACCAATCGTTCCCGGAATCATGCCCATCAACAACTACCAGCAACTGGCGAGATTTTCCGATGCCTGTGGCGCTGAGATACCACGCTGGCTACGCAAACGTCTGGAAGGATATGGCGATGACATAGAAAGCATCCGCGCCTTCGGGCTAGAGGTAGTCACAGATATGTGTCAGCGCCTCCTGGATCAGGGTGCACCCGGCCTGCACTTCTACACCATGAACCAGGCCGAACTTACCCTGAGCCTGTGGAACAACCTGGAGTTGTCTGGGAAGGCGTATAATAATTTGTAGATTGCATGTGTCAGTTAACTCCCTCTCCTTAAGGGAGAGGGTATTACTCCAATTTTCAATATCGACGCCAACTGCACAACCACTGTAATGTTTATCACTGAAAATAAGGAACTGTATGTTCTCATCTAGCATTAGATTATATTTATGTTGCCTATTATTCGTGGTTGTAAATGATATAGCTCCGATAAATGCCGCTGAAATGATAAGAAAAGAAGATGGCAATACAGGTTACTGTAACTCTTCTCAAGATTACGAAAGAGCAAAAGTAGGTGCTAGCCGTATTTTCATGCCTAAGGTTTCTTTGAAGGATCAGAAACATATATTGTTAAAAGTTGGGGTAGATGCTGCCCAGTGTCAAAAACGTAGCAAAAACTCTTACCGCTGGAAGAGAATTAATCCTAATGCCGATATAAAATATGAGCACAGTTACTATGATCTTGAAAATGGCAAATTGATAACACGCATTGTCAAGATCGAACATAAAAAGGTTTGGTTAGCTGCAATCGATAATTCCTACAATTTTTTAGGATCCAGCAAGATAACAGGTACATTGGAAACGGGCTTTACTGCAAATATCCCAGTTGATATTTCAAAAATATTCACTAGAAAACAGTTGTCATTAATAGAGGAAGGGCAGTCAGTAAAACGGCGAATAGGGCTATTTGTAAAAGCCATAAAGCGACATGTGTCTGATGAGATAACAACAAGTTACAAAGAGGCAGCAAAGGGAAGTATGTATTATGTAACTATTACTATGCGCCGTGATAAAGGGATATTTTACCTACTATAAATAAGTAACATCAAAAAGGGCCTGTAAATTCCTCTCTGCCCCGAATGCTACTTACTTAAGCTAAATATCTCTATTCAAGCACCTTGTTTGTCATTCCGGCGAAGGCCGGAATCCAGAGAAGCAACCACCATTGGTGGATATGGATCCCGGCCTTCGCCGGGATGACAGTGATTTTGAGCTTAAGTAAGTGCCATTCCTCTCTGCCCCTATTCCGAACAATAAATTTTCCTCCAGTGAATTGTGGAGTTAGGCGTAAGGGAGACAGAAAATGGATATTTGGGAATCTGCGCCTATCAGGCCGATATCAGTTTTTTATCCTATCTTTACACTCTTCAAAGATAGGATTCTTACACTCTAGACATATCTCACTATCCAGTTTGTAGCACATGGCATGTACCGCAGCGTGCTTTGACTGAAATATATTTCTGGTGCCGATTTTATCCAGCACGCCACTCTGTTCCAGTGAATCCCAAATTCCATCCTTGAGGTTGATCAGGTAGAGCTTCCCGCCGTCCGCTTCGCGCCGCTTGGCTTCTTCAACCAACGCATAACTCGCTTGCAGATCAATAAAGCTAATGGTATCAGCTATGATCGCCAAATGTGTTTGCGCTGGACTCCACTTGCGAAAGCGATCAAATGTATCCTGAAGATGGCTGACGCAACCAAAAAACAGCGAACCTTCAATTCGCACAATCTTTAGCTGTTTGCACTCAGGCAACGCGGGGTCACTGGAAAATGCATGCTTATACAGACGTGGATCAGGCACCCGGGTAACGATGTTGGGTTTTGATACCATCTCAAGATAGAGAATCAGTGAAAGTAGCACACCGGCAAAGATCGCAAATTCCAGCTCAAGGAACATGGCGCTTAGCAGGGTAACCAGCAGTACGACACTTTCACGCTTGGACGACTTTAGGATATGAGCAATCTCTTTAAAGTCGATTAGACCCCATGCCACCAGAAACAGGATTCCCGCCATGGCTGCTTTGGGCAGGTACACGGCATAAGGTGCAACCAGTAGCACAATCAGCATCAACATCAGGGCTGCAAACACTGCCGCTAACGGCGTCTTGGCTCCAGACTGATAATTAAGGCCGCTGCGGTTGAATGATCCTGTAGCCACATAACCGGAGAAGAATGATCCAGCAATGTTGGATAGGCCTTGGCCGATAAACTCCTGATTACCGTTAATCCGATAGCCGCCCTTGGCTGCGATAGAACGGCCTATCGATACCGCCTCAGTCAATGCAAACAGGGTGACAGCCAATGCTGTAGGGGCCAGATCCTTGATATGTTGCAGAGATAGATCCGGGGCGGATAACGGGGGTAGCGCTGCCGGTATCGCTCCGACGGTAGCAATATGAGTAACTTCAGTCCCAAACAGAAGATTCAGCAGTACAGAAAGCAGGCTGCCGGTCAACATGGCCGCAATCATGTATGGAATAACCGGCAACCAGCGCTTGAAGGCGATACCGGAGAGCAGTGTAGTCAGACCAACAGCGGTTACCCATGGATTGATTGTTCCTAATTGGTCATAAAAGTTAAGAGCGATCTCATGCAGATGACCGCTACTATCCATTTCAATACCAAAGAAATATTTCAGCTGTTTGGCTGCAATCAATACCGCGGCACCGGCAGTGAACCCGACAATCACCGAGTGTGAGATGAAATTGACCAGCGCCCCCATCCTGGCCAGCCCCAGCACCAGCTCAAACACCCCAACCATAAATGTGAGGGTGAGGGCGAGAGAGACATAATCGACAGTACCAGGAGCGGCATGAACCGAAAGGGCGGAAAACAGCACTACCGAAGCGGCAGTTGTAGGGCCTGAGACCAGATGTTTAGATGAGCCAAACAGGGCAGCGATGATGGCAGGAACCATCCCTGCATAAAGACCGTACTGAGGCGGCATACCGGCGATGGTAGCGAATGCAACGCCCTGCGGCAGCACTACAACTGCACCGGTCAGAGCAGCCATCAGGTCCGCGCGAGTATCTTTTTTATTTATGAACGGAAGCCAGGTAACGAACGGAAACAGGAATTTCCAGCCAGAATTTAGTGCTGCAGTGCCGCGCATGTCTTTCCTTGGTTACCTCAAGCAGTAGGTGTATTGAACTTGTCTGGTACAAGCACTTACCATATTCGCTTAAGGCTCCTGGGTGGCGACATTACCATGCAGAAACAGTATATGACTAAAGCTAAGTGAGCAGCTTGCCAGGCAGTGTGAGTTATAAGCTATTGATTCTTTCGTTTAGAAGACTGAATTTCGAAAGTGCTGTCAGATCGGCGGCAAGGATACTACAGGCACAAGAATAATTCTAATTTATTCCGGTTTCGACTCAGCCTTTTTGACGCGAATCTGGTTCCCGTCTACCTCCTTGCCATTCAGGCTCTTCATCGCGGCTTTAGCTTCACCCTGCTTGGGCATTTCAACAAAACCGAAGCCTTTGGAGACCCCGGTTTTTTTGTCCATTACCAGGGCGCAGGATTGAACTTTCCCATGGGACTCGAACATTTCCCGAAGTGCTGCCTCGGTGGTGGTACGGGCAAGATTGCGTATAAGTAGTTTCATGCTACGGCTCTGTATGGGTAAAGTGCAGGAACTATACAACTTATATGCAGACCGTTCACATCTATATTTCCAGCGCAATAAAAAACCGGCAGCTGGTGCGAGGTACCGGTATTTCATTCTGATCGATTTAGATTTTTATCAATTTGCCTTCGAATACAACGTCACCAGTTGGTTGTTGTGTAGGCAGATTATCTTCAGACTCGATGCTGACCTTGAAGCTGCTGTTTGCATCCATCCGGGCTGGCGTCTTCATCCGCAGCATGCCTGTATGGGGCATGACTCCTACCGGTACAAGCACTCCATCCTGGGTCTCCATCCAGAGCTGACACACCTTACCTTCAGGCAACTGCGGCGGCGCCACCGCCTTTACATGCAGCATGTCACTCCTGCCCGGTGTGCCCACCACCCACTCCACCTGCGACTGGTTATTGGTTACCATCAACACCTGGTCCAATGCAGGCTCGTTCTGCATCCCGAAGATTGTCAGGCCTAATACCAGAACCATAGTCATCGCTGCCATGCCGATATTGCGCCATAAGCCAATGCTGTTCCAGAGGCCGATCTTCTCTTCCTGGGGTTCTATGCGCTGCTGAATCTGCTGCCAGACCGCGACCGGAGGCTCTACCGGATCAGCCAAATCCAGCATCGGGCTCAACCGTTCCTCCCAGGCGGTCACCTCGGCCTGCAGACCATAATCGGATGCCAAGAGCTGCTCAAACTGAATGCGCTCGTCACCCGTCATGGCGCCAAGCACATATTCTGCTGCAGTCTGTTCGCTCGTTTTATCCTGGTCTTGATCTGTCATGGCTAAACGTCTCTTTAGTGTTGCTGCTACCCAAGAGTCTGTACTGGAAATAGATAACCAACCGTTCTTTCTACAGATTCACTGCGTAACTGTTGTCATATCACTCTCCATCTATACCTTTCCTTGATCAAGATACGCATAGAAAGGACAAATAGTTTCAAATAATTGTTTCTTTTGAGATATTTAAGTCGATCTCATTCTCCGCTGCCATTCCCCGTAGCGGGACACTCCATTCTATCTGTGTCATGTCTCCAAGCACCCCCTAAGTTGCTCCAGACCCCGGCGTATCCAGGTCTTGACTGTTCCCAGTGGCGTGCCGGTCTGGGTCGCCAACTCATCATGGGTCAGTCCCTTCAGATAGGCCAGTGCGATTATCTGGCGCTGTTCGCTCTTAAGCTTATCCAGACAGTTATGCAGTCTTTTGCCCTCTTCTGTATTCTGGAGATTATCCAGTGGAATGACGCCGCTGCCCTCATCTTCCAGCAACTTTTCCGGTTCGGATTGCAACACCTCTTTGCGTCGGCGTCTTAGCATGTCCAGGGCTGTATTTCGGACGATGGAAGACATCCAGGTCATAGGAGCAGCCAGATGAGGCCGATAACTCTCTGCGTTGTTCCAAATCTTTACATAGGCCTCCTGCAGACAATCCTGGGCCCACTCATCCCTATCCAGAATACGCAGCACCACCCCGTAGAGTCTCCTGGATGACATTTCATAGAGCTGGGCGAACGCACGCCTATCCCGCAGGGTACAGGCAGCCAGCAATGCCCGCAGCTGCTCATTGCGTTTTTCAATCAGTTCATTCGAGTTGTTATCACCGGACACCGGGGCATTTCCTCCAGGTCTCATTTGGAACATCTTGTTAAGTCCATGATTACAATAACAAGTACGTCTGAATAAACACAGCGTACCGCTACATCGCTAGTTCGAACTATGGTTGGATATTCCCAAGCCCAGTTCGGTTAGGCTGTTGATGGTGGGCCCAATCCCCCAGGGATCAAATACTGCATCCGGAGAGCGTTTTACCCAGGCCGAGGACATGCCAGCGGCAAACATCAGTCACCCAGACTGACTCCCAACTGTCTGGCGGCGGTAATCCAGGAATGTTTGGACGGTATACTTTTACGTACTCCAGCCACCTGTTCCAGCGGTACCGGAACAGCCTCAGTACCGCGCAGGGCCACCATCACGCCATAATGCTGCTGGTGTACCAGGCCAGCGCAAGCAGCACCCAGGGTGCTGGCAATGATCCTATCTGCCGCCGAGGGAGTGCCACCGCGTTGCAGATGCCCCAGGATGGTTATTCTGGATTCAAGCCTGGTCATCTCTTCTAGCTGCTTGGATAGCTCCAGCGTCCGATCCGTATACTGTCGATAGATCAGGTTTAACTCCTCTTTCGCTCTCTTTCTCTCATCCTTATTCTCGGCCTGCTCCCTGCGCTGTTCTGCAGCACGTATGACCTTGGTCTGTTCCACCGACATGGCCCCCTCAGACATAGCGACAATGCTGAATTTCTTACCGCCACGCATCCGCGTAAGTATGGCCTCTGCTATGCGATCTACATCATATGATATCTCCGGGATAAGGATGACATCAGCGCCCCCGGCGATGCCGGCACCGAGCGCAAGCCAACCGGTGCGATGCCCCATGATCTCAACCACAATGATCCGGTGATGGCTATGGGCGGTGCTGTGAAGTCGGTCTATAGCCTCGGTAGCAATACCCAAGGCAGTATCAAAGCCGAAGGTGCTGTCTGTTTGCGATATATCTCTGTCGATGGTCTTAGGCAGGGTAAGAACATTCAAACCCTTTTGCATCAGCCGCAGGGCATTCTTCTGAGTGCCGCCACCGCCGAGACAGACCAGGGCATCGAGGTGATTGTCATTATAGTTTTCAACAATTGCATCGGTCATATCGCACTGCTTGCCGCCAATCATCATGCGGTGTGGTTTGTCCCGACTGGTGCCTAGTATGGTCCCCCCAAGGGATAGCACTCCCGAGACCACATCATTGTCAATCTGAATGAAACGGTTCTCCGCCAGACCACGAAAGCCGTCACGAAAACCAATGATGTCCATGTCATACTGGTTAAGCGCAGTCTTGCAGACGCCTCTAATTGCCGCATTCAGTCCAGGGCTATCGCCCCCGGCCGTCAAGATTCCAATGTTTTGTTTCATTGATAATTCCTGTAATAAGATATCTTTAATAACTTAGCATAGTTTGGGTAATCCCAGTGCGAAGAAATCATCCGTGCAAACCGCATTTTTTACTTGATTCGACGCCAGCGTACTGAGACCCTTGACCCATGCGGATATCCAGGATTTACACCGGCCAACCACTCGACCCTGACCAGGAGGTAACACTGGAACAGATGGCCTCACGCCATCTGGTACAGGTGCTGCGTCTGCGTCCCGGGGCGGATCTGGTGCTATTTAATGGTGATGGCTGCAACTACGCAGCTAGATTGGAGAGTACTTCAAACAAACAGGCAGTGGCCCAAGTCATCTCCTGTTCTGACCCTGAGTTACAACCAGAGCTAGAGATTCACCTGTGCATCTGTGTCTCCAAGGGTGAAAGGATGGATTTTGCCATTCAAAAATCCGTTGAGCTTGGGGTCACCGAGATAACCCCACTATTCAGCAAACACGGCGTGGTCCAGCTCCAGGGCGAGCGGTTGGAGAAACGCCAACAGCACTGGCGTCAAATCATGATCTCTGCCTGTGAACAGTCCGGTAGATGCAGGTTGCCCAGGATTAATCCATGCAGTGGGATTGAGCAGTGGCTTGAATCTCCGCGACAAGGCGTGAGCCTAACGTTTAACCACAGGGCAAACACCAAGATTACCGAGATTGAACGACCACACAATAGGGTCAATATTCTGGTTGGGCCTGAAGGCGGATTGAGTGAGAGCGAGATTCACGCCGCAGAAACAAGCGGGTTTCAGGGAGTACGTATGGGGCCAAGAGTGTTAAGAACTGAAACCGCACCGCTGGCAGCTATTGCTGTCATCCAGACGCTTTGGGGAGATTTCAGTTAACCGGGGAATCAATAAAAGCCCCTAGGATAGGGCCTCCTGCACTACCCACTCCACCGCGTTCATATCCGGGATCCAAGCCTCTTCCCCGTTGATAATTACCTGCCGCTTTACCGCTGTACCCAGATCCTGTTCATTATCCTGAGGAGTAATAATATCCTGGGTTATTCGCACCAGTTTCGGCATGGAGGCCAGCAGCAAGCCGATAAATGGTCGCCTCGGATTTCCACCGAGGGTGTTACATATTGCTACCTTCGAACCTGGCTCGAACTCACTAGAAGGAACCTCTACCAACTCTTCGAAGGAGATAACAGGTACTTCACGCTGCCGCCATGATTGGATTCCTAAAAACCAATTTGGCATATCCGGGACCCTGGTCAACTCTTCGATCGTCACTACCTCTGATACCGAGGCATTAGGTAGTAATAATTGCGCCTCATGCAGATGCAGAAGCACTCCGCGTATCTCCAGGTTAGATGCAGTTTCGGTGCTCATTTTCTGCTCTCTTCCAGGACGGACTGAATGTTATCCATCAAATCTGCCTCTTGATAAGGTTTTCCAAGATAGCATTTTACCCCGAGATCCATAGCCAGCTTGCGGTGTTTTTCACCGGTGCGTGAGGTGATAATGATGATTGGTATGTCTTTCCATTGCTCAGAGTTACGCATATGTCTGGCGACCTCAAAACCGTCCATTCTCGGCATCTCGATGTCCAGCAACATTACATCTGGGGTATAGTCCTGCAGCATAGCCAGGGCATCAACGCCATCCTTTGCTGTCTCCACATCCATGCTGTGACGCTCCAACAGACGACCCGTTACCTTACGCACGGTAATAGAGTCATCCACCACCATTACCTTGATTCCTTGAGTCGCATCTTCCACCGTAACCTGGTGGAATTCTTCCGCATCAACAGTATGGGACGCGTCTTTGCGCACCAGTGCATTGATATCCAGGATCAGTGCTACTCTGCCATCGCCCAGGATGGTTCCGCCAGTTATCCAGCGCACGGTACTGAGCTGTGGCCCCACTGACTTCACCACTATCTGGCGATGTCCGATAATATCGTCAACATGTATAGCAATTCGGTGCTTGCCGGCACGTACCAACAACATCGGAGAACGTTTTTTCTGTTCTGTCAGGTTAGGCATTCCGGTACCCAATAGCGTCCCTAGATACCTGACGATGTAGTCATGGTCACCATAGGTAAAGCTGCCCTTGCCATCCTTACCCTCATAGAAGGCTAGGAGCTCATCTTTGTTTATTCGCACCACCGCTTCTACGTTGGTGTATGGAACGGCATAGATATCACTGCCAACCTTAAGCAGAAGTGCGTCTGTTATGGCCAGAGTCAGGGGGAGATAGATGGTGAATTCAGTTCCAGTACCTGGATTTGAACCGATCTCCATGGTCCCGCCAAGTTGTTTAATCTCACTTACAACCACGTCTAGACCAACACCGCGACCGGAAATCTGACTAACCTTGTCCACAGTACTAAAACCGTGTTCCAGGATAAACTGGGTAAGGTCGCCCTCGCCTGGGATTACCCCCTCCAGCAGTAGACCGCGTTTAACTGCACGCTGTTTGATGGCATCAAAATCCAGGCCCCTACCATCGTCTGACATGGACATAACAACATCATTGCCATTTCTGGTCAGTTTTATGGTTATTGTTCCAACCTCGGCCTTGTCTGCGGCGAGGCGCTGTTCCGGTAACTCTATACCGTGGGATATAGCATTCCTCAGTAGATGCTCAAGCGGTGCGGTCATCCGGTCGAGGATACTGCGGTCCATCTCCATGTCGGCCCCAATCACCTTTAACTCAGCTTGTTTTTTCAAAGGCTTGCAGGTCTGGCGCACGATACGTTGCAAACGTGGAACCAGTTGACTGAAAGAGACCATGCGCGTACGCATGAGTCCATCCTGAAGATCGGTGGTAATCCTCGACTGTTGTACCAACAGGGTCTCGGTTCCCTTCTGCTCAGCCTCCAACAGCTTATTGATATTACTCAGGTCGCCAACTGTTTCCAGTAAGCCTCTGGACAACTGCTGCATGGTGGAGAAGCGATCCATTTCCAGCGGATCGAACTCTTCGCCTTCTCCGTCCAATCTGCCCTCTTCCTTATCCCGGTCATACCGGAACAGGATCTGCGCCTCTGTCTCCATATCCAGTTTTCGCAACTGATCCCGGAGACGACTTACCGTGTGTTTTAACTCTTCAAGATTGAATCCAAGTGCTCCGTTCTGCTGTTCCAAACGTGAGCGAAAGATGCTGACCTCACCGGCGTTATTAACCAGCTTATCCATAAGATCAGGATTTACCCGTAACTGCTCACGGCCAAAGCGACGCATGGGCCTGACCAGATCAGTCTCCTCAGCTTGAACCCCTTCATCTTCTGCAGTAGGTTCGATAGCTTCGTGTGTACTAGGAAACTGCAGAACCTGGCTGGTTTCATCATCCAGCGTGGCGCTGACATCGATATCTTCATCGACAGCGGAATCTCTCTCACCTTCTACTTGATCTTCTACAGGACCTTCTGACTGCTCTTCTATTTTCTCTTCTAATGAGTCTCCCACCATCAAGTGTTCGGCGTCAGCATCTTCCTCTTCTTCCTCAAACGACTCTTCCTCTGTAGGCTCATTCGCAGCAGCACTGCCCAAACCTTCACCAGATAACATGGCATTGAGCTCGGCAATCATCTCGTCTGCCACCTCAACCCGCCCGGTGTTATTGGCCTCTTCGATCTGAGTCATCAGAGTATCGGCCACGCCCTGAGCAAGAATGCGAACCTCACTGCTGTTCTCTACATCCCCGCTCCCAACCCCGGCGAGAAGTGATTCAAAGGCATGACTTAGATCTCCGATAGGAGTAATTCCCGACAACCGGGCGCCACCCTTCAGAGTATGCAAAGTTCTTTGCAACTCCTCTACCGCCCTCAGATTGTATGGTTCATCGTTCCATTGTTTGAGCTCGTGATCAACATCGTCCATCAGTTCTATCGACTCTTCGATGAAGATGGTTATCAGGTCTTCATCAGCGGTCAATGTTACAAAACCCAAATCTTGCTCAGCTTCTCCAGTGAAATCCCCTCCGACTTCTATTTCCGGCTGCTTAGTCTCCGACTTTGCGGTATGTTCATCCCTAAGCTCTTCCTGCTCTTTGGCCTGTTCTGCGCGAGCATCATCACTCTCATCCAACTCAAGTGACAATCCATCAATATTAATTTCTTCCTCACCCAGATCTATATCCAGCGTAACTTCTAGATCTTCAACTTGATCCATCCCTGTGACGTCATCTTCTTGCTGCAGACCGAGGCTATCGGTCGCATCCAGCAAAGGGGCGGGGAGATCGGTCAACTCGATCACATCCTCCGGTTCGTCAGCAGTTCCATCCGCTGGCACCTGAAAGTTGTTAGCATTCTCAATATCCTCTAGCAGTCCTTGCCAGTCTGGCAACTCTGCCCCAGGTACGTTGATTGCGTTCAGGATGGCCTCGAACTGTTCATCGCTTCTTTCGATAAGTTCCAGCAAGGTACGGTCCGCCAAACCACCATGATCCAGCAGTTCATTCACATGGGTCTCAAGCGCGGCACTGAGTTCAGCAATCTGGTCAACCCCGGCCATGTGAGCACTGCCGTGAAGGGTATGGAAGGCGCGCGACACATCACGAGTGAGAGCACATACACCCCCCATCTCCTTACAGTTGTTCAAATAATTATTTATGGTATCTATATGGGTACGCGACTCTGAGGAAAATATCTCAAGGAGTGTTGGATCAAGGGTTATCGGTGCTTCCAGATAGCCCTCAGCAACATCGGCGCCAGAACCATGATCCTCTTCTATCGTCTCTTCTACTTCCTCAGATGACTCATGTTCGTCCTCAAGTTCATCATGATCGACATGTGCTCCTGATGTGGAGGAAAGCGTGTAATCCGGAGTAGCCAGTTGCGTGGCTCGCTCTATCATTGGCTGCACATCCACCTCGGGAGGAACAGCTCGGGCCTGACAATCTATCAGACTAGGCAGCACTTCCTTTGCTTCAATAAGCAAATTGGTGACGTCTTGGGTGACTGGCAATGTTTGGTCTATCACTCGATTGAGTAGATTCTCTATAGACCAGGCAAATTCCCCTATGGTCTTGGCCCCGACCAGCCGCCCACTACCCTTTAGGGTATGGAATGATCTTCTGAAGGTGATTAAGGCATCGGTATCATCGACGTCATCCAGCCAGCGTGACAGATATTCCCGAATGACCTCCAGCTCTTCCTGAGCCTCTTCAATGAATATATCCAGGATCTCTGGATCGACATCCTCCAGACTAGGTTTTTCTGCCGACGGCACGTGCTCCTGAAAGGACTTTACATCAACCTCTTCCTTAAACCGTATCTCGTCTTCGGGTTGTTCCGCCACCTCATCCTGCTCAGGAAGAAACAACATATCTTCTTCCTGAATCAGTCCAGGGATGGCCTCCTCTCCCTCGGCACTAGCAAAATACTCCTCGTCAACGCTATCTTTTTCGGTTCCGAGACGCACCAGGGCTTCTCGAGCCACATCCAGGATTTTATTCTGAATGCCGCGACCATCAGCGATGGTCTCCATAAAGTATTCAATACTGGTAATGGCATCGGCAAATGCGTTGAGGCGCTGTATATCCGGAATGGTTTTTTTGGCGACCAGTTCGGTTGATACATAACCTGCCGTTGCACGGAGAAGTGCTGACAAATCAAATAGCTTCAGCATCTCAAACGCGCCGGCTATGGCATAAAAATGTGTTGGTACCTGTTCAAGTACCTGGGATTTTTCTGGCGTCTTTATGTACGCAAGAATAGCGTCCTTGATCTTGGCCATATCGACCCTGGCCTCACGTACCACAGAGTCGGTTAGACGCTCAAATTCACCCTCTGGAAGTTCTTGTTCAGGCTCTGCCTTTTCGGCCTCTGCCTGGGCATGGGCAAGAAACTGAGTCCGGCCAAAGCTGGCCAGATTCTCCAGTGATGCCTCGACAAAAATGATATCCCCCGCCATTTCCAGGAGATCGCTCTCATCGGTCAACTTTCCTGAGGTGGACAGCTCCTTGATCTTATCGGCCTGACGCTTCATACGTTGGCGCAGGGCACCCTGGCTGATCATACCCAAGGTATCGGCCACCTTGCGCATCGGTTGTTCCAGCGTCGACAACTGTTCTGAGTCGTTGTTTCTGGTGCGAATAAACAGATCAAGTACGTCCTTGATCTCACTCAGCTCAGCGCCTATGGCTTCTTTCAGTGATTCCAACAGCTCCACATTCGGTGCTGCAAGATCTTCTCGTCCAAGCTCAATCCGCTGTTGGCTTATGATTGTGTTTTCAAGATCGAACTCTTGTTTTACCGACTGAACCAGTTCATCTCCATTTTTTACGCTGGCAACGTAATAGAGCAGGTCTCGCACAGTGCTTATTGCCGGGGCCTCAACTACCTGACCTTCACCGGCTTTAATGATTCGTTTTAGCTCGCGGTCCACCCTGCCAAACAGCAGTTTGGTAGCGATATTAGGAGCATCCAGGTTTTCCAAGGGGGCAGCTAGTGCTGCTATCGCCACGTGCAACAGACGTTTAACCTGCCCGGTACCCGCTACGGCATGAAGTTGTTCCAGTACATCCCTAACTCCATCTATCCCGGCGAGTTGATCGCTTCCGCGAAACCACTTCAACAGGCTTAGGTGATACTGGTGTCGAAGTTTTCGAGCTAGTTTGGGTAACTCGGCATTCTCCTGTTCAACCACCTCTTCGGCAGCCAATCTCCGCTCCAGCTGCGGTGAGGACAGCGCTACTTCTGAAAACAGCTCTGATCCACGCGCTGCGCGTAGATCATTTAGGAACGGCATGATGACTGTTGGATGGTCCAGAGCGCCATCCTGTAGCTTTTCCAGGTAGTCCGGCAATCTGACCAAACCTTGCATCAAGGCCTCGGCAGCAACACGCTCATCTTCCACACTGCCTTCGGCGATAGCGCATGCAACCAGTTCCATCTCTTCCGCCAACATGGTCGCACCATACAACTCAACTATCTGCAGGGTGCCGTAGACCTGATGCAGGTCTTTGGCGCAGGACATCATTGACTCAGAATCGCCCTCGCCACCGATGTATTTTTCAAGCGCATCTCGGGCCCGCAGGATGACTGCATCCAGTTCACCCTTAATCCACTTTAACTTGCTGTGGTCTTGAGTTTCGCTCATACCTGACTCGCCATCCTTACATTGAAGGTAGTTACCAGAGACCGTATCAGTCTAATCTTCTACGTGTTCAGGCAGGATGAGACCTATAGAGGTATCTACACCTTCAGACAGCCGGAAACCAGCAACGGATCCTTGTAGTTCCTCTGCCAAACCTGCAAGCATTCCGATAGAAGCTGCGGTCTGGTTGGTTCCATCCAGTGTCTGTGTGGTGATTTCCTGGATCACACTCATAGTGTCATCAATCTTGGATGCCTCTGAAGATTGTTGTTCAGCCGAGACTGCAATCTTCTGGGTCACCTCAGCAATGTGAGTGGAAACGCTTTCAATCTCCATCAGAGCATCACCCGCATCCTCTGCAAGTTTGGCGCCTGACACCACTTCCTTGGTGGTCAACTCCATTGAACTGACCGCCTCACTGGTATCCGCCTGAATGGTTTTAACCAGGGCTTCAATCTGTTTGGTTGCGTTACTGGAGCGCTCCGCAAGTCGCTGCACCTCGTCTGCAACCACCGCAAAACCGCGGCCAGCTTCACCGGCCATTGCGGCCTGCATGGCAGCGTTTAGCGCCAGAATGTTGGTCTGATCTGCAATGTCGTCAATAATTTCAACGATATCACCAATCTCCTGAGAACTTTCACCCAGACGCTTGATACGTTTTGATGTCTCTTGAATCTGTTCCCTAATTGTGTCCATACCCAGAATGGTATGTCGCACTGTATCTGCACCTTTACCAGCAATATCCACCGAGTGCTTAGCAACCTCCGCTGACTCGTTTGCGTTGCTGGACATCTGGTCAATCTGACTTGTCATATCCTTGATGGCACCACTGGTAGATGTAATTTGGTCCGCCTGGAGCTCACTGGCCTCAGCCAGATGCATGGCGGTCGCCCGACTTTCCTGGGCCGCTGTGGCGACACTTTCAGAGGTCTGGTTAATGGTGTCTACCAAGGTACGTAGCGCCTCAATGGTGAAGTTAATAGAGTCAGCAATAGCACCGGTTACATCTTCGGTCACAGTAGCGGTTACTGTAAGATCGCCATCGGCAAGATTCCCCATCTCGTCTAGCAGCCTTAAGATAGCCTCCTGGCTCTTTTCATTCTGTCGTTTTACTACCTGCTGAGCTTCCCTTTGACTTAACACCATCTGATAGCTTCGTGCCAGGAACATCAGCCCAGCCAGTACAACAAAAAATGCCACCATTCCCGGCCCGGTCTTAATCCCAAGCACTGATAGGCGACTTGGGGATTCGGTGTACACAGCTAAAAGCCCTGTAGTAACATCATTTACCTTATCTGAACTGTCCGCCACCTCACTCACCGCATCCAGGGCTGGTAGCAAGCTAGGGGTGATTTCGATTATCTGATCTGTAGAATCTTTAAGCGTCTTAAACAGCGCAGCCACTTCCCGTAACTTGGCAATAGCCCTCTGTGAGGGTGCCGCATCTATCTTGAGTGCTCTATTGCCTTTTAAAAGGGCATTGAGCACCTGCTCAAAACGATTGGTATCACGGCTAAAACTGTCGATTGCAGCTGCCGTCTTTTCGCCTCCGTCAAACACCTTAGCAACATTTTTATCGATTCGCTCCACCAGCATAAGTTGCTCAGTCGCAGCCGCAATTTGTCTGCCATCCACGGTAGAAACCATCAGGCTGTCTACAACTTCCTGGGAAAGAGCTTGCAACCGTGGGACCAACTCCTGAACTGAGCCTATAGTTTCCTGCACAGCAATAATCGAACTCTTATTTGCCAGGATATCGCTAGCATTTTTACCTAACTTCTTCCATCTAGATTCAACCTTGACCAGTTCGCTAACCGCCGCTTCAGGTGCCGCTGGCAATCCCTGATGTGGCACACCATCTTTCAGCTCTCTGAGATATCGTTCGAAAGTCTTCTTGGATTTTTCCAGTTGGGCAAAGGCGCCTTTATCCCCAACAATCGATGTCAAGGCATACTTTGCTATACGCTCTGAAATGACTCGCAACTCAGCCGTGCGCAACTGATATGCCTCATCGTTAGCATCAGAATTTAACGACTGAAAAAAAGCCAATATCCCAATAATCAACATGATCACAATGCCAATACTTAGCAATCTTGTCTTTGGATTCGAAGTTTTTCTGCCAGCAAGGCCTTTCCTGGATCTTCTTTTCATTTCACTATATCTCCCGAAAGAGCGACATCATTATTGAATTCCCCATGGCGACATCCATCTTCGCACTATCTATACGCAGCTAACGAGAGATTCAGGCAGTTACTACCTGAAAGTCTGGATCTTCTGCCAGCATATGCATGCTGAGGATAGGGCACTTATCACCATCCACATCGTAAACACCAGTAAAATAACGACCGATCATACCGGTCGTTTCATGTTCCTTAATACGTAGTTCCTCGTCGAAGTGACGCATGCCAAAAACATCTGCCACCATTAGGCCTGCAAACAGCCCTTCATGCTCAATAACTAAAACCCTTGTCTTACGACCAATTGTTATTGCGTTTCCACCCAAATATTTTTGCAGATCAAATATCGGCAGAAGACTTCCCCGGACATTAGCCACACCGCGCACCCATGACTGTGCTCCCGGAACGGGAGTAACATTGGATGGGTAGTTAAGTATCTCTTTTACTTCCCCGAGTGCGGTGAGAAATTTTTTACCCAAAATAGTAAAAAGCACTCCCTCCCAAGTTAACTTAGATTCCTCCTTGTGAGGTAAATCAAAAGCAAACTTACGACTCTGGTTTTCAATATCCTGCAATAACAGAATGATATCACGGGCTTCAGATTCAGTTGTTGTCATTTTGATTCCGCCCTAAATTACGCCTCTAGGATGCCCTTTATCATGGACAGAAGCTCTCCTTTTTGGACGGGCTTAACAAGATACTCCTTAGCGCCCTGGCGTAAGCCCCAGGTCCTGTCCGTCTCCTGGTCTTTGGTTGTAACCATGATGACCGGAATATTGCTTGTCTCTGGATTTCGGCTCAATTGCCTGGTTGCCTGAAAGCCGTTCAAACCAGGCATAACCACATCCATAAGCACCAGATCAGGCTTTGCGCTGCGCACCAGTTCAACCCCTGACTCTGCATTCTCTGCCAATAACACGCTATATCCAGCGCCTTCAAGCATGCCTTTCAGGATATGTAATTCCGTTGGTGAATCATCAATTATAAGGATAGTGCCCTGCCCCCTTAATGAGCTGTCGTTTGAACCTGGGGTTGCTTTACTTTTTTTGGAAAATATTCTCATGAACTTCCACCGCTGGTCTTAAACACAAGGTTTATTATATTTGTAATGTAGTGAGTAAAATCATCACTAAAATCACGCCGCCTTGGGGGCGTACTGCCTTATGGCATCAAGCAATTCGTTCTTGGTAAATGGTTTCGTAAGATACTGCTCAGAACCAACTATCCTGCCGCGGGCCCGGTCGAACAGACCGTCCTTGCTCGACAGCATGATCACAGGTGTCTGCTTGAACTCAGTATTATTCTTGATCAGAGCGCAGGTCTGATAGCCATCTAACCGAGGCATCATGATATCAACAAAGATCACATCCGGACGGCTATCTGCAATCATTGCCAGCGCTTCAAATCCATCTGTCGCCGTTAAAACCTCACACCCGGCCTTCCTCAACAAACTTTCTGCTGTCCTGCGAATGGTCTTACTATCATCTATCACCATCACCTTGAGGCCTGAAATATTATCAGGTTCTTTTTGCATCACGGCTCCTCTCTTCGATGCCCCATCATAACTCAAACGATATAGAACACAGCTACCAGATCAGCTCAAAAACGTTCAATCAATACATTATTGGGTTAACCTAAACACTTGGTTTTTTCGCACATATGCTTGCACGTAGTCTCGAACCTAATCCACCATGATTGACAGTAGGACCACAAACTGTATCTTGAACAAAGCATATCGCTAATATAATTCTAGAGAACCATAGCAATTGATTTAAAATACTGCAACAACCTATTGATCAGATTGGAACATTTATTCAAATAACGAGTCGGCAGAATTACATTCCCGGGCATGCGTCACGACTAAATGGAATTGGCCGAGTCACACACAGGCGCCAGGAATATCTTTCCTGAGAGATTGCGTTTTTACCAAAACAGGCAAAATACATGAAGTACAATTCGGGTACCATAGAACCATGAGCATCTCCATTGGCATAGTGATGGACCCTATCCACTCCATCACCACCTATAAAGACAGTTCCTTCGCTATGTTACTGGAGGCCCAAGCCAGAGGTTGGGACATCTGGTACATGGAACAGGGGGACCTATACCTTCAGGATAACCGCAGTTACGCACACATGCGTCAGATCGAGGTGACGGATAATTCTGACTGCTGGTATAGCTTTGGCGCCGAACATCACCAACCGTTGGATAGCTTGGACGCAATCCTGATGCGCAAGGACCCACCCTTCGACATGGAGTACGTCTACACCACCTACATCCTGGAGCAGGCAGAACGCCAAGGCGTCTTGGTAATAAACCGCCCCAGCAGTCTGCGTGATGCGAACGAGAAGTTGTTTACCGCATGCTTCCCACAATGCTGCACCTCCAGCCTGGTTTCCAGAAATCACCAACAACTGACCGACTTTCTCCGCCAGCATGAAGATATAATCCTGAAACCGCTGGACGGCATGGGAGGTGCCTCGGTGTTTCGGGTTCGCAAAGATGACCCGAATGCCAACGTAATCATCGAGACCCTCACTGCCAACGCCTCAAGATATGCCATGGCGCAGCGCTTCCTGCCAGAGATAAGCGCCGGCGACAAACGCATTCTAATGGTTGATGGAGAACCGATACCCTACGCACTGGCCCGCATACCGCAGGCCGGCGAGACCCGTGGAAACCTTGCAGCGGGCGGCCGCGGAGAAGGAATAGCTCTATCGGACAGAGACTACTGGATTGCCAGCCAAGTTGGGCCCAGCTTGCGGGAAAAAGGAATTCTGTTTGCCGGACTAGACGTAATCGGCGATTATCTGACCGAGATAAATGTAACCAGCCCCACCTGCATTCGGGAGCTAGACAAACAGTTTGGACTAAATATTAGCGCCCAGCTACTGGATAAGATCGAAGATATAATCAAAACATGAAAAGAGCTGAAAGACTCCGCAAGCCAATACTGCTACTAGCTCTTATTGGTCTAATCTTATGCGGTTGTGAACAACAGGAACAGGTAATCACTACCAAGTTTCTGGCCTTTGGCACCCTTATCGACCTTAGCATTGCCGGCACTTCAAAACAGCAGGCCGACGCGGCAACCACTGCAATCGAGAAGGATTTTGCCCAGATGCACAAATCCTGGCATGCCTGGGATCCAGGCCCCCTGGGCAGGGTCAACCGACTCATCGCTGAAGGTGCAACCTTCGCCACCCCGCCATCGGTGCTGGAGTTGATCAGACGCGGGATCAAGTTAGCCGAACAAAGTGACCACCTGTTCAATCCAGCCATTGGCCACCTGATCGGGGAGTGGGGGTTTCAAAGCGACGACCCGGCAGGCCACCGGCCGCCCGAGCCGGACCGGATAGCCCAACTGTTGAAACAGAACCCACGCATGAGCGACCTGGTGCTGGACGGCATCAACATACATTGCACCAACCCCAATGTGAAACTGGACTTCGGCGCCTTTGGCAAGGGTTTCGGCATTGATCTGGCGATAAATCATCTGCGCCAGCTCGGCATTAAAAATGCCATCCTAAATGCCGGTGGAGATTTGAGAGCAATCGGATCACCCAATAACCGTCCCTGGCGCATCGCCATTCGCCACCCATCCGGCAATGGAGTCATGGCAAGTGTGGAAGTGGCGGGCGACGAGAGCGTCTTCACCTCTGGAGATTATGAACGCAATTTCACCTGGAAGGGCAAGACCTACCACCACATAATCGATCCCCGTACCGGCTACCCGGCCACGGGCACCAGCTCGGTAACGGTAATACACCAAGATGCCATTACGGCGGACGCAGCGGCAACCGCCCTGTTTGTGGCTGGACCAGATAACTGGTATAAGATCGCCCGTAACATGGGTATCAAATATGTACTTCTGGTAGATTCAAACGGAGAGGCGCACATGAATCCTGCCATGCAACAACGGGTAAAACTGGACCGAAAGCAGTACAAAATTCATCTAAGTCCTGCGCTTACAGGCGGTACAACCGGGCAATCACAAGAATACAGATGAGTAACGCCGCCAATATTTCAGCTATTGACCGAATGGGTCTAACCCTGTTTGTCGCAATCAGCATGCATGCCGTGGTCATCCTGGGGGTAGGCTTCACCCTGGATCAACCCAAGAAACTTCCACCTGCAGATCGCACCCTGGAGATCACCGTAGTCCACAACAGGACAGCGATAAAAAAACCGGAGAAGGCAGACTTCCTGGCGCAACACAGTCAAGAAGGTGGAGGCACCAAGAAGGAAGCAGTGCGTCCAACCACCGACAGCCTCCAGCCCATTACCAAACAGTCGAACAAGCCGAACCAGACCAACACCCCGATTACCCCACCGCCGGAGCCGGTAGAAAACACCAAGAAACAACTGTTGAGCAGCAAGGCCCCATCCAAACGCAAGGCCAGCGCCACCCCCAAGAGCAAAAGACAGAAAACAAAAAGGCTCAACACCACCCAATTGATGGCCAGCACCAACCTGGAGATATCCAGGCTCACCGCAGAATATAATCGCAAGGCCGAGGCCTACGCCAAGCGGCCACGCCGTAAGGATATCAGCGCCAGCACCAAGGAATACAAATACTCCAATTATCTGGATGCCTGGAAAAGAAAGGTCGAACGCATCGGGAATATTAATTACCCGGATGAGGCCAGGAGGATGAGGCTGTTTGGCAACCTGATTCTTCGCGTGTCTCTGCGTGCGAACGGCACCATCCATGAGATCCGGGTACGCAGATCATCAGGGCACAAAATTCTGGATGACGCGGCGATCCGCATAGTTCGGCTGGCGGCGCCCTATGCCCCTTTCCCGGCTGAAATAAGAAAGGAAACTGATATTCTGGATATAACACGTACCTGGCAATTTCTCAGCAGTAACAGGCTACTATCGAGGTAATATTGCTTTAACCCCAATAGCACCCGATACTATAGGACATGAACAGCAGCACAAACCTGACCAATCAATTCCTGATCGCCATGCCCAGCATGCAAGACCAGAACTTTTCCCAAACGGTCACCTATATCTGTGAACATGGTGAGCAGGGCGCCATGGGCATTGTGGTAAACCGCCCGACCAGTCTCCAGCTAAACGATATTCTGGATCAACTCGAAATTAAAGAAATTGATTTCAAGTCTGGAGAAGAATCCATCTACATCGGCGGACCGGTACAACCTGAACGTGGATTTGTGCTGCACGGTGACGGCAGTGATTGGGATTCAACCATGCAAGTAGCACCAAATTTATCGGTTACTACATCCAAGGATATACTGGCATCCATAGCAGCAGGCAAAGGGCCGGACCACCATCTGGTGGCGCTAGGGTACGCCGGTTGGGCCAGCGGCCAGTTGGAAGATGAAATATCGGCGAATACATGGCTTAGCGGCCCCGCTGATTCCCAGATAATATTCAACACCCCGGTTGAGCTGCGCTGGAAGGCAGCCGCCCAACTGCTGGGCGTGGATCTGGATCTGATCTCGGGCGATGCTGGACACGCGTGAAGATGGTAACAACTTAGAAAGTCCTTGGATAAGTGAACAAACCACAAAGGGCAAGGCCAATAAAAAATGACAACCTTACTTGGATTTGACTACGGACCAGCTAAGATAGGGGTCGCCGTTGGCCAGACCATGACAGGAACAGCCTCACCATTGGAGACACTTCGCGCAATACAACAGCACCCTGATTGGGATGGGATATCCCGCCTGATCAGCACCTGGGAACCCCAGGAACTGGTTGTCGGACTGCCCTTCAATATGGATGATACGGAGGCGGAACCGGCAGGCAAGGCTCGTCGCTTCGCCAGACAATTGGAAGGACGATATCATCTCAAGGTTCACCTGGTGGATGAGCGCCTCACCTCAATCGAGGCCAAACGACTTTTAGACCGAAAACCAAAAAATATAGAAGAACTGGATGCCATCGCGGCACAACTGATCCTGGAAACCTGGCTAAGTGAGCAAAACTGAAAACTATATACAGCAAGATGCCATAATCGGCCTGATCGACGAGATGCATCTTGCCCTTAAAACCAGACTGGAGATGAACAAGATAACCAGTCCGGCAATGATAGGCATACATACCGGCGGCGTCTGGCTGGCAGAGCGGTTACACCGGATGCTGGAATTAACCGAACCACTTGGGATCATGGACATATCCTTCTATCGGGATGACTTCTCCCGGGTTGGGGTAAACCCCCAAGTGCGCCCATCGAACATCCCCTTTGCTGTGGATGACCAACACATTATCCTGGTGGATGACGTACTCCAGACCGGCCGCACCATTCGGGCAGCCATGAACGAGATCTTTGATTATGGACGCCCCGCCTCCATCACCCTGGTTACCCTGGTCGAAAGAAGCGGCAGAGAACTGCCGATACAACCCAATGTGGTGGGAGTACGCCCACCACTGAATCTGGATCAACATATAACCCTTACCGGCCCCGATCCCCTGTGTCTGGTGATCGGAGAGTCAAAACACGAGGCCAGAGACGAAAACAAAGAACAAGGAAGCTCTGACAGTGATTGATACTCCAGACAGACCCAACCTCCAGCTAGACGCCGACGGAAGACTACGCCACTTCCTGTCCATCAACGGCCTGAGCCGGACATTACTCACTGAGATCCTGGATACAGCCGAGCCCTTTACCGGGGTAACCGAACGTACGGTCAAAAAAGTACCCTTGCTGCGCGGCAAGGTGATAGCCAACATGTTTTTTGAAACCAGCACTCGCACCCGCACCACCTTTGAGCTAGCGGCCAAACGTCTATCAGCGGACGTACTGAGTCTCAACATGAGCACCTCATCCACCTCCAAGGGAGAGAGCCTGCTGGATACCCTGCGCAACCTGGAGGCAATGCACTGCGACATGTTTGTGGTACGTCACAACGACAGTGGGGCGGCACACTTTATCGCCACCCATGCCGCCCCCCACATCAGCGTCATCAACGCCGGCGACGGACGCCACTCTCACCCCACTCAGGCCATGTTGGACATGTTCACCATCCGCCGTCACAAGCAAGAGTTCGCTGGGTTAAAGGTGGCCATCGTTGGCGACATCCTGCACTCACGGGTCGCTCGCTCCCAGATCCTGGCACTAAACACCCTAGGGGCGGAACAGGTCAGAGTGATAGCCCCCAAGACGCTGCTGCCTGCTGATGTTGCCTCGCTCGGAGTAGAGGTATTTCACAGCCTGGAACAGGGCGTCAAGGACGTAGACGTGGTGATAATGCTGCGTCTACAGAGAGAGCGCATGGGCAGCGCCATGCTCCCCAGCGAACATGAGTATTTCCAACTATACGGCCTGACTGACAAACGCCTGGAAGCGGCAAAACCAGACGCAATCGTCATGCATCCCGGCCCAATAAACCGCGGGGTTGAGATGACCTCCCAAGTGGCGGATGGCCCCAGATCAGTCATATTACAGCAGGTCAGTTTTGGCATCGCGGTACGCATGGCGATCATGTCCATGGCCATGGGAACAATGAATCCTGGAGCCGGAACAAAATGACCGCAGCAAACAGAATCGAAATCAAAAATGGGCGGCTGATTGATCCGGCCAACGGCATCGATGGAAACAAAAACCTGTTCATCGAAGACGGGAAGATCAGAGCCATCGGCCAGGCACCTTCCGGCTTCAAACCTGACCTGACCATTGACGCCAAAGACCAGGTAATCTGCCCCGGTCTTATTGACCTGAGCGCCCGGGTGCGCGAACCCGGGCATGAACACAAGGCAACCATCGCAAGCGAAACCAGAGCCGCAGCCAAGGGGGGCATCACTACCATCTGTTGCCCTCCAGACACCGACCCGGTCATCGACACCCCGGCGGTTGCCAGCATGATATATAACCAGAGCATGGAGATCGGCTACGCCCGGGTCCTCCCCATCGGCGCCCTCACCCAGGGGCTGGAGGGAAATCAACTGAGTGAGATGGTAGCGCTAACCAGAGCCGAATGCCCGGTCCTCAGCAACGCCTATGCCCCGCTGGCCAATACCCTGGTAGAGAGACGCGCACTTGAGTACGCCGCAACCTTCGGCATAACCGTGATCATTCGTCCAGAGGACCGGCACCTGCGGGATAACGGATGCGCCCACGAAGGACCGGTGAGCTCACGCCTTGGCCTGCCTGGCATACCAGAGGCCGCAGAAAGTGTTGCCGTAGCCCGGGATCTAGCACTGGCAGCCCACACCGGATGTACCATACACTTCCACGCCATCTCCACCGCCACGGCGATGCAGATGATAGAACTGTCCCAACAACGCAAGCTGCCGATTACCGCCAACGTTGCCGCTCACCAGCTGCACCTGACCGAGGATGATATCGACGGCTTCGATAGCAATTGCCACGTTATACCGCCTCTGCGTACCAAAGGTGACCTGGCACAACTGCGCCAGGGTCTGGCCAGTGGCGTGATTGGCGCCATCTGCTCAGACCATCAACCGCATGAGCCGGATGCCAAGGATGCGCCCTTCCCATCCACAGCTCCCGGCATATCCTCCCTCGAGACCCTGCTACCACTAACCCTGAAACTGGTACAGGATGGTGTGCTGGATCTACCCGATGCCATTGCTCGCCTGACCAGCGGCCCTGCCAGCATTCTAGGCCTTACCCTGGGTCAACTCAGCGCAGGGGCCAGCGCGGATATCTGCATATTCGATCCAACCAAGAGCTGGCAACTGAGGCAGGAAGATATGTACAGCGCAGGTAAAAACACACCATTTCTGGATTGGGAGTTTACCGGTCTAGTAACCCACACCCTGTTCCAGGGCAAAGTTGTATACAGCTGTTAGCAACAAGAGATGCACATGACCAGTACCGAACGACCACACCGCGACACCATATTCGTAGAGGATGCTGAAATACTCAGCCACGAAGCCTTCGAAGGTGAACAGTACCTGCTGCGCCTAAAGGCCCCGCAGTGCGCCTCCAATGCCAAACCCGGCAGTTTTATCCACCTGCAATGTAGCCCACAAAGACCACTGCGACGCCCTATCTCTATCATGCGGGCTTCGCCTACTGGTGGCTGGGTGGATCTACTCTACAAGCGGGTCGGTCAAGGGACCACTCTGTTGGCAGAGCGCATGCCGAGTGAATCCATAAATATCCTGGGACCGATCGGCAATCCGTTCCAGATCCACCCGAAGCGCCCCCGACCACTGCTTATTGGAGGCGGGGTCGGTCTTCCTCCCATGATCTTTCTAGCAGAAACGATCTACCGGAACAGGGAAATTAATCCCTTTGTGATTTTGGGTTCCGAGGTCCCCTTCCCGTTTAAACCACGCCCTTCGGAAACGATAGTAACCGGCATCCCGGAGGGGGTGATTGCTGGCATGCCGCTACTGGAGGATTGGGACGTGCCGAATCGTCTGGCCAGTCTCCAGGGTTTTTCAGGCTGTTTCCAGGGCTATGTGACCGAACTGGCTCGTCACTGGCTGGACTCATTGGATGATACAACGCGCGCTGAGGTTGAGGTGTTCTCCTGCGGACCCCATCCCATGCTGGAGGCAGTATCCAGCCTGTGCCGGGAGTACGATATACCCTGCCAGGTATCCCTGGAAGAGTTCATGGCGTGCGGGGTTGGCGGCTGCGCCGGTTGCGTTGTACCAGTGGAAACAGCGGCAGGTACCGCTATGAAACGGGTGTGTGTAGATGGGCCGGTATTCGATGCCAGGACGGTATTTACTGACACGTAAAGGTACTACCAATCCTCCTCGTTGACCAGAGATACATCGTCCATCTCGGCTGAATACTTGTCTACATCCCCACTGCCCAGCTTGATCATAAGACGCACCTCGTTGGCTGAATCGGCATGCAAGATTGCATCATCGTAGGTGATCTCCCCTTCCGAATACAGGCTGAATAACGCCTGATCAAAGGATATCATTCCATGCTCAGTGGAACGCTTCATCAACTCTTTGAGTTTATGGATCTCACCCTTACGAATCAGGTCTGACGCCAACGGGGTATTGAGAAGCACCTCCACCACCGGCCTCCTACTCTTACCATCGGGACGCCGTATCAACTGTTGCGCAACAATGGCACGCAGATTCAGGGACAGGTCCATAAAGACCTGATTGTGTCGATCTTCCGGGAAAAAGTTGATGATCCGGTCCAGGGCCTGGTTAGCGTTGTTTGCATGTAGCGTAGACAGGCACAAATGCCCGGTCTCAGCAAAGGCTATGGCGTGGTCCATGGTTTCACGGGTGCGAATCTCACCTATCAGGATTACATCCGGGGCCTGACGCAAGGTGTTTTTCAGCGCAACTTCGTAGGACTCGGTGTCTATGCCCACCTCGCGTTGGGTAACAATGCAGCCGGAGTGGTTGTGGGTAAATTCAATCGGGTCTTCGATGGTTACGATATGACCGCTGCTGTTGTTATTGCGATATTCCAGCATGCCCGCCAGAGAGGTGGACTTACCGGTACCGGTGGCACCAACGAACATAACCAGCCCACGCTTGGTCATAGCCAGATCCTTAAGGATCGGTGGCAGCAGTAGCTGTTCCATGGAGGGGATAACATTTTCAATGCGCCGCAACACCATACCCACGGAGTCACGCTGGATGAAGGCGCTTACCCGAAAACGTCCCACACCCTTCGCACTGATGGCGAAGTTGCACTCATTGGTGTTGGTGAACTCCTCTCTCTGCGCCGGCGACATCAGACCAAAGACCAGCTCCCTGGTCTGCTCTTCGCTCAATTTGCTCTTGGATATGGGGGAGATACGTCCATGCACCTTGATACTGGGCGGCATACCGACCGTAATAAACAGGTCAGAGGCCTTCTTCTCACTCATCAGCTTGAGTATGCCGTTAAAGTCCATCTCTATCTCCGTAGGATCAGTGTCAAAAAATCTATGATCAGGTGAACAGGTCTTTGTTTACCGCCTTGATGCGAGCATCCAGTCGACTCACCAACCCTCTCTTTACAATCTCCTGCAGATGCTGATCCAGGGTCTGCATGCCAGTTGCCTGGCCAGTCTGAATGGCTGAGTACATCTGCGCCACCTTATCCTCTCGAATCAGATTACGAATGGCTGGGGTTCCAATCATGATCTCCCAGGCTGCGGTACGCCCACCACCAATCTTTTTCATCAGGGTTTGTGATATCACAGCACGCAGAGATTCCGAGAGCATGGAACGCACCATGCTCTTCTCCCCTGCAGGAAACACATCGATGATGCGGTCGATAGTCTTGGCGGCTGAGCTGGTGTGCAGGGTGCCGAATACCAGATGCCCGGTCTCTGCCGCAGTCAGGGCCAAACGGATGGTCTCCAGATCACGCAACTCGCCCACCAGGATAATATCCGGATCTTCACGCAGAGCCGAACGCAGGGCCTCAGCAAAACCAAGGGTATCCCGGTGTACCTCACGCTGGTTGATCAAGCACTTCTTACTGGTATGAACAAATTCGATTGGGTCTTCAATGGTTAGAATATGGGCGTACTCATTATCGTTCTTATAATCCATCAATGCAGCCAGGGTGGTGGACTTACCTGAACCGGTGGGTCCGGTCACCAACACCAAACCGCGTGGCACATCCACGATATCCTTAAAGGTTGCAGGACAACCCAGATCATCCAGGGTCAGGACCTTGGATGGAATGGTTCTGAAAACTGCGCTGGCACCACGGTCCTGATTAAACGCGTTGACACGAAAGCGAGCCAGTCCTGGAATCTCAAAGGAAAAATCAGTTTCAAAAAATTCTTCGAAGTCCTTTCTCTGTCTGTCATTCATGATGTCATAGACCAAGGCGTGAACATCCTTGTGTTCCAACTCTGGAATATTGATGCGCCGAATATCGCCATCCACTCTGATCATCGGGGGCAGACCCGCAGACAAATGCAAATCCGAGGCATTATGTTTAACGCTAAAGGCTAGCAGCTCAGCAATATCCATACGATACTCCCCCAACCAGGTAAGTCATTATTCTGTTATTTATTGTAGACAAGTCCAAAAACACCTCTAGAGCAGATCAACCCAACCATATGATCATCACTACGCAACCTGTGGTTTCTAGTAGCAAATAATCCTAACATAGGTATAGCAATATTATCGTAAACAATCATGTTTTTGGTTTAATATCCGCGTAAAATGTGGAACTCATTCCACCCTTAAGGCAAATATCAGACAAACAGAAATGCCCATATGAACAAACCTATTCAATCCAGATTGGAGGCCGTTCGCAATATTATTGCTCGAACCGTCTCAGAGTGCGCCAGACCAGTCGGCTCAGTTCAATTACTGGCCGTGAGCAAAACAAGAACATCGGATGAAATCATGACAGCCTTCACCTGCGGTCAGGGATGTTTTGGTGAGAGCTACCTGCAAGAGGCCGTTGATAAAATAGACCAGTTAATTGATGAAGAGATCGAATGGCATTTTATCGGACGGGTACAAAGCAATAAAACCAAACTCATTGCGGAAAGGTTTGACTGGGTCCACAGTATCGACAAGCTAAAACAGGCCCAACGTCTAAACGATCAACGCCCAGAGTCCTTGCCCCGGTTGAATATCTGCCTACAAATCAATATCGACAATGAAGAGTCCAAGGGAGGAGTAAAGCCGGACGATACCGCAGAACTGATCCAACAGATCTGCCAACTACCCAGGCTAAGCTTGAGAGGACTGATGACCCTACCCGCGCCTACGGATAACATCGATGATCAACGCAAACCGTTTGCCAGACTGCGCGAACTCAGAGACCAACTGGCTAGCGATGAGCTACCATTGAAGACTCTATCAATGGGCATGTCGGACGATATGCAGGCAGCCATCGCTGAGGGATCAACCATGGTCCGGGTAGGCACCGCAATTTTCGGCCCAAGAAACTATCCATAACCGGCTAACATTATGCAGAGTCATGCGCCTTGGCCTATGCGTCGGTTTGGGAGATAATTTCCTGGAGATACAAACGTCTCTGCAACTACATCTACTCAGGACATATACAGATAATGAAAAACAAGACACTAGCCTTCATCGGTTGCGGCAACATGGCAGCCAGTTTAATCAAGGGGCTGATAGCTGACGGCTACGATCCGAAAAAGATCATGGCAAGTGATCCTGACAGCAACAAACTTGCCCATTTTTCCGGGCTATGCGGCATAGGGTCGGCAACAGACAACTCCGAAGCGGTAGAGTTTGCCGAAGTGGTGGTGCTGGCAGTCAAGCCACAGATATTGCAACAGGTGGCCAGCGACATAGCAGCGGCCGTGCAGCGAGGTAAGCCCCTGGTCATATCCATTGTCGCCGGCGTGCAAGAAAAGGATCTAGACCAGTGGCTGGGAGGGGATGTTGCCCTGGTCAGAACCATGCCGAATACTCCGTCCATGATACAGGTCGGCGCTACGGCCTTACATGCCAGCCCCACGGTGAGCGCTGAGCAGAAAGATCATGCAGAGAGCATTTTACGTGCAGTCGGCCTGACCAAATGGGTAAACGATGAATCAATGATCGACGTGGTAACCGCTCTTTCCGGGAGCGGCCCTGCCTACTTCTTTCTGGTGATAGAGGCGATGGAATCCGCCGCAGTTGAGTTGGGACTACCGGCGGATACGGCACACCTGCTCACCCTGCAAACCGCGCTGGGTGCCGCCCGCATGGCCATGGAGAGCAGAGAGACTCCAGCCGCCCTAAGAGAGATGGTGACCTCTCCCGGAGGCACCACCGAGGCTGCCTTGCAGAAATTTGAACAAGGCGGTCTGCGCGAGCTTTTCGTTCAGGCCATAACCCGGGCGCGTGACCGTTCCATTGAGCTTTCCAAGATGCTGGGAGAGGGATAATGGGGGCCAACTACGTTACCAATCCAGTCATCTTTTTAGTTCAGGTGCTGTTCGGAGCTTACATCCTGGTGGTCATGCTGCGCTTTATATTGCAACTGGTGAAGGCCGATTTCTACAACCCGGTATCTCAGTTTATCGTCAAACTAACATCGCCAGCGCTCAAATATATACGGCGCGTCATACCCGGCCTTGGTGGTATTGACCTCGCCGCAATAGTTCTCATGTGGACCTTAAAATCGATTGAGCTGGCCATAATCGTGACCCTGGCAGGTCTGCCGTTTAGCTACATGGTGTTTGCCTGGGCGGTGCCGGAACTGATTAAACTGGCCTTCAATGTATTTATCTTTTCCATTCTGATCCAAGTGATCCTGAGTTGGATCAACCCCGGCGCCTATAACCCGGCAACCGCACTGATCAGCTATATCGTCGAACCCATTTTGCGCCCGGCGCGCAAGATCATCCCGCACCTTGGTGGGCTTGACCTGTCACCAATGTTGACCCTGATTGGGTTGTATCTACTGCAAATGCTGCTGTTACCTCCAATCCAGGTCTTGACCGGCAGTCCATTCAGGTGAGCGATGCGGGAACAGGCTGGTACCGATGGGATGGCGACGATCTGATACTCTCCCTGCGCGTACAGCCCCGTTCCCGGCGGGACGAGTTTATCGAACCCCATGGCGACCACTACAAGGTGCGGATAACAGCGCCACCTGTGGAGGGGAAGGCCAACGACCATCTACTGCGTTTTCTGGCCAAGAGCTTTGGGGTCAAGCGTGCCCAAATCAGCATGCAAACGGGGCAGACCTCTCGCAACAAACTATTCCGCATCAAGTCACCAGACAAACTACCCATCCCAATCGATAGACAACAATAGACACACCCACAAAAAAAGATGGCAAATTACAGAAAATTTCCACTATAATCATGGGATAATGTACCAACCAGGACAAATTGCTTGAAGAAGCCTATGGAAGACTCAGACTTAAGAAAAAAAGTTCAGGCGTATGGAGAGTGGAAGATTGAGCTCACCCGCACCCTGAATCACTATCAGGAATGGCTGGTCATGAATGATATGACCACCCAGGATATCGAGCACAAGATCAGCGAATCTGTAGCCGCACTGGATAACGACCGCATCACCATAGCCTTCGTGGCTGAATTCTCACGCGGCAAGACCGAACTGATCAATGCGATCTTCTTTGCCAAGTACGGGCGTCGGCTACTTCCATCCTCTGCCGGGCGCACCACCATGTGTCCAACAGAGATGTTCTATGACAAGGAGGCGGACAAATCCTATGTACGTCTCCTGCCTATCGAAAGCAGATTACAGGATGCCAGCCTGCAAGATCTGAAGAATGAGATGGGACAGTGGGTCCATTACCCCTTGGACTTGGGTTCCGCCGAGCAGATAGAGGACACCCTGCGTGAGGTGGTAAAGACCCGCAGGGTAAGTCTCAGAGAGGCAGTTCGTCTTGGCCTGTATGACCCGGAACTCCACCCCCATCTAAAAAACCCACCGGCTTTCGTCGAGATACCACGCTGGCGCCATGCATTGATCAGTTTCCCCCACCCACTGCTACTAGATGGTCTGACCATACTGGATACTCCGGGACTCAATGCGCTGGGCAGTGAGCCAGAGCTTACCCTCAAAATGATCCCTGCATCCCAGTCCATCCTATTTATACTGGCTGCTGATACCGGCGTTACCCGCACCGACCTGGATATGTGGCAACACCATATCAAGGGATTTCACAACAGTCGTAAACGTGGACTTATTGTAGTTCTGAACAAGATAGATACCTTGTGGGACGGCCTTTCAGAAAACGACCAGATTGATAGAGTCATAGGCGGACAATGTCGCTCTACTGCCAGAATACTTGGAATTGACCAAGAAAACATATTCCCTATCTCTGCCCAAAAAGGACTATTGGCAAAGATACGTAAGGATGATGAGCTGTTATCCAGAAGCAACCTGCAACAGCTGGAGGATTTCCTTTCCAACAACATCCTCAACTCACGCCACGAGATAATCCAGGAGACCATTACCTCCGATATCAGTGACATGATAGAGACCAGCTACAGCATGGTCTCATCAAAACTGACAGGTGTTACATCCCAGCTGGACGAACTTCGCCAGATAAGCGGCAAGAGCCAGGATGTGATCAATGCCATGATGAAAAAGACCAAGAAAGAGCAAGCGCTCTACATGAAAAACATCCATAGTTTTCAGGCCAGTCGCAAGGTGTTAAAAGAACATGCGATGACCCTGCGTAACGCATTGGACACGGACAAACTGGAAAAAAAGATATCAAAAACCCGCCACAACATGTCGGGAAACTGGAGCACCCTGGGACTCAGAACAAACATGCAGCATCTGTTTGAAGATATGCGTTTGGAAATGCAGATAGTTGCCAAAGAGAGCGAACAGATACGCAAACTGATACGCAGCATCTATCATCGCTTCCACCAAGAGCATAGCTTTACCGCAGCCCAACCCAAGGTTTTTTCCATCGTGCGTCACCAAATGGACCTGGACCTCCTGTTCCAAGAGGCGGAGATCTTCCGCAACAGCCCGGTAACAGCCATGACCGAGAAACACTTCGTAGTGAAGAGGTTTTTCATCGCCATGGTGAGTCGTGCCAGAGACATATTCTTCCAGGCCCGTCAGGAGGTAAATGCCTGGATCAAGATCTGCCTGGAGCCGCTGGTCTATGAGATACACAATCACCACGACAACATCGAGCAACACCTGCAGGATCTGAAAAAAATCAGCCAATCCAGGGATACACTCAAAGCGCGGATCATGGAGCTGGAAGAGCAACACACGGCCATATCCAAGGACCTTACCTCCCTGCGTAATATGCATAACAAGCTCACCACCCTGCAACCCTGGAGCGGAGCTGAAAGACCAAAACCACATCTGGTGAAACAAAGCAACGCATAGCCACAGGTCGAAAGCGGGTTACCCGGCCACGCAGTAGTTGCGTCCTGGAGTCACAGTGATTAGACTGCTGCGGTCACCAGCAAATCAGCCTGAACGCCAAATGTCCAATCCATTCCCTGCAGATTCAGTCGGTCTGATCCAGCCACAGAGGAAGAGTTTCAACCAACCGATCTCACTGATCAGTGGCCGCACCCTGCCTAAATACGAACTGGTTTATGAGACCTACGGCGAGCTCAATTCAGCAAAATCAAATGCCATCTTGGTCTGCCATGCACTGTCCGGAGACCACCACGCAGCAGGCTTTTATCCGGGCGACAAAAAACCTGGCTGGTGGGATGAGTGTATCGGACCGGGGAAGCCATTCGACACCAACAAGTTTCATGTGGTATCGGTCAACAACATAGGTAGCTGTAAAGGTTCAACCGGCCCCAACACCATCAACCCCGAGTCCGGCAATTATTATGGCCCGGATTTCCCCATAGTCACGGTAAAAGACTGGGTAAAGACCCAACATGCCCTGATGCAAAGCCTGGGCATCAAAAAGTGGGCCGCGGTCATTGGCGGCAGTCTGGGCGGCATGCAGGCCCTGCAGTGGTCTATCGACTACCCGGATGAGATTGGCCACGCCCTGGTGATTGCAGCAGCATCCCGCCTCTCGGCACAAAATATCGGCTTCAACGAGGTTGCCAGACAGGCAATACTCTCCGACCCGGATTTCCATGGCGGCCACTTCTATGCACACAACACTATCCCGCGCCGCGGTCTGATGCTGGCACGCATGCTGGGGCACATCACCTACCTGTCAGATGATTCCATGCGGGCAAAATTTGGACGCGAACTTCGCGAAGGACGCCTGAACTACGACTTCGGAGTGGATTTTCAGGTCGAGAGCTACCTGCGCTATCAGGGTAGTTCATTCGTGGAACGCTTCGATGCCAATACCTACCTTCTAATGACTAAGGCTCTGGACTATTTCGACCCTGCCAGTGAGTATGACAATGATCTGGTTTCAGCACTTGAGCGGGCCACGGCAAAGTTCCTGGTAATCTCTTTCACCAGCGACTGGCGCTTTGCGCCTGAGCGTTCCAAAGAGATAGTCAAGGCGTTGATTGATGCCAAACACCAGGTAAGCTATGCCGAGGTTGAGAGCTCGGGCGGACATGACGCATTTCTGATGCCCATCACATACTACATGCAGATACTCAGTTCATACATGGATGAGATTGCTGATGAGGTGGGGGCATAATGCAGCGACCGGATCTCTCCAATATAAAGCAATGGATCAAACCAGGATCTACTGTACTTGATCTAGGTTGCGGCGACGGAACCCTGTTGTGCATGCTGCGTGATGAACTCCAGGTTAAGGGCTATGGCCTGGAGATTGAGCAGGAGAATATCATTCAGTGTGTCCGCAAGGGGATCAACGTGATACAGCGTGACCTGGATGCAGGACTCAGTGACTTTGATGAGCAAACGTTCGATTACGTCATCATGACCCAGACCCTGCAGGCGGTACATTTTCCCGACCGCGTGCTGACCGAGATGTTGCGAGTGGGACGCGAGGGTATAGTCACCTTCCCCAATTTTGGCCACTGGAAAAACCGGTTACAACTTGGCTTTGGCGGCAAGATGCCGGTCTCCAGAACCCTGCCCGCCCAATGGTACGACACACAAAATATCCACCTATGTACGATAAGGGACTTCGAAAACCTGTGTCGTCAACATGATATACGCGTATTGGATCGGATGGTGGTTGATCGTGCGCATCGCGCACGCACCGACATTAGATTCCTGCCCAACCTGATGGGTGAGATTGCTCTGTTCCGTTGCCAACGTGGCAGTGTCTGATTAAACAGATACAGTCTCACCCGTCATTTCCGATGGGATAGACCAACCTGTCTCAATTAATCTAATGCGAACAAACGGCCGAAACTAACACACCTAGAGGTAAGATCTATGAATGCCAGAAATCTCATAAACGTCTATCTTCTATGCCTGCTTACGGGCATGGCCTCATCTGTGGCAGCGGAAAACAGTACCAGCAGCGGCGGCTACACCATCCATCACAACGCGCTAAAATCCGACTTTTTATCCCCCGCAATCGCCAAGGCCTACAACATCCAACGCAGCAAGTATCGTGGATTGATCAATATTAGTGTGATCAAAGACAGTCCGGGCACAACCGGTACCCCGGTAAAAGCAAAGATAACTATAAAGGCATTAGCCCTCAGCGGGATACCCAAACAGATAACCCTATATGAAATAATCGAAGACAAGGCTATCTATTACATCGGTGACTTCCCCGTGATAAACCGAGAGATAGTTAACTTCAATCTTGAGATAATTCCACAGGGTAAACACAGACCCATAACAGCCAGATTCACCCAGCAATTCTATATAGACTAACCAATCAAATGTTATTGAATATCACAGCAGTCATCCTCGGCTTTGCCATTTTGGTTTGGGGAGCCGAACGCTTCATCACCGGAGCCGCCGCCCTCGCGCGCAACATGGGGGTTTCGCCGCTACTAATCGGGCTGACTATCGTAGGTTTCGGCACCTCTGCCCCCGAGATTCTGGTCTCGGCAATGGCGTCCGCACAGGGCAATCCGGGACTGGCCATAGGCAATGCCCTGGGGTCAAATATCGCCAACATCGCCCTCATCCTCGGTGTTACCGCCCTGGTATCCCCCCTGGTGGTACACTCCAACACCCTGAAACGAGAATATCCCATGCTACTGGGGGTGAGCCTGTTGGCCATAATGCTGATGCTCGATGGGGAACTTGATCAACTGGATGGGATTATCCTGTTCTCAGGGCTGGTAATAGTTTTGGCCGGGATGGCGCGTATCGGCATGGCTGGCCGCAGTTCAGATCCGATGAAACTGGAATTTGACGCGGAGATACCCGAAGACATGCCTACCGGCAAGGCCGTCATCTGGTTTCTGCTTGGACTGACCCTGCTTCTGGTCAGCACACGCATGCTGGTATGGGGCGCGGTAAATATAGCTACGGCGTTTGGGGTGAGCGATCTGGTTATCGGGCTGACCATTGTCGCCTTGGGCACCAGCCTGCCAGAACTCGCTGCGGGTGTTACCAGCGCCCTGAAAGGAGAGCATGACATTGCCATCGGCAACGTCATCGGCTCCAACATGTTCAACCTGCTGGCAGTACTCCCCATGCCCGCCCTCCTCGCCCCTGGAAGATTCGATCCGGAGATACTGACCAGGGATCTGCCGATGATGATAGGGCTAACCCTGGTGATGTTCGTGATGAGCTACGGCTTTCGCAAACATGGCCGCATCAACCGCATCGAAGGACTTTTACTGCTGTGTGCTTTCATCGGTTACCAGGGGATGCTATTTTTAGGCCCCCAGGGGATATGAAGCCAAACATCATGCACAAAGAATCACAACTATCAGCAAAAGAATCGGAACGCCTCCAGACCCTGGGACTGGCTGTAATCCGGCACGAGACTGAGGCGGTCAACTCCTTGGCGAGTCGCATCAACCATGACTTCGCCCGCGCCTGCAACTTCATGCTCAACTGCAAATCCCGTATCGTAGTGCTGGGAATGGGAAAATCAGGCCACATCGGACACAAGATCGCGGCCACCCTCGCGAGTACCGGCAGCCCGGCATTTTTTGTCCATCCGGGCGAAGCCAGCCATGGCGACCTGGGTATGATCATCGCCAGCGATGTGGTGCTGGCACTGTCCAATTCCGGCGAAACCACGGAGCTACTCACCATACTGCCGCTGATCAAACGCCTGGGCGTTCCGCTTATCGCCATGACCGGAAACAAGGAGTCGAACCTGGCACGGGAAGCGGATGTCCATATAGATGTCAGCGTGGAACAGGAGGCCTGTCCACTCAATCTGGCCCCCACCTCCAGTACCACTGCCGCCTTGGCTATGGGGGATGCCCTGGCCATTGCGCTGCTGGAAGCGAGGGGGTTTACCGAAAGTGACTTCGCCAAGTCCCACCCCGGAGGCGCTCTGGGACGCAGGCTGCTACTGCACATAGCTGATATCATGCACTCTGGTGCGGATATTCCCAAGGTTGGGGCTGATGCCTCCATGCGTGACGGTCTGGTGGAGATGACCAACAAGGGACTGGGGATGACGGTAGTGGTTGATGCGGACAACATCGTTGTCGGCATCTTTACCGACGGAGACCTCAGGCGCAGCCTGGACCAGGGGATGGATGTACACAACTGTGGAATATCTGAGGTTATGACCTGCCATTGCCAGATCGCACATGCGGATATGCTTGCTGCCGAAGCACTTCAGATCATGCAGGAGAAGAAGATAAACGCCATACCCATAGTGGATCAGAACCGCTGTCTAGTCGGTGTCATAAGCATGCATGACCTGCTGCGAGCAGGGGTGGTCTGATCCAGTCCACACCACAACCAATCGAGACAGAATGAATCAGATCATAGAAAAATCCAAACAGATACGTCTGGTAATATTCGACGTTGATGGGGTGCTCACGGACGGCAGTCTGATCATGGGAGATGACGGCCTGGAATATAAGGCATTCAATGCGAAGGACGGCCATGGCATGAAGATGCTACAGGCATCCGGCGTCGAGATCGGTATCATCTCCGCCCGCAACTCCCGAGTGGTGGCGTTGCGTATGGAGGGGCTCGGTATCAAGCACGTCTATCAGGGGCAACGGGATAAACTAAAGGCATTTGCAGATCTGCAGAACAAACTCAAACTCAAATCAAACCAGATTGCCTACGTGGGAGACGACCTACTGGACCTGTGCATCATGCGCAAGGTGGGACTCTCCATCGCAGTGAATGATGCCAGCCAAACGGTGGTGGATCAGGCAGACTGGCAGACCGCTTCACCCGGTGGCAGAGGTGCGGCGCGCGAGGTCTGCGAGATGATAATGCAGTCGCAGAACACCCTCGACCGCATTCTGGCCGGATACTAGCCATGGATCAGAAAAACCTAATCATAGGAATAATCCTGGTAATCCTAGGCCTGAGCACCAACTGGATGATCTCTTTGACCCCTTCCGATAAGCCAGCCCCTCAATCCGAACAACACAAAATGGATTACTATGTGAACAACTTCACCACCACCATGATGGGAGAGGATGGCAAACCGTTTCGCCGGTTGAGCGCCAAGCGCATGATCCACTACCCGGACGATGACACCACTGAACTGGCAGATCCATACATAACTATGTTTGAACAGATGGTCCCCGTGTGGACAATACAGTCAGATACTGGCTGGTTATCCGGCGATGGAGCCCTGCTATTACTACAGGGCAAGGTAATCATAGACCGTCCCAAGGCACCCAACCAGGACCCTGTACACCTTGTTACACGTAATTTGAGGGTGCAACCAGATCAGAACTATGCTGAGACTGAAGAGTCGATTACCATTAACACCCGGAATAATCGTATAGTGTCTAAAGGTATGCAGGCCTGGCTAACCACGCCGATGCGGATAAAATTTACCGCCAATGTAAGAGGAAAATATGAGGTCAATTAATCCACGTCTAATAACACTAATAATACTCCTGGCATCACTCCCATTTGCCGCTCAGGCCCTGGAAGAGGATGTAAATAAGCCGATTGAGGTGGAAGCGGACAGTGTTGAGATTGACGAAGGTAGCGGCAAGAGTATCTATAAAGGTAACGTTATCCTTATCCAGGGCAGCATTCGTCTGGCCGCAGACAGGATTACGATTATTCAACACGATACTAAATCAGACCAAATCATAGCAGTCGGAAGGCCAGCAGTGCTGACGCAAAAGCCCGCAAATGGAAAAAAGCCGGTTAAGGGACACAGCAAACGAATGGAATACAGCGTTGACAGTGATATCTTATATCTCATCGGAAATGCGACACTCATCCAAGATCAGGACACCTTCAAGAGTGACCGCATCGCCTACGACAGAAAAAAATCATTAATAAAGGGTGGCACCAGCGCACAAGGCAAGCAGCGTGTTCGCGTAACCATAAAATCAAACAGCAACAAAAAAGAGAGCAAATGACACGTCTAGCCGCTTATGACCTAGAAAAACACTATCGTAGTCGCTCCGTTGTTAACGGTGTATCCATGGAGGTATCAAACGGTGAGGTAGTAGGATTGCTTGGCCCCAATGGCGCTGGCAAAACCACATGCTTCTACATGATAGCCGGCCTTATACCGGTTGAACACGGTACAATCTTCATCGGTGATCAGGATGTCACCCAACTCTCAATGCATAGTCGAGCCAATCGTGGTCTGAGCTATCTGGCACAGGAACCATCGGTCTTTCGCAAACTAAGCGTACAAAACAACATCCTGGCAATACTCGAGACTCAACCAGAACTCTCCGTCGAACGGCGTGGGGAGCTATGCGACCAGCTGCTTCAAGACTTCAGTCTGAATCATCTAAGAGACAACATAGCCATGGGACTATCCGGCGGTGAGCGCAGACGTCTGGAGATTGCCAGAGCATTGGCGGTAAAACCCAGATTTATCCTGCTGGATGAGCCATTTGCCGGGGTAGATCCCATCTCAGTTGTAGATATCCAGAAGATAATCAAAGGACTGGCAAACCGGGGGATAGGCATACTCATAACCGACCACAACGTGAGGGAAACCCTGGGTATATGTGATCGCGCCTACATCATCAATGAAGGCAAGCTGATTGCTGAGGGAACCCCCGAAGCGATCCTGGACAATGAAGAAGTGCGCATGGTATACCTGGGAAAAAACTTTAGTCTATAGAATAATGGGCTGCTAACCGCATATTTCCCGATAATAATTGCGTTTCACCCACAAATAGATCCACATTACCCCAAAAAGCAGGCTTTATTCAGTGAACTTTTACCACCTGACCCCTCAAGAGATAAAATATCAACACCAATAATTTAGCTGACCTTTGACTAGAATCAGTTAGGGATAAAAAATATTTTCATTCAACTACTGCACCTAGAGCAGAGTTTTGACTAGAATAATAGGCGTGAGAACACACAAATTGCGTACCATTTTGTTTAATAGCTACCCCATATGAAGCAAACACTACAGCTTCGCCTCGGGCAACATCTAACCATGACCCCACAATTGCAGCAGGCCATTCGCCTGTTGCAGCTTTCCACGCTCGACCTGCAGCAGGAGATACAGGAGGCACTGGATACCAACCTGATGCTGGAAACCGAGGATGATGCAGCAAGAAAAGAACAAGATGCCGAAAGCATAAGTCCCAGAGAAGCCGAAGCTGTAACGGTGGAGGATACGGGGGGTAACGAAAAAGAGATCGACCCTGAATCGAACGTCATGCCAGATGAACTGGCAGTAGATAGTGCTTGGGATGACATATATGACAGCACCCTACCGCCTTCATCCGGCTCATCCCAGCAGAAAGAGAGTAGCAACTCTGATTTTCTTACCCAACACAGCAACGCCCAAACCCTGCACGACCACCTGATCTGGCAGATGCAACTTACCCCCTTCAGCGAAACCGACCAAGCCATAGCAACAGCCATAATCGACAGCATCAATGATTCAGGCTATCTGACCTGCAGCCTGGAAGATATCCTTATGGCTGTTGGCAGTGAGGAGGTGCAGATCGATGAGGTGGAGGCCGTGCTGCATCGGGTTCAGCAGTTTGATCCACCTGGAGTGGCCGCCAGAGGCCCCAAAGAGTGTCTATTGCTACAGTTAGCTCAGTTGGATAGCGCCACTCCATGGCTGAAACAGGCCGTTAATCTAATCCGCAATCACTTCGACCTGCTTACCCGTCAGGACCACAATCAGATAAAACGCCGTTTAAAGCTCGAAGATGAAGAACTGAGAGAGATCAATCAGCTGATACGTTCACTCAACCCACACCCAGGCACCTTGATAGCAGAATCAGAACCAAGCTATGTAATTCCGGACGTCTTCGTAAGCCAAAAAAACGGCGCCTGGAGGGTGAAACTGAACCCCAGCACCACCCCAAAACTAAGGGTCAACTCAGAATACTCCAGACTGATAAAGCGCGCGGACCAAAGTGATGACAACAACTACTTGAAGAACCATCTGCAAGAGGCACGCTGGTTCATCAAAAGTCTGGTAAGCCGAAATGAAACCCTGTTAAAGGTAGCAACCAAGATCGTAGAGTTTCAGCGTGGTTTTTTCGACTATGGGGAAGAGGCCATGCGGCCCCTGGTGTTAAGGGACATTGCTGAGGCGGTAGATATGCACGAGTCCACCATCTCCAGGGTCACCACAAATAAATACATGCATACTCCAAAGGGCACCCTGGAGTTCAAGTATTTCTTTTCCAGCCACGTGGGTACAACCGGAGGTGGTGAATGTTCAGCCACAGCCATCAGGGCCCTGATAAAGAAACTAGTCGCGGCTGAAAAACACAATAAACCATTAAGTGACAACAAGATAGCTAGCATCCTGAAAGATCAGGGTATTAATATTGCTCGCAGAACAGTTGCAAAATACCGAGAATCTATGGCCATACCGCCATCGAATGAAAGAAAGCGTCTTGCCTAGACGTACACAACCAAGGAGTAAACCATGCAGATTAGCCTTACCGGTCACCACATAGATATCACTCAAGCTCTAAGAAACTATGTCGATACAAAGTTTGATCGACTGGAACGCCATTTTGACCAAGTAGCCAATGTACATGTCGTTCTCAGTGTGGAAAAGGTTCGCCAGAAAGCAGAAGCTACGCTACATTTAAATGGCGCAGACGTATTTGCCGACTCAACGGAAGAAGATATGTATGCTGCAATCGACGGATTAGTTGATAAACTGGACCGTCAGGTCAAAAAGCACAAAGAAAAGAGTACCAGCCACAGGAACGGAGCTGGGTTAAAGGGCATGGAACAAGCGGACGTATAAATGGGTATTTGATTTTTGGTACATTGACGTGTTTTCAAATAACTTTATCAACGCTGAACGCATTAGCTGTGGTAACACCGCAGTGAGCAAGAAGCGTGCTCTGCAAAACCTGGGCGAACTCCTCGCCCTATCTGCTCCTGAGCTAAATCCTGATGGAACCTTTGACAAGCTATTGGAGCGTGAGCGCCTCGGCAGCACTGGGCTAGGGCATGGAATCGCCCTACCCCATGCCCGGGTGAACGGGATAGATGAGGCATACGGCGCCTTCATCCAACTGGAGGACGGCGTTAACTTTGACGCCATAGACAATCAACCGGTAGATCTGATTTTTGGTCTTCTGGTACCGGAATCGGCCACCAAAGAACACCTGCAGCTGCTAGCCCACCTGGCATCTATGTTCAGTGATGCAGGATTCTGCGAAAAGCTTCGGCAGGCAACTCACCCGGAACAAATCATGCAGCAGATTGACCACTGGAATACGCCAGAGAATGACGCATGATGGATGCCACCACCGGCTTCCTGGTCTCCACCCTGCAGGAGACACTGGCACTAACTTGGGTCGCAGGTAACAATGGGCACGACAGAAGCCTGAGAGGCGATTTTCCCGGGGCCGAGCAGCACGGCACTGCTGGCCCGATGAACCTTATCCATCCTTACCGCATTCAGATTATTGGCCCGGCTGAACAGTCCACCTTTGATGGAATGTCTCCACAACAACGGCAAGACACCATAAGCGAACTATTCGATGCTAAGCCAGCCGCAGTGATCATCGCTGCCTGCGTCAGGGCGGATGATGATCTGATTGCAGCAGCAAATAACACTAATACCCCTCTGTTAGCATCCACCCACAACGACAACCTGCTACAAAGCTCCCTGCAGTATCACATGGCTCACATACTGGCCGAACGCACCGTGGTTCACGGCGTGTTTCTGGAGGTGTTCGGTATTGGGGTACTGATTACAGGCGACTCTGCGGTAGGCAAGAGTGAGCTGGCGCTGGAGCTGATAAGCCGTGGCCATCTACTGATTGCCGATGACACCCCGGAGTTTGCCAGAATAGCCCCTGACATCATAAGTGGAACTTGCCCGCCGCTACTCCAGGATTTTCTGGAGATCAGAGGCCTGGGGCTTCTGAACATAAGAAGCATGTTTGGTGACAGCGCAATCAAGCAGAAAAAATATCTATCTCTAGCAATCAATCTCAGACGTATGGACAATCAAGAAATAAACATGATAGATCGACTCTACGGCAGTTTCTCTGAGTACTCACTACTGGGGCTAAAACTCCCGAAAGTCACTATCCCGGTTGCTCCAGGCAAGGAGATTGCCATACTTGTAGAAGCTGCGGTACGCCAATACACCCAAAAGCTTCACGGTTATAATGCCGGTGATGACTTCATAGAACGCCAACGAAAGGCTATTGAAGAGGTCAAAAGTAACAGATAACATTCTCTGTTCAATAACAACGCAGTGCATAGGCACTCCACCAAACTGAAGACCCTAAGATCCAACCCATGGGCACAGACAAAAATATTAAGCTGGTTATCGTTTCCGGTCTCTCTGGATCAGGGAAGAGTATCGCCCTGCACACCCTGGAGGATCTCGGCTACTACTGCATCGACAATCTGCCGATGTACCTATTCCAGGCCATGGCCAAGGAGCTGAAAGACAAACCAGAATCCATCTACAACAAAATGGCAGTCAGTATTGACGCCCGCAACCAGACCAGTGATCTGAACCAGTTACCGGCCCTGGTAAAAGATATTCGAAAGCACGGCGTGCAGAGCGAGATGATATTCCTGGAGGCCCAGGATGACGTCCTGCTAAGGCGCTTTAGTGAAACCAGACGCAAACACCCCCTGACCGCTGAAGACCGCACCCTGGCAGATGCCATAGAGCTGGAGAGGAAGATACTTGAGCCCTATCTTAGCGATGCAGATCTGCGTATAGATACCAGCCGAACCAACCAGCACGAACTGCGTGACCTGATCCGGTCCCATATGGACGAGAGAGGGCCCAGAAAGATCTCCCTACAGTTTCAATCATTCGGCTACAAACATGGTTTACCCAGGGATGTGGACTTTGTATATGACGTACGCTGTCTTCCAAACCCTCACTGGGTACAGGAATTACGTTCACTAACAGGCCTTAATCCTGAGGTGGTCAAATTTCTCGAAGAGAGCGACCTGGCGCAACAACTAAAAGAAGATATTATCGGCTTTCTCGAGCGTTGGGTGCCCATATTTGAGGAGGACGGCCGCAGCTATCTGACCGTGGCAATAGGTTGCACCGGTGGGCAACACAGGTCGGTATATCTGGTTGAGCAACTTGCCACTCACTTTCAACGCCGTGGTCGTGATACCATCACCCGCCATCGGGAACTATCATGAGCATCGGTCTACTAATAATCACCCACAACCACACAGGTAAGGAGCTGTTGCTGTCCACAACCAACATGTTTGGCTATTGCCCACTTGAAGTGCGAACCCTTGAGGTTTTTAATGACAGCAACCCGGACCAACTCAAGGCTGAGGCGTCACAACTGGTTGAACAGCTCGATTCGGGAGATGGGGTGCTGGTACTGGCTGATATGTATGGATCCACCCCAGGCAACATAGCAACTGCCATGTACCAAGAGAACAAGATAAACGTGCTAGCTGGTGTCAACTTGCCCATGCTGGCCAGGATATTCAACTACGCTCATTTGGACCTCTACAGAATAACCGACGCAGCAATAACCGGCGGTCAGAAGAGCATAATAGAGTGCAAACCAACAAAACATAACTAGCACTGCAATGATTCAAAAACAGATCGACATCATCAATAAGCTGGGGCTCCACGCCAGGGCTGCTGCCAAGTTTGTTACCTGTGCCAGCCAATTCAAAAGCGGCGTGCATCTCACTCATAATAGTCAGAGGGTCAATGGCAAAAGTATCATGGGCGTGATGATGCTGGCAGCGGCTCAGGGCACAACCCTTACCCTAAGTGTCGACGGCGAGGACGAGGAGTTGGCTGTAATCACATTAGAAGAATTGGTAAAGAACCGCTTCGAGGAAAAGCACTAGTCTCACAGCTTCAGCAAACAACATGATTTAACTAAAAATATCATGTTATTCTATCGGACAATGGAAGCCCTAATAACAGTAACCAATCTAAACCATTACTACGGTTCGTTTCACGCTGTACAGGATCTATCACTGGAACTACAGCGTGGCGAGATCCTGGGTCTGCTCGGCCCAAACGGTGCTGGCAAATCCACCAGCATGCGCATAATCAGCGGCAACATCGCACCCTCAAGTGGCTCGGTTCAATTGAACGGGGTTGACCTGCTAAGCAGGCCCCAGCAGGCCAAGGCCAAACTTGGATATCTTCCTGAGCAACCTCCCCTCTACCGGGATATGACTATTGCGGAGTACCTGGGTTTCTGTGCCAGCATCCACCTGGTCCCACGCTCACAAACCGCCTCCGCCCTAACTGAGGCGATGAATAAATGCGGCCTAAAGGGAATGCAGAGGCGACTCATCGGCAACCTGTCCAAGGGTTACCAACAACGGGTCGGCATAGCCCAGGCTATCATCCACAACCCAAACATCATCATTCTGGATGAACCGACCAGTGGGCTGGACCCAAACCAGATCATGGAGATCCGCAACCTGATCCGGGAGCTGGGTAACGAGCACGGAGTAATCCTCTCCACCCATATCCTGCCAGAAGTGCAGTCCATCTGTAGCCGGGTGCTAGTGCTTAACAAGGGCCGTGTCGCCTTTAGCGACAGCATCAGTAATATCGAGGAAACCGCCCCCTCTAGTATGTTGCTGCAGCTGGAACGGCCACCCGAACCGAATGAGCTCAGCTCCATAGCTGGAATCACTGATGTTGAGGTATTATCAGACAGCCAATTCCGTATCGGACTGCAACCAGCGACACCACTATCCAACATATCAGAACAGTTGGTATCTAAGGGATGGGGTCTGCGGGAGTTCACCCCTGAACGGCGCTCTCTGGAACAGGTTTTCACTCGCCTCACCGTAGATGAGGTAGCCTGACCATGCTGGCAATCACCCTGCGCGAACTGCGAAGTATGTTCTTCTCCCCCTTGGCCTGGACCCTACTGGCCGTGGTGCAGTTTATCCTGGCTTGGATATTCCTGGTTCAGGTAGAAGAGTTTATGCAGATCCAGCCGCGACTAGCCAAACTTGCCACGGCACCCGGCATCACCGATCTGGTAACAATCCCTCTGCTGAACACGGCCTCACTCATCATCATGTTCCTAATCCCGCTGATGAGCATGCGCCTGTTCAGCGACGAGTACCGCAGCGGCACCTTCAGTCTGCTGCTGTCCGCACCTATCTCCATGACCGCTATAGTACTGGGAAAATACCTGGCCCTGATTATCTTCCTGGCGATAATACTGGTGCTGACCGCCGCCATGCCCCTGTCACTGTTACTAGGTGGCAACCTGGACCTGGGCAAACTGGCAGCCGGTCTGCTGGGCTTAGAACTCGCGCTGGCTGGCTTTGCCGCAATCGGGTTGTTCTTCTCCAGCATCACCTCACGCCCCACCGTTGCCGCCACCGGCAGCTACGGCCTGCTGCTGTTTCTCTGGATCATCAATCTGGCCTCTGGGGCAGAGGGTAAAGGCAGCGTGCTGTTTGCCTGGATATCTCCCACCAGTCATCTACACAACATGTTCAGCGGACTGGTAACCAGCATGGATCTAATCTACTTCCTGCTGCTGATCCTGACCTTCCTGGCCCTTTGTGTCAGACGACTGAACAGTCGCAGCACCAAGGCATAAGGAGCAGGATATGAAGCCTCCTCAGAAACTCATGGCCAAGCTGCACAGCATTCTGTTCTACCTGCTGCTGCTGGCTGTGGTGGGGCTGACGGGCTGGCTCAGCCATCATCACGTCTGGGTGTGGGACTGGTCTGCGAATAGTCGCAACAGCCTGTCCCAAACCAGCCAGACCCTGCTGGAGCGTTTAGAAGAACCGCTGCACATCACCTCATTTACCCCGCAATCACCCGAGCTTAGACGCCGCATCAGTGACGTCATCGATCGATACCGGCGCTATCGCCCGGATATCCGCTTCGACTTCGTTAATCCGGAACGGCAGCCGGAACTGGTGCGCCAACTAGGCATCAAGGTGATGGGGGAGCTACGCCTGGAGTATCAGGGCCGGGCAGAAAACCTCAGCACCATAAGCGAAGATTCCATCAGCAACGCCATCCAACAGCTAATGCAGGGTGAAACGCGCTGGATTGGTGTGGTGGAGGGGCACGGTGAGAGACGTCTGGATGGACGCGCCAACCACGACCTTGGTGGTTTTGGGGACGAACTGCTGCGCAAAGGCTATAAGCTGAAGCAAATCAACCTGGCGACCATGATAAATATCCCGCAAAACCTCTCCCTGCTAGTCATAGCCAGCCCCCAGGTCGACTACCTGCCGGTGGAGGTAGATCGACTGCTTGAGCACATCAAGGCCGGTGGAAACCTGTTGTGGCTATTCGAGCCTGGGCCAGAACACGGCCTGAGTAGACTTAAGGATAACCTGGGCCTACACATCATACCGGGAACCATAGTCGACCCAAACTCAGCATCCATGCGCCTGCCAGATCCAGCCATGGCCCTGGTACCACGCTATTCGAAACATCCGGCCACAGCCAACTTCAAGCTCATCTCGGTCTTTCCCCACGCAGCGGCAATCGAGGCCGTGGGCGAGACCGGATGGCAGGCCATCCCCCTACTCAGCACCCTTGCTGGATCGTGGAATGAGACCGGCCCGATTAAAGGTGAGATCTCCCGTAACCGGGAGCAGGGAGAGATCGCGGGCCCACTGACCCTGGGGATCGCCTTCAGTCGTAAGCTGGAACATGGTCAGCAGAATATCATAGTCATAGGCGACGGTGATTTTTTGGCCAATACCTACCTGGGCAATGGAGGCAACCTGAATCTTGGTCTGAATCTGGTACGCTGGCTGAGTAACGACAACCAACTTCTGGATATCCCGGCACGCACCGCACCTGATCTGCGATTGGACCTATCCACCACAGCCAGCAGCGTCATCGGCCTGGGCTTTCTGCTGCTGCTCCCTCTGCTGTTTATTGCGACCGGGACAATCATCTGGTTGCGGCGCAGGCGTTTGTAAGATGGGGCGTCCACTTCTGGTAAACGCTTCCCTACTGGGCCTGGCCCTCCTGTTGGGTGGTCTGGTATGGCTCAGTGTTGGACAGCAGGAGACAGATCATAGGATACCTCTCACCTCTCTGTTACCGAAACAGATAACCCTGATAGAGATACAAAATAGTAAAGGACCTGCCATTCACCTGGAGCGCAAGGATGGGAGCTGGATGATGATCAAACCCTCAGAGGGTAGAGCCAACAACTCCAAAATAGACAGCCTGCTTAAGATCACCCAAGCGGTAAGCATCAGTCGATTCAAAGCCCCCACTGACCTGACGGAGTATGGATTGAATCCACCCCAGGCAGTCATGACCATCAACCAAACCAGAATAGAGATGGGCACAACCAGCCCGATAAACCAGCGCCGCTATCTACGCGTAGGGGATCAGATACATCTGATCAACGACCGTTTTCCACATCAGTTGCAGGCAAAGGCCAAGTATTTCAAAGCCCCTAAGGCCAATTAAGTGTCCGGCGGGCAAGTAGCCAGCCAGTGAGATTCCTTACCGCCACTGTGGCATTTCAAACAAATCTTGTTATGATCGAGAAAGAGTTACGATACAGGTTTCACCAAAGCGCATTGAAATAGACCGTATGGATACTGGTACACTACCTTTACGCATGGATCTTGGAATAGCCTAAATAATTTCCAATGATTCCGGGGGGGTACTCTACCCGGCACAAAAAATAGAATAATTAAGATGCCAGAACTACCAGAGGTTGAAACCACTAAACGGGGTATAGCGCCCCATATCGAGGGCAGCAAGGTCTGCTGCGTTAACGTCAGACAGCGGCAGCTGCGTTGGCCCGTTACCTCCCGTCTACACTCCATCCTGTCCGGACATAAGGTCAGAAGCGTACAGCGGCGCGCCAAATATCTGTTGATAGGTTTTGGACACGGCACCCTGATTATCCATCTTGGCATGTCTGGTAGCCTGCGCATCCTGCCCCGGGGAACCGAGCCGGAAAAGCATGACCACTTTGATCTGGTATTTGCCAGGATATGTTTGCGCCTGCGAGACCCACGCAGATTCGGGGCAGTGCTCTGGACCAGAGAAGATCCTAATAAACATAAGTTGCTCAGACATCTTGGACCGGAGCCGCTCAGTTCCGAATTTACTGGAGAGCATCTCCACGGGCTGGCCCAGAAGCGCCACGCCCCGATAAAAAACTTTATCATGGACGGAAAGGTTGTGGTGGGTGTAGGAAATATCTACGCCAACGAAGCCCTATTTATCAGCCGGATTCACCCTAAACGCCCATGTAATGAGATTTCCCTAGCGCGCTATAACATTCTCGCCAAGCACATCAAAGGGGTGCTGGATGCAGCGATAAAGCAGGGGGGAACCACTCTGCGGGATTTCAAACAAGGCGATGGCCAGCCAGGCTACTTTTCCCAAAAACTCCAGGTCTACGGTAAGACAGGAGAGCCATGCCCCAAATGTGGACAGGCAATAAAACAGGAACGCATCGGTCAGCGCTCCGCATTCTTCTGTGACCACTGCCAGAATTAACCGCCTAATCACCCTTCGAGCTAGTACTCCGTCGGGTCAGGCCATAGAATAGACTCTGACCCGGCGATAACCTCTCGCCTCTTCAGTATGGTTTGGAACGACGATGACAGCAGTTGTAGATGAACTAAAAAGGCAAATCGACCTGGCCGAACAAGACGGCAGCCAGGTTATTGGCATCCACTTGACGCCAGCAATGGCCCAGGCAATACGCTGGGAACTGACCCAGATGTATGGCAGCGATCCGGGTGAAGAGCTTACCCTGCTGTTCGGCGCAGCGGTTATCACCCAGGATGCAGAAGAGTTGAAGCTGGATACCTAGGAGTCTGTCGGGTTTGAGATCAGAGCGCATCGTTACGTGAATTTGACACCAGTTAACAAAATCTGATGAAATTCACGTAGCACAACGGTAATTGTACAAATATTTATCAATTTCGGCGTGCTCGGGTTAAATCCGACAGACTCCTAGATCCCGATAAATAGTGCAGCCACCGCAGAGTATGTTGAAAAGAACAAATCTATCTACCCATACAATCATCCACTGCTTAATCAATTGTAGCCAATCAGATAAACCCATAAAATACGCCCAAACCCCACTGCTCTGGGCGCACAATCCCCTGACTATGATTTGGGAATTGAATTACTGAAGTGGTAGATAAACTGGAGCTTGAGACCTGATGGAAGTCTGATTCTTCAACCCATAGGAAGTAAAAAACCGACCGTAACCGCTTAGGCGCTTCACACAATCCATTTAACCGCATAACAAATACATCTCTTCCAAAAATGGTTATTTGGCTTGGCATTCGCTCAGTGCTACAAAAGACTCAGGGTTCTATCCATACTGAGTTATGGACCAGAGTTTACAGCTATGGCGCCTTTCGCATCTATTGCGGGGTTATGATTTTATTGATGAGGAAATATGATGGAACAGTTATTTGTTTGGTTAAGCGGCCCCTGGCCATGGTATATATCTGGTCCAATTATCGGATCAATGGTGCCGCTGATGTTGATTATCGGCGGTAAATCATTTGGCGTATCGCAAAACCTTGAACATATTTGCGCAATGACCCAACCTAAGAGGGTTAATGTAAGATTATTCCAATATGATTGGAAACAGTTCGGCTGGTGCATCTCGTTTGTTGCTGGAGTTGCCATTGGTGGCTTTCTCGCCATGTATGTTTTTAAGCATCCTGGGGCCATTGAACTCTCTAATGCCACCCAACAGATGTTGGTCAGCTGGGGGGTAACACAGGGAACAGATTTTTATCCATCTGAGCTATATGATCTAACGCCTTTCAATCTTCTAATATTGGCAGTCAGCGGTATTTTGATCGGTTTCGGAACCCGCTACGCTTCCGGGTGCACCTCAGGTCATGCGATTACCGGTCTTGCCACACTCCAATTGAAATCCTTGAAGGCAGTACTCGGCATATTTGCCGGCGGCATACTGGCGGCACATTTCATCACTCCGTTTTTACTAAGGGTATAATACAATGAGACAACTACCTTATATCCTGGCGGGACTTATTTTTGGCTTTGCATTGATGAAGTCTGAAGCTGCATCCTGGTATCGCATTATGGAGATGTTTCATTTCCAATCATTTCAGATGTTCGGTGTAATAATCTCTGCCATTCTAACCGCCTTTGCCGGTACTGAGTTGATAAAACGATTCACCTCGATCAAGTCAATCGAGGGGACCATCATCACGGTCCACCAAAAAGCTGAGGGTAATGTACGCTATCCAATAGGCGGATTTATTTTTGGCCTAGGTTGGGGAATCATTGGTTTGTGTCCAGGACCCATTTTTGCGCTAGTAGGGACCGGATCACCAGGTGCATTTGTTATTTTGCTAGGAGCCCTGCACGGAACCTGGCTGTATGGAGCTATACGCCAGAGATTGCCGCACTGATCCTGACCCAATTCCACCTAAGGGAGATAATAGTCAAGCACCGCACCGGTTATTGTTAGCAGTCAAACATTAGCCATCGCGCCAGGACGGAGCAGAGATCGGTTCTCCAAGATTAGCTTCAATCAACCGCTCTCTTGCGGCCAGCAACCGCTTGATCAGCGCCGGTTCTACTTTCGCGTACTGCTCCGGGTCTTGAACTCGCTTCACTACAATACCAAGCAGTTCAGTGATGGCATTTCCCACAGAGTTTTGGGAGATTGTTACAATTAAACGCCCCTTGTCATCACGGTACATGATCTGCTTATACGCAGGACGCCAACGAATCTCGTTGGCAAATTTCGGGTCCTGAATAACCTGTTCGCGCAGATCACGCGCCACCCGTAAAAACTGGCTGTTCCCCAGCAGAACATCAGCTACCTGAGCAGGGAAATTTACCCCGTCAGGAACAACAGCATCACCAGTAGCAACCAGCAAGAAAAAGGTGCGGTAGAAATCAAGAAACCCAAGCAACACCTGCTCATACTCATGCCAGAAGTATTGATCCTGCAGTTTCTCTGCACCGCCCACCACTTCCCAACTGGGCAGACCCTGGGGATAGCCAGTAAGTGCAAGAGAGCAATCCTCAGAGGCAACCGGAGAGAGAATCTGTAGATCCAGCACCTCAAGAAATTCGTGATAAGTATCGCTCAGGTGGCGCAGAAACAGACTGTGGTGTCCGCTATCGGTTAGATTTGGATCGGTAGGATTTGCATGCTTCGCCTTTACCAAATCCTTCATCGGAAACACCATAAAGTGATTGTGGATCATGCGGATACTTGGAACACCCGGCTTGTTCAGAGGCCAGGTGGAATCAAGACTGGCTTCCCCACACAGAATCAGATGCTTTGCCGGATCAGGATACTCATCCAACATGTATTCACACAGGATCTGAGTCATGCGGTTCCACACCTTCTTTTGATCACGAGTCATATGATCGCGCCGCACCGGTCGTCCCAGCGGATCCAATATTCGTCTCGAGGTATCCAGGATTAGTGAGGTATCAAACTCGGTACTGTGTCCGATAATCTTGCGGTACATAAGCAGATTATCCGGGGTGCGGAATAGTCCATTCTCCTCCGCTAGATTCTTCAGATTGCACGGGCTGTTGAAGAACTCAACCGGTGCCATACCTTCCGGTATGTTAAGTGACATCTTTGGATGCGGTGTTACGATTTCGCGCGGCGCTGATTTCATACGTTTCTCCTTACCCGTCTAAACCGACCAAGCGGTGATTTCATCAACATCACTACTACTATGAATTTTCCAGTCTAAACTTTACCACCTTCCCAGCCTTATCCCCGATAAAGGAGGTAAATTCAGCATGATTCTCATAGCCCATCTTGATGGCGTAGTCTGCTATTGAACTGATTAAGCCACGAGTACTGGCAATCTCTTCATGGGTACGCCCACAACCTTCACAATAGGTTCCACCTTCGGTGCAGTTATCCTTTCCACGACAAGGACTAAATTGCATGTCAACTCTCCTATCATTCAATTTATGTGTAACCGGACAGATCAAGACATTACATGCAAGGACTGCTCAAGACCTGAGGTGCGATAATTCACTACACCCATCTTCGCAAAAAACCGTCTCCGGGATAAGCAAGAAATCATTATGGGAACATACCAGGAGGTTATTACCTAATTCAAAGGAAAATCTTTATGCTGAAATAAACGTTTCTGAGCAACACCGGTAGATATGGATTTTAGCGTACTATGGCAGAACCAGCCCCACGCGGATCACTCGCCGCCTCTATCTCACCTGTTTTCTGGTTCCAATAAATCGCCTGCATGTTTCCATAGCTGCGTTTTAACCGTTGCAGTTGATGGCCCATCTGAGCCAACTGTTCTGACTCATCCTGACTCAAGGCTTCAGATTCATACTGGATGCGGTCAGGCAGATATTGATGATGAAATCTTGGTCTGGAAACCCAGGCTTCAGGTTGTTTGCTCTCGGCAAGCTCCAGAATCCCCAGGAGCAGCATTGTGATAATGCGACTACCACCAGGCGTTCCCAGGATCGCCACACCATCTTTGGTTTCAACAAAGGTTGGAGTCATGCTTGAGAGCATACGCTTGCCAGGCGCTATCGCATTCGCCGCGCCACCTACCAGACCATAGACGTTAGGCATTCCCGGACGTGCAGAAAAGTCATCCATCTCATCATTAAGCAGAACGCCAGTTGAAGGAGATACATAACCCGAGCCAAACGGGTAGTTGATACTCAATGTTGCAGCTACCCGATTGCCTTCTCGATCTATGATGGAGAAGTGGGTTGTATCCCTGCCTTCTTGTTGATTTATCTGCAACGATTGCGGCAAGGTTGGTGTTGCTTGACTGGGTGACAGGTCCCGCGCCAGGCCATCGGCATAGAACGGATGGGTAAGACGCTTAACCGGTATCTCTACGAAATCCGGATCTCCTAAATATTTTGCGCGATCACGATAGGCTCGACGCATCGCCTCCACAGCCAGATGGATACGCTTAACTTTTGTGAGACTGGGAAGATCATAACGGGAGAGGATATTAAGCATGGTCATCAGGACTATGCCACCGGATGATGGAGGCGCAGCGCTGGTTATCTTCATACCCAGATAACTACCTCTGATCGGTTGACGTTCAACAACGCGATACTGTTGCAGGTCATCTAGCGTCCAGATACCACCTGCTGTCTTTACATCTTTAACCAGGTTTGCCGCGACAGTTCCTGCGTAGAAACCATCCTTCCCCTCCCTGGCGATTGATTCCAATGTCTTTGCCAGCTCTGGCTGCTCTACCTTGTATCCCGCTTTAGGAACTTCTTTCCCGTCCAGAAAGATACGAGCTGCGGCGGGGGATGCCTGCAAGGCCTTCAGACGCCAGTTGGCCATGCGCCTGTATTGTTCATCGACGACAAAGCCTTCTCTGGCCAGACGGATTGCAGGAGCAAGGCTCTTTGCCAACGGCAAACGCCCATATCTCTGTGCGATATGGATCAAGGCGGCAGGTTCACCCGGAATGCCGGCAGCAAGCGTACCATTGATAGAGAGTCCTTTCGCTATCTCACCCTGTTCATCCAGATACATATCGACCGTTGCCGCCAACGGCGCTTTCTCTCGTCCATCCACCATGGTTTCATGGCCATCGCTGGCTCTATGCAACAACCAGAAACCGCCGCCACCGATTCCAGAACTATATGGCTCAACCACTGCAAGGGCTGCACTCACTGCAACTGCGGCATCAAAGGCATTTCCGCCATGTGACAGGATCTCATGTCCTGCATCTGTGGCCAGGGGATGAGCGCTGGCAATAGCTGCTGCCTTTGGGACAGGTCCTGATTGGGCAAAGACCGGGGTGCAAGTATTTGTGAATACCAGAAAAATAAAAAGGCCCCATTTAGGGACCTTTTTACCAACCGCATTGAAGGGTTTGATCACTGTTAGCCTGAAAGTTTCTCGAACTTGGCCATCAGTTCCTCTTGGGATTCTTCGTGTGCAGGATCCTTGGGGATACAATCTACAGGGCACACTTCAACGCACTGTGGTTCATCAAAATGACCCACGCATTCGGTGCAGAGATCAGCTTCTATCACATAGATCTCATCGCCCTCGCTGATTGCATCGTTTGGGCACTCTGGAACACACACATCGCAGTTGATGCATTCGTCTGTAATAATTAAAGCCATTTTTCAACTCCTGAAATTTAGGGTTCATTCCCCATAGTCACGTTTATAATACCCAGCAATCAGCGAACCCGCCCTGCCAGGGCACTCACCACCACCGGATGAGCAAAGTCCGATACATCCCCGCCCAGTGACGCAACCTCACGTACCAGACTAGATGAAATATAGGAAAACTGCTCGCTCGGTGTAAGAAAGACCGTCTCAATATCAGGCGCCAGACGCCTGTTCATTCCAGCAAGCTGGAATTCATACTCAAAATCGGATACAGCGCGCAACCCTCTAAGGATAACACTTGCACCGCACTCTCTGGCAAAATTCACCAGCAGAGTGTCGAATTCTATCACCTCAACCAGATCATGGCCCGACAACACCTGCCTAGCCATCTCAACCCGTTCATTCAGGGTAAAAGCCGGTCGCTTTCCGGGATTTGCCGCAACCGCGACCACTACCTTATCAAACAGCAACTCGGCCCTGGCAACTATGTCGCTATGGCCGTTGGTGATTGGATCAAATGTACCTGGGTAAAGAGCTGTTATCATTAGTCATATCGCATGGTTTGGCCGATAATATTGTCTGCATACAATAAGTCAACCAAATTATCTCGAAAACCGCCCCTAATCCAACTGTATCCCCAAATTAGTGCATAATTTGTTACCCAAACCACTTGGGCCAGCCTGATTATTATAGAACAATTCACCCAATTCAAGCCAATCTTAAGCATGTCGAGTAGTCTAACCTCAACTCAGCCATTTGAGCATAGATAGTATGCTACTTGCCCCGCCTTTTTCTCCTTGAGAATGGTCAATGTAGGCGGCAATTCCGGCAGGACTCCTACTGCATCCGTCTCTATGTATACCAACGCATCCGGTCTTAGCCATCCTCCTGCTTCAAGACTCTGACACGCCTGTTGCAACAGGCCGTCGGCAAAGGGCGGATCCACAAATACGATATCGAACTGTTGTGCCGGGGTCTGTAGCCAGGATATGGCATCAACAACCTGTTCAACACTTACCTGGTTCAATCCGAGCAGAGAGATGTTCTGCCGCAACTGATCAACCACTGCGGGTGAACGATCCAGCATCAGGACCTTTCCAGCACCACGCGAGGCCGCCTCCAGCCCCAAGGCGCCGCTACCGGCAAACAGATCCAGACAGGAGGCCCCGGGGAGACGGGGCTGTAGCCAGTTAAACAACGTCTCGCGGATACGGTCTCCGGTGGGACGCAGTCCCGGTATATCCGGAAAGCTCAGCTTGCGTCCACGATGCTCCCCGCCAATGATCCTGACTTGATTGCCTTGACGCCCACCTCTCCCCATCTCTAGGGTTTATCCTTTTTGTTACCTACCACCACCGTCACAAACCGGTCCGGATGTACTCTGCGCTTGAATGCATCCTTGATCTGCTCTTTGGTTATGGCATTTATCTTGCCGACAAATGCGTCCAGATGATCCAGAGGCAGATTGTAGAAACCGATCATGGAGATATATTCGACGATCTTGCCATTGCTGGCGATGTTCAAGGGGAAACTACCGGTTATGTTCTGTTTGGCCGCTAGCAGTTCGGCATCGGTCGGCCCCCTTTCAACGTAGTCGCTCAAGGTCTTACGCATCACATCCAGCGCCTGACCGGCCTGCTGGTTTTTGGTTTGAGCCCCCAGGACAAAAGGACCGTCGGCACGCATGGGGGAAAAATAGCTGTAGACGCTGTAGGAGAGACCACGTTTTTCCCGCACCTCTTCAGTCAGCAGTGAGACCAGACCACCACCCCCCAGGATATGGTTGCCGACATAGAGGGCAAAATAGTCCGGGTCACCCCGGTGCATCCCCGGCTGCCCCAACAGGATGTGGGACTGGCTGGAAGGAAACGGGACATGCTGGTCAGAAGCCTGTTTAAGTACTGAAACCTGCGGCAAGGCCGAAGCTGCCGCACCGGCCTGCAACCTTGACGTAAGCTGCTCTACCAGCTTCTCCACCTGCTTCCGATCCAGAGCCCCTACAACGGATATAGTGGCATTCTTTGCCACGTAATAGCGCCGATATTGAGCCACTACATCATCCCTGGTGATAGCCTCCAGAGACTCTTTAGTGCCCCCGCTATGGATGGCATAGGGATGGGATCCAAACGCCTTCTGCATAAACCTCTTTCTTGCCACAGCTCCCGGAGACTGCTGTTGCCGCTTCAGGTTCGCCAACATCATTTGGCGATTGCGTTCTAGTGCATCTGGCGGAAAGGTTGGCGTACTCAGAACCTCTGCCATGGTAGCGAAGCTGTTGCTGAAGGCAGGTTCATCGGTAAGGGTTCGCAAGGAGACCCAGGCCATATCCTTCAGCGATCCATTACCAAGTCTTGCCCCTACGGAGTCGATGCGTTGCGCTATCTGATCCGCATCCCATTGACCGGCTCCATCCGTCAACAGGGCATTTGTAAGTTGTGACAATCCTGGCTTTTCACCGTCACGGGCGCTGCCTGCATCAAATACCACTCGCACATCCACCATCGGCAGATCAGGTGCAACTACAAACAGCACGGTGGCCCCATTGCCACTCTTCCAGGTCTGGATCTCCGGCACGGACCAGGCGGTATTGCTGATAAGTATCAGGGCCAACAGCATAATCAGACGTATGACAAAGTTCCTGTTAATGGACATGGCCACCTCCGGATACAGCAGGAACCTGTGGTTTGTTATCCATGGGCAACGGCTCCAGCACCGCTACCGTCATAGACTCATCCTTTAGATATTTACGCGCTACCGCCCTGACCTGTTCTGCGGTTACTGCCCGCATCCGCTCCGCATATTGGTCTATCAATCCCCAGTCCAGACCAACGGTCTCCAGAGCACCGATCTGCATCGCTTGATAGAACACTGAATCCAGCTCATACACCTTACTTGCCACCACCTGAGCCTGCACCCGTTGCAACTCCTCCGTGCTCACCAACTCCTGTTTTAGCAGATCTATCTCCGCGCATAGTGCCAGCTCCAGATCGGCAACCGTATATCCTGTTGCCGGTATCCCGCTCATGCTCAACATGTCTGAGTACCTGGAAAATGCGCTATAGCTAGCACCGGCAGAAACCGCCAGCTCCTTGCCACGAATGAGCTTCTGGCTGATCCTGGAGCTATTGCCGCCATCCAGGATTGCGGCCAGCATCTCCAGGGCATATGGCTCCCACTCCTGATCTGCGCTGGAAACGACCGGGGTCTTGTACCCCAGGAGTAGATAGGGCTGGCGCGCCGGTGCTTTAACACTTACACGAATAACACCGCGCTGGGGCGGTTCACGCAGAGGTTTTTGTTGCGGAATCGACTCTGCCTTGAACGGACCGAAATACTTCTTGGCCATCTCCAACACCCACTCTGGCTTCACATCACCCACTACCACCAGGGTGGCATTATTCGGGGCATACCACTGTTTGTACCAAGAGCGCAGATCCTCCACCTTCATGTTATCCAAATCATTCATCCAACCAATCACCGGATGTGAGTAGGGCAAGCTGCGGTAGGAGACCGCATAAAACTGCTCACGGGTCAGAGAATTTGGTTTGTCTTCGGTACGCATACGGCGCTCTTCCTTCACCACCTCAAGTTCCTTCTTAAACTCTTCGGCCGGCAGCGTCAGGTTACGCATGCGATCCGCCTCCAACTGAAAGGAGATCTCCAGGCGATCTGCGGACATGGTCTGAAAATAGGCGGTGTAATCACGGCCGGTGAAGGCATTTTCGCGACCACCATTGGCGGCAATGATACGAGAGAACTCTCCAGCTGGGTGCTCCTGCGTACCCTTGAACATCATGTGTTCCAATAGATGAGAAATGCCGGTGATACCGTCCGGCTCATAGCAGGAACCAACCTTGTACCAGACCTGGGAGACCGCAATCGGTGCCCTGTGGTCCTCTTTGACTATCACCTTCATACCATTCGCCAGATTATATTCAGTGACCTTCCCAGCATTAATGTTTGGAGCATCCGCAGCAAAAAGCGGTGCGGCCGATAGCATAAAAATCGGTAACACAAAAAACAGATATGCAAATCTCATATATTTTCCTTAAAGGAAGAAACTATTTCTAAATGCCTGTGGCACTTACGACCGATCCGAGCGAAAATGCCCCTACTTCGTATGCGTTACGATGGCATTTTCCAGATCAGATCCTAATATAGCTAAAACGACTGGTTGTGACAGAGGTAATTTGGGATTTCAGATAAACGAAAACCGACAATGTACGCACATTATCTAGGGTATACATCTGCCGCCCCCTGGATATTAGAGACAAACAGCAACGCCAAAGGTTCCTAGATGTTTGGATTTGGAAAAAAAGATAAGAGTAAGGTTGATTCCTCTGCCAGCACAGATATTAACGCAGAAGGGACAGAAAAAATGGGGTTAATCTCCCAGCTTAAGCAGCGTCTCGCGCGCACCAGACTCAACCTCACCGATGGTCTGGCCAATCTGCTTCTGGGCCAAAAAGAGATAGACGATGATCTGCTGGAGGAGCTGGAGACGCTACTGCTGACGGCGGATGTCGGGGTGGACGCCACCAGCAGGATCATCCATAGCCTGTCGGAAAAGGTACGGCGCAAACAGCTTTCCGATCCTGCGATCCTGAGCAAGGTGTTGAAGCAAGAGCTTGGGGATATCCTCAGCCAGTGTGAAAGACCCGTAACCACTCCCCGGGAGGGGCGGCCACAGATAATCCTCATGGTTGGAATCAATGGCGCGGGTAAGACCACAACCATCGGCAAACTGGCAAGGCGGCTGCAACAGGATGGCCAGAGCGTGATGCTGGCGGCGGGCGATACCTTCCGCGCCGCAGCAATAGAACAACTCCAGGCCTGGGGGGAGCGCAACCAGATACCCGTCATCGCTCAACATACCGGGGCCGATTCCGCTTCCGTTATCTTCGATGCGATCCAGGCGGCGACGGCTCGTAACATCGACGTACTCATTGCCGACACAGCGGGTCGGCTCCACACCAAGACCAACCTGATGGACGAACTTAGCAAGATCGCCCGGGTGATGAAGAAGATCGATCCGGATGCCCCTCATGAGGTGATGCTGGTGGTGGACGCCACCACCGGCCAGAATGCGCTGAATCAGGCACAACAGTTCAATCAGACAGTAGGCATTACCGGCATCACCCTGACCAAGATGGACGGCACTGCCAAGGGTGGCATCCTGTTTGCCATCGCCGACAAGCTCAAGATCCCCATCCGCTTTATCGGTGTGGGCGAGTCGATTGAGGATCTGCGTCACTTTGATGCAAAAGAATTTATCGACGCCCTGTTTGAGACATAGTCAGTTGCCAGCCCCCCCTATTTAATGGACACTAGCCGACAGATACTTTGGCACAATTACCGGAAGACTTGACCACTCAATACTAAACGATGATTCACTTCGATAACGTCATCAAACGCTATGCCGGTGGGTTCGAGGGGTTAAGCAACATCAACCTCCATATCGACCCTGGTGAGATAGTCTTCCTCACCGGACACTCGGGTGCGGGTAAGAGCACACTGCTAAAGATTATTGGCCTGCTGGAGCGCTGCACCAGTGGGCAGGTACTGGTCTCGGGCCGTAACCTGTCGCGTCTGCGCAGTCGTCAGATCCCATTCCACCGGCGCGAGGTTGGGATGATCTTTCAAGACTATCGCCTGCTGCAACATCGTACCGTATTCGATAATGTGGCCATGCCCCTGGTTGCAGTGGGTGTGGGCTATGCCGATATAGGCCGCCGGGTGCGGGCCGCCCTGGATAAGGTCGGCCTGTTGAGCAAAGAAAAATCCTACCCCATCGCCCTGTCCGGCGGAGAACAGCAGCGGGTGGGCATCGCCAGAGCGGTGGTCAACCGCCCCCCGCTGGTACTGGCCGACGAACCTACCGGCAACCTCGACCCGGAACTGTCGCAGGAGATCATGCACCTGTTCGAACAATTCAATCAGGTTGGCGTTACCCTGCTTATCGCCAGTCATGATCTTAATCTCATCTCGCGTATGAACCGGCGCATCCTCACCCTGAATAAGGGACGGTTGGTTCAAGACAGTAAGGATGGAGTGCCCTGAGATGAGCCCCAGGATGAAGCATAGGACGAAAAAGAGTCGCAACCTAAACAAGGTGATGGACCTGACCGCCGGTCGCAAACTCAATATCAGAACCTGGTTTATGAGTCATCTACAGGCTCTGCTGTTCAGCTTGGGAAAACTTATCCGCGCCCCTCTGTCCACCTTGATGACGGTCATGGTGCTTAGCATCGCCCTCTCCTTCCCGGCCGGCCTGAAGCTGGTGCTGGATAACGTGCAGAGGCTTAGCGGCAGTCTGGATAACTCAGCCAACATCTCAATCTTTCTCAAGCAGGATCTGGAGAGCGCCAAGCTGGAGGGGCTGGCCGAACAACTCAGGCTGAAAAACAGTATCGCAGCGGTACAGCTGATCACCCCGGATCAGGCCCTGGAGGAGTTTCGTAACAACTCAGGTTTCGCCGAGGCACTCGACACCCTGGACCGCAACCCGTTGCCAGCCGTCATGATAATAAGCCCCACCGCTGCCTACACCTCACCCGAGGGAGCAGAGAGGCTACTGAAGGAGCTACGTCTACTGCCAGAAGTGGATATTGCCCAGATGGATTTGCAGTGGGTAAAACGCTTTCAGGCCCTTACCGAGATAGCGGCTCGGGGTATATTGCTGCTGGCCACTCTGCTGGCCCTGGCAGTACTGCTCATCATAGGGAACACCATACGCTTGGAAATCCAGAATCAGAAGGATGAGATAGAGATCACCAAACTGATCGGTGGGACTAACGCCTTCATCCGCCGTCCCTTTCTCTATTCCGGTTTCTGGTACGGGCTGTTTGGCGGAGTCCTGGCGTGGCTTCTGATAAGTCTGAATCTATGGCTGCTGACCGAACCGGTGAAAAAACTCGCCGGGCTCTACCACAGTAACTTCACCCTGACATCCATCGATCTTACCAGCCTGATGATCCTGATCACTTCCAGCGCCCTGCTCGGGCTTGTCGGCTCATGGATTGCCGTAGCCCGACATCTACATGCCATTGAACCTGGTTGAAACCCCTAAGCCAACACCTACTTTGGAAATCGTAAACAAAAGGTGAAACTACGGTCTATACTCCGTGAACTTCTCAGGATAATCAGACTCGAACCTTCGAGTTGGCACTCAACCGACAAGAGTGCTAATATAATTGCGCATTAAACTACTGGGTTATTTATATGAGCAAAGAACTGGCCTTACCTATCAATCTGTCCACGGGCAGTATGGACGCATACATCAGCGCAGCCTATCAGCTTCCTATGCTAACCGCCGATGAAGAGCATGAGCTTGCGATGCGTCTGCGCGATAACGATGACCTGGACGCCGCCAGAGCCCTGGTGCTGTCGCATCTGAGATTCGTCATTCGCGTTGCCCGCGGCTACTCCGGTTATGGCCTGGCGCTTCCCGACCTGATCCAAGAGGGATCGGTGGGCTTAATGAAGGCAGTTCGCCGTTTCAACCCGGACATGGGAGTTCGTCTCGTCTCCTTCGCCGTGCACTGGATCAAGGCAGAGATACACGAGTTTGTACTGCGTAACTGGCGCATCGTAAAGGTGGCAACCACCAAGTCACAGCGCAAACTATTCTTTAATCTTCGCAGCTCGAAGAAACGCCTGGGATGGTTCTCCCAAGCAGAGGTAGAGGGAGTTGCAGCGGACCTTGGGGTCAAACCTGAAACGGTTGTGGAAATGGAAAAGCGCCTAAACAAGGGCGACGTCGCCTTCGATGGCATGAAGGATAGCTCAGATGATGAGAAGACGCCTGTAGCACCTGCGGCATATCTGGCTGATATGCGTATGGAGCCAGCCTCACAACTGGAACTACAGGACACTGAAGAGAGCGAAAAGAATCAACTTTATATGGCGCTGGAAGGCCTGGATGAACGCAGCAAAGAGATATTGACCGCTCGCTGGCTATCAGAACAGAAGGCCACACTGCATGAACTGGCTAACAAGTTTGGCGTTTCCGCTGAGCGTATTCGGCAGATCGAGAAGCGGGCAATGGAGAAGATGAAGGTCACGCTCGCCGACTAACCATATGAGATATATCAATAAAAAAGGGGCTAACGCCCCTTTTTTATTGGTTTTTCCCCAACCTCACCAACCATATACATAACAACTGCTGATCTTGAGAATTCTCAATGCGTGGGCAGTTGGCCCTATGTTCAAATGTATCAGACGGTTGGCAATAGGCAGCCAGATTCAATCTTGATGAAGTGTTGATCTATCGTCACCGCCATCTCCTCCTTTGGTTAAGGCCGCTAAGTCTTTTAGCGGCCTCATTTTTTCTACCATCAAAAAATCAGCCCCGACGCTCAGGCAGTACATCAGCCAGTTTGGCATGCATAACCCGCAACAGTTTCTCGGTATCATCCCAACCGATACAGGCATCGGTGACAGAGACACCATACTCTAACTTAGACAGGTCGGCCGGGATCTTCTGATTCCCCTCCTTCAGATTGCTCTCCAGCATGATCCCCATGATGGACTTGTTGCCCCCAATGATCTGGCCCATTACGTTCTCAACCACCAGCGGTTGTAAATGGAAATTCTTGCTGGAATTGCCATGACTGCAATCCACCATTATGTTCTCCGCCAGTCCGGCTTCATGCAGCTCCTCTTCACACAGGGCGATATTCACCGAGTCATAGTTGGGCTGACCACCGCCTCCGCGCAGAATGATATGGGCGGCGGGATTACCCTTGGTCTGGATTACCGTCACCTGCCCGGCCTGATCAATCCCCAGAAAATTATGCGGCTGGGATACAGATTCCAAGGCGTTGATGGCGACGGCAAGATTTCCATCGGTGCCATTCTTGAAACCAACAGGCGTCGACAGACCACTGGCCATCTCGCGATGGGTCTGGGACTCGGTGGTTCTGGCCCCGATGGCAGACCAGGCAAACAGGTCGGACAGATATTGTGGGCTGATGGGGTCCAGGGCCTCGGTCGCAGCGGGCAAGCCCATATCGGCCAGCTGAATCAGCAGTTTCCGCGCCTTGTGCAGACCATCTTCAATCTGAAATGAGTCATCCATCTTGGGGTCGTTGATCAAACCCTTCCAGCCCACGGTGGTACGCGGCTTCTCGAAGTAGATCCGCATTACGATGTACAGGCTGCCGGACAACTCCTGATGCAGCTTTTGTAGCTTACGCGCATACTCCATGGCGGCATCCACGTCATGGATGGAGCAGGGTCCGGCAACCACCAGCAGGCGATGATCCTTGCCGCTCAGGATGTTCTGAATGGTTTGGCGTGCCTGCCACACCGCGTCGTCACCCTCGGGGGTATTGGGCATGTGCCGCTTCAGCTGCGAAGGTGCGATAAGGATGCGCTCGGCCAGCACATTGGTATTATAGAGATTGTGTTGATTCATAATACGTTCCAAAAATATTGCTACTAATTCTAGTCATCATACGAAGTTTTAGTTCACAAACAAAATATCAGCAGCCCATACTATCGCCTTAATATCAGTTCGGCAGCTATAGCCTCAGCCGAAACGGGCCGCATATGTGGCACCACCCCGATACAAGGTGCATCGATTGACTGCCTGAGAGTGGCTAGATTGGCATCCAGCTCCAGCATCTCCGGGTCCATGATGTTTGCCACCCAACCAGCCAAAGTTAGTTCCTTGGCCTGAATCGACTCAACAGTAAGCAGGGCATGGTTGATGCAGCCAAGCCTGACGCCAACCACAAGTATCACCGGCAGACCCAGGGCCTTGGCCAGATCAGACAGGTCGCCGTCTGAACTCAGCGGCACGCGCCAACCGCCGACACCCTCCACCATCACCAGATCGCCCTGGGCGGATAGCTGTTTGTAGCACTCCAATATCCGGGCAAAACTGATCTCAACCCCGGCCTGCTCAGCGGCAAGGTGAGGGGCAATGGGTGGCTCAAACACGAATGGATTAACCAGAGAATAGGGAACCTGGACCGAAGATTGTTGCTGAATACGTCGGGCATCAGCGTTGCGCAGACCATCCGCGGTTGGCCCGGCGCCGGAGGCAACCGGCTTCATTCCTATTACAGATCTTCCTTCACCTTGCAGCAGCTGCATCAGACCCAGGGTTACCTCGGTCTTGCCGCACTCGGTATCGGTTCCAGTAATAAAATATCCTTTAGCCATGGTTTATCCTTCGCTGTTCAGGCTTCACTCCGACCATAAGATATCCACACAAAATACCTCTTAAAGTCAAAAAGATATAAATAATAATCCGCAAATAAACGCAAATTTTTATCCTTATGCACCTGCGGCGCACGACACCAAAATAACTATTTTTTCGCGTCTATTTGCGTTCATTTTGTGTTCATTTTGCGTTCATTTGCGGATAAAAAAAGCTTTTGGTTTTTAATAATATTCGAGGAGATACATCAGACTCCGTCACATCCGTTTGATATTGCTGATCGGCACCATGGTGACCCCATCTTCCTGCTGCCGCTCCGGCGCCCAGGCATGGCCGTAGATCACCTCATAGCTGGCTGGCAGCTTTCCATCTGCGCGAAATTGTTCATAGGCGTTACGCATGGCCGCCATCCGATTCTTGCCGGTAAGACCACGCTGGCGATCACGGTTTACGTTATGCGCGCCCAGCACCTTCAGATCCTGCATCAGGCCATCCACCTGGTCATAGGTCAAAACCATGCGATCCACATCCATCACCGCATCATCAAACCTGCTGGTGATCAGAGTATCTCCCACATCATGCATATCCCTAAACTGGCTTACATGACTACTGGCATGGCTGCCGCCGTCCACCTGTTCCCAGGCCATGCGCAACTCCTTCAAAGTATCCGGCCCAAAGGTGGTAAAGGTCACCAGCCCGCCGGGGCGCAGCACCCGCATAAACTCGCCAAAGGTGTGCTCCAGATCGTTGCTCCACTGTAGGGCGGCGTTGGAGTAGATAAGGTCAATGCTGTTGTCGGCAAACGGCAGATGTTCCAGATCTGCGCATACACAGCGCGGACGCCGTAACCATGAACCATGTTTACGCGTCTTCAGCAACATGGGGAAGGCGAAGTCCAGAGCAAAGATGTGGGCCTTTTTATAGCGCTTGGCCAGTTGTGCCGTGGCCACCCCGGTACCGCAACCGATATCCAGCACCACCTTGGGTTCAATCAGCATCAGATCCAGCCGATCCAGCAGGCGCTGGCCAATCTCACGTTGCAGCACCGCCACTTCGTCATAACGCTCCGCCGCGCGGGAGAAGGCGTTACAGGCCTGCCGCTTGTCGATATCAACCATCAAAAATCACCAATAAAATCGTTTAACAGTTCCAGACACCTGGCCTGGTCTGACAACATGGGCAGATGCGCCGCATGTCTGAAGATATGTATCTGTGCCTCGGGTAACAGCCGTTGCAGATCATCAGCTACCGCCACCGGCACCAGGGCATCGCGCCGTCCCAGCAGCCACATGGTCGGGCATTGCAGTCTGGGTAGGTCTGCTCGCAGATCCACCTTCAACAACAGCTCCAGACCTGCCTCCAGGGCCTGCCCATCCGGCTCCGGACGACCGCTCAAGCCCTGGCGCAGGGGACGCAACAATTTGCGCACCTCGCTGTCACCATGGGCCTGAAGCAACAGGAAGCGATCCAGGGTCTGACTGTGATCTTCCTGCAGATCAGCCGCAAAGCCGCGCAGGGTCTCCTGTTGCATAGCATGGGGCCAGTCATCCGCCTGTACGAAGCGCGGAGTCCCGGCGATAGATACCAGCCCCTGCACCCGCTCGGGGAAACGCACGGCCGCGCGCTGCGCCAGCATGGAACCCAGGGACCAACCGATCCAGATCGCGCGCTCCGGCGCCACCTGCAATACCGCATCCACCCACCGGTCCAGCTCGGTACAGGCGGGGTCATATTCACTGTGGCCGTGGCCCGGCATCTCGATCAGGGTGAGACGGTAGCGCTCAGATAAGGGTTCGATCAGAGGAGACCAGACCGCGCTGTTCATGCCCCAGCCGTGGATCAATACCAGATCCCGGCCCGCGCCAAGCGTTTCGGTATGCAGCTGCATCAGACCAGGGCCTCCAACAGCCGCTCCAGGTGCTCGTCGGTATGCTTGGCGCACAGCGTCACCCGCAGCCGCGCGCTACCCTCCGGCACCGTGGGTGGCCGGATGGCGCTCACCAGTATCCCCTGCTGCTCCAGCCTGCCGCTCCAGGCCAGGGCCTGCTCCGCCGAGCCTGCCAGCAGGGGCTGGATCGGGGTCTCGGACGGCATGATCGGCAGGCCCAGTTGCTCTGCACCGGCGCGAAAACGTTGGATCAATTCCTGTAGACGCTCCCTGCGCCAGGGCTCCCGTTGCACCAATCTGAGACTGGCCCGGGCGGCCTCGGCCACGGCCGGGGGTGAAGCGGTGGTATAGACATAGCTCCTAGCCTGTTGGATCAGGGTCTCAATCAACTCCTCGGAACCCGCCACAAAGGCCCCGAACGTACCCAAGCCCTTGCCCAGGGTGCCCATCAGGATCGGCACGGCGGCAAGGTCAAGGGAGAAGTGCTCCAGGCTACCGCCACCGTTCGCCCCCAGGACACCCAGGCCGTGGGCGTCGTCCACCATCAGCCAGGCATCCCGCTCCTGGCAGATCGCCGCCAGTTCCGGTAGCGGGGCGATATCTCCGTCCATGCTGAACACGCCATCCACCGCTACCAAGGCCTCACCGTTGTCCTGGGATTCCATCTGCTGGGTCAGGGCCTGCATATCCGCATGGGCGAAGCGTTTGAAGCGGGCCCGTGACAGCAGCCCGCCATCGATCAGAGAGGCGTGATTAAGACGGTCTTCATACACCGTATCACTGCGCCCCAACAGGGCGGTGATCACCCCTTGATTCGCCATATAGCCGGTGGAGAAGAGCAATGCCCGAGGCCGGCCGGTAAACTCGGCCAGCTCCTGTTCCAACGCATGATGAGCCATGCTGTGGCCGCTAACCAGATGGGCGGCGCCGCTGCCTACGCCATACTCTGCCGCCCCGCGTTGCATGGCGGTGATAACCTCTGGATGGTTGGCCAGACCCAAATAGTCGTTACTGCAAAAGCCCAGCATGGCCCGGCCGTCCACCATCAGCTCAGGTCCCTGGGGACCGGACAACACCCTGCGGCGACGATACAGATGCTCGCGTCTGCGCCGGTCCAGTTCAGGTTGGAGTGATTTCACTGCTATCGATCACCGAAGTCCGGATCAGGCCTGAGCGCTATCCGCGCTGGTGTTGCCAAGGTTGAGACTCGGATGTTTTTTCCGCTGTTCGAACTGCAATCCCAGCCGTTTAAACAGATTGCGATCATTATCGGCATCAGGGTTGTCTGTGGTAAGCATGCGCTCACCATAGAAGATAGAGTTGGCGCCAGCCAGAAAACACAGGGCCTGCATCTCGTCATTCATCTCCGTACGTCCAGCTGAGAGTCGCACATTGGACTTCGGCATCATGATGCGAGCCGCCGCAATCACACGTACAAACTCAAACGGGTCCAGTTCTTCGGCGCCATACAGCGGAGTACCCTCAACCTGAACCAGCATGTTGATGGGTACAGAATTCGGCTGTTTAGGCAGGTTTGACAGCTCCCGCAGCATGGAGGCACGGTCACTGCGTGACTCCCCCAGCCCCAGGATACCGCCACTACAGGTACTGATGCCCTGGGCGCGCACATGCTCCAGGGTATTGAGGCGATCCTGGTAGGTACGGGTGGTGACCACCTTGCCATAGAACTCGGGGGATGTGTCCAGGTTGTGATTGTAGTAGTTGAGTCCGACCTTACCCAAGCGACTAGCCTGATCCTGTGTGAGCATACCGAGGGTTACACAGCTCTCCATATCCAGAGTGTGCACCGCCTCAATCATCTCGATGACGCGGTCCAGATTGCTATCGGTGGGATTGCGCCAGGCAGCCCCCATGCAAAAACGGGTGGCGCCCTTGTCTTTGGCGGCCTGGGCTGCCTCTATTACCTGACCCAACGGTAACAGTTTCTCCGGCTCCAGATCGGCGGAGTGCTTGGCGCTCTGGGAACAGTAACCACAATCCTCTGAGCAGGCGCCGGTCTTGATGCTGAGCAAGGTGCTTACCTGTACGGTATTAGGATCAAAGCTCTCACGATGGACCAACTGAGCCCGGAACATCAGGTCATTGAAAGGCAGGTCCAACAGTGCTTCGACCTCTTCCTGGCTCCAGTCATGCCTAATATTTGTGCTGCTCATGCTATACAGATTCCTCTATGATTCCCGACGCTTCGGTGTGATACTTGCCGCAGACAATAGATGCTTAAAACAGGCGCTCATAGTAAGGGATAGGCGGCGCTTGTCAACCGGAATGGAGTCTGATGGTTTACGAATGGATCAAAAATACACAGTCTAAGCTATATCCGCCCCTGTGCCTGCTCTGCGGCTCATCCGACTCCACCAATAGAGACATCTGTAGCGCCTGTCTGGACGACCTGCCCCACAATCTTAATTGCTGTAGCATCTGTGCGTTACCGCTCTCCCGGCACTCTCCAGACAACCTGGTTTGCGGCAGATGCCTGAGACTCACCCCCACATTCGACCACGGCCATGCAGCATTCGCCTACAGCTACCCCATCTCCGGCCTGATCAGCGATTTCAAATTCGCCGGTAAGTTGCACTATGGAAGATTGCTGGCCAACCTGCTCATCAGCTACATCGAAGCGAAAGATCCGGATCTACCGGACCTGATCCTACCGGTACCGCTGCACCGTTCCCGTCTACGGGAAAGGGGGTTTAATCAGGCCCTTGAGCTAGCCCGACCAATAGGCCGCCACTTCAATCTCCCGGTGGATACACACAGTTGCAAACGCACACGGGCAACTGCGGCGCAGTCAAATCTGGACAAAAAGACGCGTAGGAAAAATATCCGTGGTGCGTTCCAACTGATGCATGAGATAAAGTCCGGACATGTGGTGATTCTGGACGATGTAGTAACAACGGGCGGCACCGTAATGGAGCTTGCCAGTATATTAAAAAAGGGAGGGGTAAAACGGGTTGATGTCTGGGCTCTGGCCCGAACCCCGTAAAATATTAATGCCGGGTTAATAACTCAGTGTATCTTGTTATTGTTGAGCAACTCTTGTGACCAAATCTGTACTTGGCACCCACCCAACTGTTTAGCCAGGTAACAAGCACCATCCGCCGCATCCAGAGCGGCATCGGAATTGGCGCAACCCTGATTCACCTCCGCCAGCCCTATACTTATACCAATAACAAACTGCCGACCTTCCCAGGAAAACTTTTCGGCACAGACGGCATGGTTGATCTCGCTGCCTATGCGAACAGCCACTTCCACTGAACAGTTTTCCAGCAGAACCGCGAACTCATCTCCTCCCAGGCGCGCCAGGGTATCTCTTTCCCGCATCAAAGCAGATATCTTCTTTGCCACTCGCCGCAGCAACTCGTCTCCTGCATGGTGGCCTGCCGCATCGTTGACCTGCTTAAAATTATCCAGATCCATATACAGCAATATATGCTCCTTATGTTCTTGTCTTGCTGTCTCTACGGCCCGATCCAGGCGCCGCTCAAACTCTCTACGATTCATCACGCTAGTAAGTGGGTCATGGGTTGCCTGATGCTCCAGGATCATGCGTTTAGTCTGTTGTTCGGTTATATCATGGAAGACCACAACCACTCCGGTATGCGCACCTCCTTCCTCCAGAGGGAAAGCGGAATACATCACAGGAATACTGGCGCCGTCACTACGCCAGAAGCAGTCCTCATCGACAATGACGCCCTCCCCGCTATTAAGGGAGGACAGTATCCGGCAGTCCGCCTTATTACTATGATTTCCATGAAGATCCGTATGGTGGATCAAATCGTGTAAATTCTTACCGATAATCTCACTGCGCCCAAAACCGAGCATGGCCAGCGCAGCATCATTTATGAAGGTGCAGATACCATCTCTGCGGAGACTGAAAATCCCCTCTCCCGCAGACTCCAGCAAGCGCTGTCTCTCATTACTTATCCGCCTCATTTTCACTAACAACCTCTTGCGCATGCTTACCTCCTCCTCAAGCGGCGCAATAGCTAATTTCTGTAATACAATCGATATGGACAAAGCCAGCACCAGCATGATAAGAAGAGAAATTATGCCCATCTCAATCAATATCTTTTCAAGACTTATTGATATCTCCCTTGCATCCTCAACCAGTTCAAGCCCTAAGACACTCTTACCATTAGAGGTAACCTTCGATGCTACGGTAACGGTTTCCGCGGCAGGCTTACTGCGCTGGTATCTGGCTAAGATGGTTCCATCGGTTTTTATTAGCTTCAACTCCACTACACACTGCTGCTCCCGCCCCCATTGCATAAACAGCCGCTCAACGGCTGGATAATCCTGTTTCAGGAGAGCATCTCTCGATAGCACAGCCAGCAATTTGAGCTCATCCTGCTTAGCATGTTTAAAGTCTGAATAGAGTGTATATTTGTGGTGCTGATAGAAAATGGTGTCGACGACCACCAGAAACATAGTCAGCACCACCACGATTACCAGCAGTGTCTTACTCACATATGGATCCTTGAGCAACTTCAATGTCTATCTCCAGGCGCAGAAAGATGGTAAGAAAACAACGCTCCGCGTCCATGCATCAATGTCTCAATAATGTATGGTTCAGGTGACGTAAAACAACTTGAAACGGGTAAATTTTATTGGCCCAGGCAAACAGATACATGATCAGGTGAAAACGCCACCAATCATTTGGGCCTGCATAAACAATCCTTATCCATTAGGTTAATTGTGGTACAAATCTGTATGATTTAAAGGATTTTTCCACTTTTATTTGGCAAACGCCCAAAGAGTACGGAAAATAGCCGCTTCAACTCCAACAACCGAGATAAGGGTTATAAAAAATGTCGCAATTAAAACTGGGGGTTCCAAAGGGGAGCCTGGAAAAATCCACCATCTCTCTCTTTGCCCAGGCCGGATGGGATATCCAGATACGTTCAAGAAACTACTTTCCAAGCATCAACGACCAGGAGATCAAATGCGCCCTGGTGCGATCCCAGGAGATGGCGCCCTATGTTGCCAACGGCACCCTCGATCTTGGCCTGACCGGCCATGACTGGATTTTGGAGACGGAGTCCGACGTCGAGCAGGTATGTGAGCTGGTCTACTCCAAGAGTTCCGACAAGCCCTGCCGCTGGGTGCTGGTGGTTCCGCAGGATTCACCCATCCAGTCGGTAGAAGACCTCCAGGGCAAAACGATCTCAACCGAACTGGTTGGATTCACCCGGCGCTACCTGGAAGAGCGCGGGATTGAAGCAGAGGTGGAATTCTCCTGGGGTGCAACCGAAGCCAAGGTGGTTGAGGGCCTGGTTGACGCGGTGGTGGAGATAACCGAAACCGGCAGTACCATCAAGGCCCATGGTCTACGTATCGTTTGCGATCTCCTGCATACCCAGACCCGGCTGATCAGCAACAAAACAGCAATGGCAGATCCCTGGAAGAGGCAGAAGATTGAGCAGATAGCCCTGCTGCTACAGGCCTCACTTGCCGCACGGAAGAAAGTGGCCCTGAAGATGAACATACCGGCGGCAAAACTCAAAGAGATCGTAGAGGCCCTGCCCAGCCTGCACGCCCCAACGGTGAACCAACTATTCGATTCCGAGTGGCTGGCCATAGAAACCGTGGTTGATAGCAAGGAGGTCCGCAGCCTGATCCCCAAACTAAAATCCATGGGAGCCGAAGGCATATTGGAATACGAACTCAAGAAGATGATTTAGCCAGCTCTGGGGTCTGCCGCCCAAGGGCGGACCCACTTGAGGAACAGTCTAACGTCCAAAAAACTTGTCAATGAGACTGGAAAGTTTTTTTGCCAGGTGCAGCTCGAATCCATCCAGATCCTGCCCAAAGATCTCCAGATACTTCGCTGCCTTGTCATGCGACAGTTTCTTACTATTAATCTTATATTCCATTTCCAGTAACGATTTATCGTGTCGGGGAATTATCTCCCAGTGGATATAATCCGAGTCCAGTGACACCAACTCCTGTTGTGCGAACAGACAAAAGTTGTCCACATGATCGCTTCCATCCGGTCCAAGTAAACCGGACTCGACTCGAAACAACACGGTTAATTTTTTATCCTGTGGTAATGGTAAATTATGCTTCATGCAAATTTCTCTGAGCGCCTTGGAGTCTGATAAATAAGATTACACCGGCACATCCGGATTCAGGCTGTAGACCCCGGTTATGCTGGCCTTATCCAGTACGCGCCCCTCAATCGCCTTCAGAACATCAGGCCCCTCGAAGGCGCCTACCACCGGACAGGTTTCAAGATCCAGGGCATATACTGTAAATACATAGTGGTGTGGTATGGAGTCATTCCAGGGTGGGCAGGGGCCATCGTAGCCGAAATAATCACCGCCCATATCCGGATCGCCGGTAAACCAGTTGGTGTAGCTGTTGATTCCGCGTCTTGCACCATGGGGTCCCGGGGTCTGATCCTTACCGCGGGGTGTAACCCCAGCTGAATCGGCGCCTGCTTCCAGCTCTGTGACTGTACCCGGAATATCCACCAATACCCAATGATAAAAATCCACCCGCGGCAGGTCTGCGGGAACGGTTCGACCCTCCTGATTAACGTCATCCGGTTTACTCGGTACGTCCGGATCATAGCAGATCAGCACCAAGGATCTTGTACCTTCCGGCATATCGCTCCAGGACAGATGAGGACTTATATTATCTGAGAGAGATGCATGGTTTTGCGCTTCCGGACGGCAAAAGGCAAACTCCGCCGGTATAGCCTGTCCGTCTAAAAAGCTGTTACTTGTTAGTTTCATTTTCAGCCCCTCACTGTTCTGTCTTTGTACTCATCCAGAATATAGCATCAATTAGATGGGTGCAAAACCGGGGGAAGAGCCCTGCTGTTTTGGGGTAGGCACGAGCAATAAAAATCCCCGCCGCAAGCGGACGGGGTATTAACATCATCACGTCATCCCGGCGAAGGCCGGGATCCATATCCACCAATGGTGGTCACTTCGCCGGAATGACAACATTCGCAGCAAGCTGCGGGGAATTGAACCCTCAGAGATTAATCGTCCTCATCCTCATAACCCTCGGGCAGTTTATGAGCGATTCCCTTATGACAGTCGATACAGGTCTCATCTCCCTTGGCAAACGCCTTCTCCATCTTCTCGGCTGAACGTCGACGCTGCTTGTGAAAATCCATCGCGTCCTTATCGTGGCAATTACGACACTCGCGCGAATCACTCTCCTCCATCCTGCGCCACACTCGCTCTGCCAACTCCGCCCGCTTCGCCTCAAATTTCTCTTTGGTATCGACAGTCCCCATAATCTTGTGGAACAGATCATTACTCGCCTGTAGTTTGCGAAGCATCTTCGGTCCCCACTGCTTCGGAACATGGCAGTCAGAACAGGTGGCGCGAACCCCGGTGGCATTTTTGTAATGAATACTCTTTTTGTACTCTTGATAAACCGTCTGCTCCATCTCGTGACATGAGATACAGAATTCCATACGGTTGGTCATCTCAACGGCTGTTTGCAATCCACCCCACAGGATGATGCCGACCACAATTCCTGCAATAAAGATTGCCCCTACTCTTTTATGTTTTTGTAACATCGTCACAACTATTCTCCAAAAAAATAACGCCCCTTTGTTATCAGGGGCGTTATTGTTTCTTCGCAAACCACTCTACCGGCCTATGTAGGTGATAGGTGAGATACGACCACCCGGCCGGTAAAACGGCGAGATGACTTCAAGCCAATCTTACTCCTTGGGGAGCGTTTGCAAATGCGCCAGGATATCGACCGCAACCTGAAGATCAAAAGCTCTCATTCCGGGCATCTGCTCAGCAGGCTGACCGTTCATGATCTTCTGGATAATCTCCCAGGGATTTTTGTTTGCGAGCTTACCAAGCGGAGGCATATCCTTTGGCTTCAGTCCCGACTTATCATGGCACCCGGCGCAAACGGTATTGAAGTAACGCACACCCTGGCTCGCATCGCCTTTAGCCTTTTTCGTTTTACGATCGATCACCGCATCGATATCGAACTGCCCCTTGGTGACAAAGTTAGCCAAATCGGTAAAGTCTTGATCACTCATCTTACCGCTATAGCCGTGCGTGGAATCCTTCATGGAGGCGATGACCTGAGCGTTCGGCGCTCCCTGCAAGTGTGTTAAACCTTTGATTCCCGTCAGATAAGAACCCGATGCATAAGCACCGTCCTTACCCATCAGATCCCAGCCATGGCACGCCTTGCAGCGATGAGTTGCATCACCCTTTTTCTTGGTATTAGAAGCAGGCCATGCCGGATGAGTATCCTTCGGTTTTTCAGCGTCGATAACCTTAAACCATTTATCATAAAGTTTTCCGCCACGGGCAATTGAAGAATCCTCTTCAGCAAAACCTGTCTGTGCAAAACCCACGAAAGATACCAGGGCGATTGCAACACCAACCTTCTTGATAGACATATAACACTCCTCATTATTAGTTCTTTCTCGCTTAGCGCGAATCAACTTTTCGAAGAAAATACTGCATCAAGGCGATCCATTGCTAATTCTTATACGGGCATTAGTTAGACGGGCGCGTTGTAGATGCTCGACCAATTAATCTCTTTCATGCAGTACACACACAAATAGTACGCCAATTAGCATATCGAAGTCATGCACTGAATTTAACTTGCCAGCGCAATCGGTGGCTTTTTTATAACCGTTTTGTTAATTTTGTAGGCTCCCGGCTCGGAAAACGACAGTTGAGATAGCCAGATGAGTGGCGCATAGAGTCGAATGAACTCAAGGCCAGTTGTCGGCCAAAAATGGAGACTATGTAATGCAACTAGTTACTCTAACCCGTCTATTTATTATGTTACTGGCAACTCTGCTGATGAGTTCATCCATCGCTTCCGGGATTGAAGAGGTGGATATAGCATCTATAGTGCGAGGCGGAAGGCTTTATGACCATTGGCAAAAAGAGATAAAAGTCAGCGCACCCAAGGCGTCTCAAGGTGCTTACCCTGCGGATAAAGGATTTGCAGCCGATCCGGAGAACAATTGGCGCTGCAAGGAGTGCCATGGATGGGATTATCTAGGCAGTGACGGGGCCTATGGACAAGGTCGGCATTTTACTGGCATCAAAGGCATTCGTGGAATGACCGGCGCCCCGAATGAAGATATCGTCACGCTGCTAAAAGACAAGAATCACAGCTACAGCGGCCTGTTAAACGAGAAGGACCTGAAGGATCTTGCAAATTTTGTCAGTAACGGGCAGATAGATATTGATGCCTTCATTGACCGTACAACCAGGAAGGCAAAGGGCGACAGTTCTAAACACCAGGAATATTACGACAGCATCTGCGCTAACTGCCACGGAAGTGATGGGATGAAAATTACAACCATCCCGCCTCTGGGAGAAACATCGAGAGTTAATCCCGGGAAAACTCTACATAAAATACTGAACGGCCATCCCCATGAAACCATGCCGGCCTTGAGGGTCCTGGGTATGGAAATTGTTGTGAATACCCTTGCCTACACCCAGACCTTGCCAGAGAAGAATATTCTCTCTTCTGTGATCCGGGGTGGACGGTTGTATGATAATTGGCTGAAAGAAAAAAAGATTCGATCAAAACCTCTGCCCATCTCCATTTATCCCTATGACAGAAAACATTCTGCATATCCAAGAGAGGGATTTTACGCCAATAAACCACGCGTCAACTGGCGTTGCAAGGAGTGTCATGGATGGGATTATCTAGGCCGTGACGGGGCCTATGAACGAGGCCAGCATTTTACTGGAATTAAGGGCATTCGTGGAATGATCGGCGCCCCGAATGAAGATATCATCTCCATCCTTAAAGATGAGAACCATAACTACGAAGGACTGCTGGATCATAAAGACCTGAGCGATCTCGCATACTTCGTCAGTAAGGGACAGATAGATATGGATGATCACATTAATCGAACAACCAGAAAGGCAAAGGGTGATAGCTCCAAACATAAGGAATATTACGACGCCATCTGTGCAAATTGTCACGGAACTAATGGATTGAAGATTTCCACTATGATACCTCTTGGTAAGATCACTAATAGCAATCCCTGGGAAGCGCTCCATAAGATTCTAAACGGACATCCCGATGAGGAGATGCCACCATTGCGCGTGCTGGATTTTCAGATACTGGTTGACGTGCTTTCCTATACTCAAACATTGACTACTGAGCGTTAACCGGAGACAAGCAAGCGGGGACACCCTGTGCGCCGAGCTAAAGCGGCGGAAGATTGGTGGTAAAAGTCCGCTGCCTAGTAAGGATTAGCGATCCGCCCAGACCCTGTGTCATGGGCCGACATCCGCAAAGTCGAGGTTAAGCGTTGACCGGGGAAGGTATAGGCTCAGAGAAGCCCTGATTAATTCTATTTTTGTCATCCCGGCGCATGCCGGGATCCAGTAAAATCAACAACATAGATTCCGGCCTTCGCCGGAATGACGGATTATTCAGAGGCTCCCTCAGTATTGAACTCCGAAATCAAGATCGGGAGCGCCGACCTCGTTGGGGCTTCCGGACAGACGCTACTTATGTTGTATAAGGTCATCTTTGGGCCGTTGCAGCCGCAGCCACCTGAACGGTCAGAGTGACTTCATTGTGTAATCAACTACCAGCCCGATGAACACGCTAGCTCCAAACCAGTTGTTGTTTAGGAACGCCCTAAAGCAACCCTCCCTGTCCCTATAGCGAATAAGCTGTTGCTGATAGAGGGCAAAACAGGCGGCCGCCGCAATGCCAAGATTATAGTAAAGCCCCAGCCCAGACTTATTTCCCACCAACATCAATATACCCAGCATGAAGAGTTGCAACAGGCCGATCATGAGACGATCATTCTCGCCAAACAGGATTGCCGTTGATTTTACCCCGATGCGGATATCGTCATCACGATCCACCATGGCATATTGGGTGTCGTAGATCAAAGCCCAGATCACAGTGGCTATATACAACAGCCATGCTGAACGCGGAACAGTCTCCGTGACCGCCATGAAGGCCATGGGCACAGCCCAGCCAAACGCCATGCCTAAAATCAACTGCGGTAGATGGGTGTATCTTTTCATAAATGGATAGATAACGACCAGAACAACGGCCACGATGGACATATAGATAGTCTGCCGATTAAGCAGAAGGACCAGTCCAAATGCGAGTAGACACAACACCACAAACACGCCAATAGCCTCTTTGGGACTTACCAGACCGGTCGCCAGTGGTCGTTGACTGGTTCTTTCCACCTGGCCGTCAATATTGCGATCAGCAAAATCATTTATGGCGCATCCGGCAGAGCGCATCAGGGTCACACCAAGCACGAATATCAAGACAACTCCCCAAGGAGGGTTCCCTTTGGTGGCAATCCACAGGGCCCAGAGCGATGGCCACAGCAACAATAGAATGCCGATGGGACGATCCAATCTGACCAGCTCAGAGTATCGAGCAAGCCGTTCCAGGATTATGGCCAGAGTTTTGTTGTTGATCTGAATCATTTCGAATCCAGTGCAGGCAAAAATAATTCGTTTACCAGCAGGGGTGAGCCTGCCAGATCAAACAGAGTGCGCCGCCCCCAGAGTCCCTCTGGCTGCGCATCAAGACTGGCAACCGCTTTGTGGAAAAGATTATGTCTTGTGTGAAAATGCGCCATCTCCATCACCACCCTACAAGTACGCGGGTCAGCGAACAACACTTCGCCCAGGGGCTTGGTTCCCAACATGGTGAGACGTCTTGCCGGACCACGCAGACTTGAGGCCGGAATCACCGTGCGTGCGAATACCCAGGGAACTTCATCAATCAGCAATTCAATCTCACGCACGATGGCCACCTCACCGCGACGCATCCCCAACAGTCGCCCTTCGCTATACAGGGGGCGCCCCCATCCCTGACTGCGCAAACGAACACGAAAACTATCCGTGCAACTCCGTTTGAGACGAGCGGTAAGTGAGCCGGGGTCCTTCAGCCAGTCATAGATATCTGCCGGTATCCGGACAAGCTTGCGTCGCCGTCCCGCTATCCAGTTGGGCTCAAGCATGGCGGATTGTGGTAGATACTGGGTCAACAGCAGAGATTCCTACAACATCAAAGGCGACATTATTACACAATCAGCTTCATTATTATCCTGTCTGAACCGGCTTTTTAATCATGTCTGCGCCTGGTTACATCAGGCATGAATATAGCGTTCCCGATCCGCGATCCAGCGTCGCATCAGTGGCTCCACATTATCTGGATAGTGTTCCAGCATCATCTCGGCTGCTTGCTGCACCTGGGGCAGCATGGGTTGATCCCGCAGGACATCAGCAATGCGAAACTGCATCTCACCGGTCTGCCGAGTACCCAGCACCTCTCCCGGTCCACGCAACTCCAGATCCTTCTGCGCAATCACAAACCCATCGTTGGTCTCACGCATTACCTTGAGCCGTTCCCGCGCATTTTGGGTGATGGGCGCGTGATACATCAGGACACAGTGGCTTGCTAAAGTTCCACGCCCGATCCGCCCTCGTAGCTGGTGTAACTGGGCCAGCCCCAGGCGCTCCGGGTTTTCGATTACCATCAGGCTGGCGTTGGGCACATCCACCCCCACCTCGATAACGGTAGTCGCCACCAGCAGATCCAGCTCACCTCGCTTGAAACTCGCCATGATGGACTCTTTCTCCGTCCCCTTGAGACGACCATGGATCAGACCTGTCCGCAACTCCGGCAAGGCCTGCTCCAGTTGGGCCGCAGCATCCTCTGCGGCCTGACACTGAAGCTGCTCCGACTCTTCGATCAGGGTACAGACCCAATAGGCCTGCCGCCCCTGTTTGCAGGCATTGTATACCCGTTCCACCACCTCACTGCGTCGAGTGTCCGGCAGCACCACAGTAGTGACCGGCTTGCGCCCCGGTGGCAGCTCATCGATTATGGAGAGATCCAGATCGGCATAGGCGGTCATCGCCAAGGTGCGCGGGATCGGGGTGGCGGTCATGATCAGTTGATGTGGCACCAGCTTGTTGTCAGCGCCCTTGTCCCGTAAGGCCATGCGTTGATGCACCCCAAAGCGATGCTGCTCGTCTATGATCACCAGACCTAATTGCCGGAATTGAACATCGCCCTGAAACAGTGCATGGGTCCCCACCGTGACCTGCGCGCTACCATCAGCCAGGGTCGAGAGTATCTCTTTCCTGGGCTTTCCCTTGTGCCGTCCGGTGAGCCAGGAGACGCCTATACCCAACGGTTCCAGCCAGGTACGAAAACTCAGCAGATGCTGTTCCGCCAGCAATTCGGTCGGGGCCATCATCACCACCTGATAGCCTGCCTCCACCGCCTGCAACGCCGCCAGTGCCGCCACCACCGTCTTGCCCGAACCCACATCGCCCTGAATCAAGCGCATCATCGGATATTGCTGTTGCAGATCCAGTCTGATCTCTTGCATCACTCTGTGTTGGGCGGCGGTAAGCTGAAACGGCAGTTGTTCCAGCAGACTCCGTTGCAGCGCCCCAACACCGCCCAGGTCCGGTGCCAATAGTTTGCGTTGCTGTTGTCGCAGCTTACGCAGACCAAGCTGATGGGCCAGAAGCTCCTCAAACGCCAGACGCCTCTGGGCCGGATGCCTGCCCTCCAGCAGCAGCTCCTGCTCCGCCTCCGGTGGGGGGCGGTGTAGATAACGTACGGCCGCACTCAGCTCAGTCAGCTTCATCTGGCTTAACAGCTCAGCCGGCAGCCACTCAGGAAGTCCGTTGGAGATCTGTTCCAACAGGGCCAGGGCCTGTTCTGTCATGCCACGCCAGGTTAGTTGGTGCATACCTTCGGTGGTCGGGTATATCGGGGTAAGACTATCTTCCAGGCCTTTATCCTGAGCATCACCCAGGCGTTGATATTCCGGATGCACCATCTCCAAGGTGGATGGTCCGTTGCGTACCTCACCATAACAACGCAGCTTCACCCCGCGCACCAAAGAGGATTTTTGTGCCCCGGAGAAATGAAAAAACCGCAGAGTGATAGAACCGGTACCGTCCGCCACCCGCACCAGCAGGGAGCGGCGGCGGCCAAACTTAATATCAGATAGTTCGACTGTTGCCTCAATCACCACCTGATCACCAGGACGCAGACTGCCAATGGGTGAGATACGGGTGCGATCCTGGTAACGCGATGGCAGATGGAACAACACGTCTTGTACCGTCGATATCCCTATCTTGCCGAGGCGTTCCGCATTGCGCGGACCAACCCCCTTCATGGCGGTGACCGGCTTGTCATCAAGACCTTCGCTGTTATTTTCCAGATTCAAATCAGACGGCTCCAATGCCATGGCTTGAAAATCTGTTTACATTCTATAGCAAAAGCAATCATAAACAGACCTAAGTCTGCCAATATAACCTAACTGAAAAAACTGAAGAAAAAACTGGACACCCAAGTTTCTAATCTTATAACCATAACCATTCAATGCCTTACATCGGACACAGTCGCTAACGCGACTAGATTCTAGCAATACATCCAGCCATCAGGTTTATGCCTTGGCTCAAACCTGCAATAATAATTTTCGGCGTTTATTTTTCGGGGGTGTCTTTATGTCTGTATTACTTGAATTTGCCATGTTTCCAACTGACAAGGGGGAGAGTGTCAGCCCCTACGTAAGTCAGGTGATCAAGCTGATTCGGGACAGCGGCGCCACCTATCAACTCACACCCATGGGTACCATCATAGAAACAGATGATCTTTTGAACGCCTTAGGTCTGGTGCAAGCTGCCTATAACGTATTGGATCAGGCCGGGTGCGACCGGGTCTATTCTTCTCTGAAACTTGATATTCGTAAGGGTAAGGAAAGTCGATTACAGGGAAAACTGGATTCTGTGCGGAACAAGATCGGTGAGGTTAACACCTGACATAATTCCAACTGAGAATATTGCTACACAAATGACTTTTCAAAAGAGCTTTCAAATCCAGACCTGTGGTCGCGGTACCTATGATATTTCTCAGGAGGTGGAGCAAATTATTGCCAAGTCCGGGATAGACACGGGTATATGCCACCTGCTTATTTGCCACACCAGCGCATCTCTGGTTCTGTGCGAGAATGCCGATCCTTCGGTAAGAGCTGATCTGGAAAGGTTTATGGAAAACCTGGTGCCGGACGGCGACCCCATGTTTCATCACACCTCGGAGGGACCGGATGATATGCCGGCCCATATCCGTGCCATTTTGAGCAAGATGGATCTAACCATACCGGTCACGAATGGTAGAAGTGCTCTGGGAACATGGCAGGGGATCTATCTATGGGAGCACCGAACCAGAACCCACAGCCGCAAGGTAACTGTCACGGTTGTGGGAGATCAGATTAAAGCTCCATAACCCCGTCCATCTCAATCGACGCATCTTTGGGCAGAGCCGCCACGCCTACTGCGGCGCGGGCCGGATAGGGTTCTGAAAAATACTCGGCCATCACCTGATTCACCAACGGAAAGTCAGCCAGGTCGGTAAGGTATACGTTTAGCTTTACCAGGTCTTTCAGATCTCCGGCGGCGGCGCGGGCAACCGCCTGTAGGTTGTCGAACACTCGACGAATCTGAGCCTCTGTATCACCGGTCACCATCTGCATAGTCTCTGGATCCAGTGGAATCTGTCCGGAAAGATAGACCAGGTTACCACTCTTTACCGCTTGGGAATATGTACCGATTGCCTGAGGTGCCCGACTGGTGTTGATGATCTCTCGACTCATAGGTGGTGCTCCACTTCAGACTGATTGTTATTGCCCAGATAATTCGAGCAATGATGAAAACTGCGGGCCAAACGCAAGGTAAGATTGGATCAACCCATCATGCGCGTTATGCGCATAACTTCAGGCAGTGCGCGCAATCTTTTTATTATGCGCGCCAAGTGTTTTCTGTTACGCACGCTTACAGTAAATTCCAGGGTTGATGAGAGTCCGTCTCTCTCTTCAATAGTCACATTCTCAATATTTGATTCCATCTCGGCAAAGACTGCGGCAACCGTTGCCAGGACCCCGCGCTTGCTTCCTACCTCTACCCCGACCTCGGTGGTGAACTCACCCTCGGTCTCATCCATCCAGCGCACATCCATCCAGTTCTCGCCCTGCTTACGGAACTCTCCCAGGTTCGGACAACCCTGACGATGTACCACGATGCCTTTGCCGGGACTGAACACGGCAACGATATCGTCCCAGGGGATGGCGCGACAGCACTTGCCAAAGCTCACCACCATACCCTCGGTGCCACTGATAACCAGAGGCTGGGCTGTCTGTGTTGGATGTGGCTCTTCATCCTGCAACATAGTGCGGTCACCGGCAATCCTTCTTGCCACCAGCAGCGCCATACGATCACCCAGGCCGATCTTCTCTAACAGGCCATTCATGCTCTTGAGTTTGAAATCCTTAAGCAGCGCCTTGATGCCGTCGGCCTCGGCTTGTTCTAAACTCATGCCATAGGCTTCAAGTCCTCGTTCCAACATCTTACGGCCAAGCTCTATCGCATCCTGGCGTTTCATGTTTTTCAAATAGTTGCGAATACTGGAACGAGCCTTTCCTGTGACTACAAAATCCAGCCAGGACGGATTGGGCCTCGCGACCTCCGCAGTGATGACCTCAACTGTCTGACCACTGAGCAACTTTGTCCGTAACGGCACTAGCTGCCGATCTACCCGGGCAGCAACACATTGGTTGCCCACATCTGAGTGTACGGCGTAGGCAAAATCAATCACCGTAGAATCTTTAGCCAAGACCTTGATTCCGCCCTTAGGGGTAAACACATGCACCTCATCCGGAAATAGATCAACCTTTACGTGTTCCAGAAATTCCATCGAGTTGCCAGCTTCCCGCTGGAGGTCCAGCAGGTTCTTTAACCAGTCCGAAGCATAGGTGTGGGACGGTTTGGATTTGTCCTCTTCCGTTTTATACAGCCAGTGGGCGGCGATGCCGGATTCGGATATCTCATGCATCTCTTCTGTTCGAATCTGAATCTCCACCAGTACACCGTGCGAGCCAATCAGTGCGGTATGCAGAGATTGGTAACCATTGGCCTTGGGGATGGCGATATAATCTTTGAACCGCCCCGGCACCGGTTTGTATAGATTGTGCACCATACCGAGAGTTCGATAACAGGTGTCCACCGAATCAACGATGATGCGAAACCCAAATATGTCCACCACTTCGTTGAATGATAGTTTTTTGTCGCGCATCTTCCGATAGATGCTGAAGAGATGCTTCTCCCTGCCCTGAACCTTGGCTTGAATGCCCTCCTGTTCCAGACACTGTTGCAGGGCGTTCTCGATATGGGTCATCAGCTCCTTACGGTTGCCGCGCATTGTCATTACTGACTTATGCAATACCCGATGCCGCATAGGCCAGGCAGCCGCAAAACATAGTTCTTCTAATTCCAGACGGATATAGCTCAGACCAAGACGGTTTGCGATGGGGGCGTATATATCCAGCGTCTCGCTGGAGATGCGCCATCTCTTCTTGGTACTCATCACGTCCAGAGTGCGCATATTGTGCAAACGATCAGCAAGCTTGATCAGGATAACCCTAATGTCCTTGGTCATTGCCAGCAACATCTTACGGATATTATCGGCCTGGGCCTCGGCGTAGGAACGAGTGTCGATCTTGGTTAGTTTACTTACCCCGTCAACCAGTTCAGCAATCTCTTCACCAAACTCCTCAGTAACCTTTCTCTTGGTTGCCGGAGTGTCCTCTATGACATCATGCAGTATGGCGCCGATAATACATTTATAATCCAAACGCATCTCAGCCAGTATCCGCGCCACCGCTATCGGATGGCAGATATAAGGCTCTCCGGATTTACGCATCTGTCCAAGATGAGACTTTGCACCGTACTGACAAGCGCGACAGACCTCCTGAATCTGCTCTGACTCAAGATAGGACTCAAGGTATCCACAAAGATCGACAATCCGGGAGTCCACCTCTTTGGACCACACCTCACTTTTCGATGCCTTTTTTACCTTTAACTGCGTCATAAGAACCTGTTATTCAAAAATCACTTCTGTAAAACTACTAAGCACTTTATATATTCGGTTATTGTAAGCTCTGATTTAGTCAGGACTCCTTAATCAAGTGACCACTTGTTGGTATGGTCGGTTCCTAAGGGCCTGGATATAGGTAGCATATTAGATAATATGCAGGCTGTTGACCACAATCTTAGTTTGCATCATCTACAAACCGCACCCGCAGACCGGATGTATGCATTGTGCGCGTCAATGTAAGTAAGGTCGGATCGTGTCGAACAGATTTCAGCACATGGACTGCTCAATACAATGCGGATCCGCAAAAAAAAATCCAGGCAAACAAAAAAGGTGCAGACTAAATCATGCACCTTTTCTATTTACCCGGATAAATCAGGTTATTTATTCAGACCATCCAGCCAGATCTATTCTGACTCCGGCTTATCGACTGCAGAAATCTCCTCACCTGCGGCCTGAAATGCCTCTTCGGCAGCTTCCGCTGCAGATATATCCTCGACCTTGGGGTCGATATTATCTGTGTTTATCAACCCTTCGGCGATTTCGCGCAGAGCCATTACCGTAGGCTTGTCATTTTCCCATGGCAGCAGCGGTTCCACACCATTGGCCAACTGTCTTGCGCGTTTGGTTGCCAGCACCACCAGATCAAATCTGTTATCGACGTAGTCCAGACAGTCTTCAACTGTTACTCGTGCCATTCTATATACTCCGTGGACCCCAAATCCAACTGAAATCGGCCGGGGGAAAATTAAACTCAAGGCAGCCTACGCGGGTACGGCTGCAGCAAAGCGCTGTATATTATACTATTTTTTTACCGGTAACCAGTACCAGGGCCTGTTAATACTATGCCCTAGGAGGCTATCGGGTTTATCCGTTTGAAGCGACTAATCCGCAGGAGCGGATTGAACAGCTCTGCTGTCCCCGAAGGGGTGAAGGGCAGGACGCCCGCAATAAAATTACTGATGGCGCAGCCAAACAGCGTTAAACCCGACAGCCTCCTAGCTAAGCATGCTTCCAAGCTGGTCCCGCAGTCTTTCCGACATTCTCTCCTGACGTAGACGATCTGACTGTACAACCGACCTCAACTCCCTCATGGCCTCAGAAAAATCATCATTTACCACCAGATAATCATATTCCGAATAGTGGGAGATCTGAGCCTTGGCATCGCGCATGCGCCGCTCAATCACCTCTTCGCCATCCTGCCCTCTATCCACCAGTCTCTGGTGCAGTACTTCTTCTGAAGGGGGCAGGATAAAGATGGATACTGTTTCTGACATGCTTGAACGTATCTGTTGCGCCCCCTGCCAGTCTATCTCCAGTATCACGTCGTAGCCTTGATCCAGCTGGTCGAGCACCTCTTGCCGATCGGTCCCGTAGTAGTTATCAAACACCCTGGCATGCTCCAGGAAAGAGCCATCTTCCACCTTTTGCAGGAAATCCCGATGGTCGACGAAATGATAATCCCGCCCATCCACTTCTCCCGAACGTCGTGGGCGCGTTGTGTAGGAGGCGGATATGTGCAGCATTTCATCTTGCTCTAGTAACGCCTTGAGCAGACTGGTTTTCCCCGCTCCAGACGGTGCCGAAACCATAAACAGGGTGCCTCGCGTCATCTCTAACCTTTATTCAATTCAGAACTCGCCATTCCCAAAACCATGCCGAAACTTCCAGGCCATAGCTCGCCACCAACAACCATCTACTCTATGTTCTGTACCTGCTCTCGCATCTGCTCAATCAATACCTTCATCTCCACCGCTATCTTGGTGGTTTCGGCATCGTTGGACTTGGAACTCAGGGTATTAGCCTCCCGATTCAACTCCTGCATCAAAAAGTCCAGTCTACGTCCGACCGGTTCCTTACGTTGCAGCACCTGCGTCACCTCCTGGAGATGCGCATCCAGTCGATCCATCTCTTCGTCCACATCCAGACGCTGACACAGTATGGCCATTTCCTGTTCCAGCCTCCCCGGGTCCAGATCATCTCCCGCCAACTCTGAGATCCGAACGCGCAGACGCTCACGAACCCCCTGCAAAATACCTGGCATACGCGTCCTTATCATATCAACCTGTTGTTGCAGGGAGACGCAACGCTTCTGAATCAACTCGGCAAGCCTGGAGCCTTCGCGTTGCCGGTTGTCTATGAGGCTGTCTAGTGCCTCTGCGAGCAATTCCTGTGCACGTTTCTGCAAGGGAGAAAAATCCCGCTTTTCCGCCTCCAGCACACCCGGCCAGCGCATGATATCTATAGTGTTGGGAGGCACCGCCTGATGCTGGAGAACCCCTATCTCCATGGCAGCATCAATAACTTGCATCGCCAGACGCTCGTTCACCTTGATTCCTGCAGCGGTATCAGCGCCGGCTTCAAATCTGAGGCCACACTCCACCTTGCCTCGCCCCAGCTTTTTTGCCACCAGGTCGCGCACACTGGGCTCGATTGCCCTAAACTCTTCTGGTAAGCGAACTGTAACCTCGAGATAACGATGATTCACCGAACGCAGCTCCCAAACCAAGCCCCCAAGATCATCCCTATACTCTTTCCTTGCGTATGCTGTCATGCTACTAATCATCTGTATTCCTTAACGTTTTGCTCTTGGCGACAAAATCCCGGCAGACAGTCAATTAGTCCGCGAATCAGTGTATGATAGCTGGCTTGAACCAAGCTTGCACCAGATTAGATACTATATGGAAAAAATGAGAGAAGCCCTCCCGCCGGGAACAGTCATTGACTGCTATACGATTATCAAGTTAATCGGCAGCGGCGGCTTCAGTCTTATTTATCTAGCTGAAGATGAGGATACCCAGGATCAGGTTGTAATCAAGGAATACCTACCCAAAAAGCTTGCCACCCGCAACAGTAGCGATTTGAGAGTATGTGTCAGCAGTGAAGATCAACGTAATGCACTAAACAATGGACGTAAACTGTTTTACCAGGAGGCCAAAACCCTAGCCTCGCTGAAGCACCCCAACATCGTCAACGTGCGTAATTTCTTTCTCGACTATGGCACCGCATACATGGTGATGGATTATGAGCATGGTAAAAACCTGGGTCATTACATCAAGCGCCGCAAAGGAAACCTGAGCACTACGTTTTTAAAGACCGTCTTCCCGCCGATCCTCGACGCCCTCAGCCTGGTCCACTCGAAAGGCCAACTGCATCTAGACATAAAACCCTACAACATCCACCTGCGTCCAGGTGGCGACCCATTGCTACTGGATTTTGGTGCTGCCCACCGCATCGCAACAACTCGAAAACGTCAGAGTTCACAGGTGGTGACTGCCGGTTTCTCCCCAGTCGAACAATACTACGCGGCTGGTTATGTCGGCCCCTGGAGTGACGTCTATTCCATCGGCGCCACTATGCGTGCCTGTATTGATGGCAAGTCACCCCAATCTGCGGTGGAACGCCATGCCAAAGACAATATGCGGCCGGCCGCAGTTGCTTTTAAGAAACGCTATCCGGTATACCTGCTGGAGATTATCGACTGGGCAATGGAGGTAGATCCCTTGTTAAGACCACAAAATGCCGGTGATATGCTACAGGCAATAATCAGTGAAACTGGGTATCAACGCCAACCTGATGGAGAGTCTTCCCTGGAACAACTACTGCGTAGCAAGGACAGCAGTCTATGAGCAAGATAGAGATCGCCAGAGCAACCCTGCAGGGTAACCGCAGAGCTAATCAGGATAGATATATATCCATTGAGTCGGAAGGAAGCATTCTGCTTGGGCTGGCCGACGGCATGGGCGGTCATCCAAAAGGTGATGTCGCTGCGCAAATACTTACTGACACCTGCAAATCATTTTTTTACCGCGCACCAAAGCCAATACATAGCCCCAAAGAGTTTCTACACCGCCTGTTACAAAAGGCCCATGAGAATATAACCGCCTTTGGTCTTGACCATAAACCTGCGATAAAACCGCGCACCACTGCTGTCATTGCGCTGATCCAGGATGGAATTGTACGCTGGTCCCATGCCGGTGATAGCCGTCTTTATCTATTCCGGAATGGCACAACCATGGACAGAACGGTGGATCACTCCTATGTGCAGCACTTGGAAGACCACGGGCTGATCTCTTCGAACGAGGCAGGAACGCATCCGCAACGCAATTATGTGACTCGCTGCCTGGGGGGGAATATCTCATCCCCTGAGATCACCGTGAGTAAATCGGTAAGACTAAAGGATGGTGATGTCATCCTGCTGTGTAGTGATGGTCTATGGACCCACACCGAAGAACAGAGTATGGCCGAGTTGATATGCAGAGATGTACCACTCACCAAGGTCGTAAAAAAACTGGTGCGAAGGGCCGTTGAGGATGCAACACCGGAGAGTGACAACGTCTCCGCCATAGCATTGCGCTGGCGCATGGCTGCTAGCGATACAGCGGCCATAGCCCCTCCCGAACAACTTCCGCAGAAACCACCGGAAGAGAATCTCTCTCAAGCGATAGACGATCTTAAGTCTGCAATTGAACTATTTGAAACCAGTAAAACCCAGGAGTCAGAATGAGACCAAGCGGCCGTAACCCAGACCAGCTACGCCAAGTGGTATTAACCCGAAACTACACCATGCATGCAGAGGGGGCGGTTCTAGTGGAGTTTGGCAACACCAAGGTCCTGTGTACCGCTTCGGTTGAAGAGCGGGTACCTCCATTTCTGAAGGGAAAAGGACAAGGATGGATTACTGCTGAATACGGTATGCTCCCCCGCTCTACCAACGAGCGCATGGGACGGGAGGCGAGTCGCGGTAAACAGGGAGGTCGCACCCTGGAGATTCAGCGCCTGATTGGCCGATCCATGCGCGCTGCGGTAGATCTCGCCGGAATCGGGGAACGTACTATCACTCTGGACTGCGACGTCATACAGGCCGATGGCGGCACCAGAACAGCATCAATAACCGGGGCCTTCGTTGCTCTGTGCGATGCGATTTCTTCGCTGAAAAAATCCGGGAAGATAGAAACCGATCCGATCATTGGCCTGGTCGCATCCGTATCGGTTGGGATCTATAAGGGGGTTCCAGTGCTGGATCTGGACTATGCCGAAGACTCCAACGCAGAAACTGATATGAATGTTGTAATGAATGACGCCGGGGCATTTATCGAAGTTCAGGGAACAGCGGAGGGACACGCCTTCCACCGGGACGAACTGAATGCCATGCTGGACCTGGCTCAACATGGGATAGAGCATCTTCTCGAAGCACAGCGGACTGCGCTTTCTGATTAACGTAGAGAGCGATTCAACACCTAAGATTCATTAGCTGCGGCATTCCTTGCATCCAGCCACGCTTCGAGCTGCTGCGCCGGCATGGGCCTTCCGAAATAGTATCCCTGCAGGTAGCCACAACCCCGCTCGCGTAGGAAGTGGTGCTGTTCCTGTGTCTCCACCCCTTCCGCAACAACCTTCAGGCCAAGGCTATGCCCCATGGCCAGGATCGCATCCACCAAAGAGGCGTCTTCCTGATTATCCGGCAGATCGTGCACGAAAGAGCGATCGATCTTGAGCACGTCCACAGGAAATCGCTTCAGATAGCTAAGGGAAGAGTATCCGGTTCCAAAATCATCGATTGACAGGGATACCCCCAGCTCCTTAAAACCGTTCAGCCAGCCGATGACCTCCTTGCTGTCATCCATCAATAACCCTTCTGTTATCTCCAAGGTCAACCATTCACTGCGGATGTCATACTCCTTGAGTATGGAGGAGAGAACCCAGGGATTTAACTCCTTGCTCCGTTGGCGGCTGGAGACATTGATCGACATGCCAATATTGATGCCGCTATCCCGCCAGACCCGGAGCTGACGACACGCCTCCCGCAACACCCAGTCACCGATAGAGATGATCAGACCAGACTCTTCCGCCAGCGGGATAAAGGTTTCCGGCGAAACGATCCCGATACGTGGGTGTATCCACCGCAACAGCGCCTCTACGCTGGACATCTGCCCGGTTTTGGAGGCTATGATCGGCTGATAATAGAGCTGCAATTCATTTCGCTCTACAGCCAGACGCAGATCCTGCTCTAATTCCACCCGCTCCTGCACCTGCTCTTGCATGCCGACGGTGAAGAACTGGTAACGGTTGCGCCCTGCATCCTTGGCGCGATACATGGCCATATCGGCATTCCGCATCATGATCTCCGGATCATCCGTGTCCACCGGACACACGGTAATGCCTACACTTGCCCCCAGAAAGACCTCCCGCGCATTCTCAATGCAAAATGGCAACGACATCTGTTCCACGATCTTTTCCGCCACCAGAGCAGCATCATTCACTTCAGCCAGATCATGTAACAGAAGCACGAATTCATCGCCGCCCAAACGAGCCACGGTATCGGAGCCCCGCACACAGGTACAGAGACGCTCGCCCACCTCCTGCAAGATCTCATCCCCCATGACATGGCCAAAGGTATCGTTCACCGATTTGAATCGGTCGAGATCGACGAACAATATGGCAAGCATTGACGACTCCCGCCGGGAGGATTGGGTCGCTTGGCTCAGCCGGTCAAAAAAGAGTGAGCGGTTGGGAAGACCGGTCAAGGCGTCATAGTTGGCTTGGCGGCGGATCTCCTCTTCATCCTGTTTGCGCTGGGAGATATCGGAAAAAACCGCCACGTATTCGTTGACCCCCTCCTTTTCCTCATCCGGAATCACCACAATGGACAACCACTCCGGATACACACTACCATCCTTACGCCGGTTCCAGATCTCCCCTGACCAGAAACCCCGAGTCTCTACCTGATTCCACATCTGCCGGTAGAACGCTTCATCGTGGCGACCGGAGGCGAGTACCTTAGGATTGAGTCCGATCACATCTTCCGGCTCGTAGCCGGTAATCCGGGTAAAGGCCGGATTGATGGTCTTGATGGTGTTGTTGGCGTCGGTAACCAAAATGCCCTCGGTCGCGGTATCAAATACCGTGGCATTCATCCGCAGCTGGTCCTCGGCGCGTTTACGGGCAGTGATGTCCTCCTTGACGGCGATATAGTGGGTAATTATCCCGTCATCCCCGCGTAGGGGAGAGATGCTGGCCGCCTCCCAATAGATAGTCCCGTCCTTGCGCCTATTGTGGAAGTACCCCTTCCACTCCTTGCCTGATGTGAGGGTTTCCCATAGCCCCATATACTCTTCCCTGGTCTTGTCACCCGATTTCAATATTCTTGGATTTTGTCCGATTATCTCCTCCGCAGAATAGCCGGAGATCTGCTCAAACCGGGGGTTCACGTACTCTATAGTGCCTTTAGTATCGGTAATCATCACCGAGGCGGGACTCTGCTCCATGGCCCGCTCCAGCTTACGCAGCTCCTGCTCCGCCTGTTTCGATTCTGTAATATCCACCCGCACACAGGCCCAACCGTCATCTACGGTGGGATCGTCACTGGCCAGTAACCAGCGCCCACCGTCCAACCGTTCCAGATATTTCCCGTCGTGGTCACCAAATTCCGATATATCCAGTGCCTTATTTTCACTGACAGCCTCGTAGATGATGTGGTCCGCACCTGCTTCCCGGATCTCCAGCATGGTGGCGTCAGACCGCAACTCCCCCTTCAGCCAGGGGTAAAATTCTAGCCAGTTACGGTTATGCAATACCAGCTTGCCGTCCGCATCAAACAAGGCAAACGCCTCGCTGATACTTTCCACTGCGTCACGCAGTCGGCCCCATGCGCTCTCGGCAGCGTTACGGGCAAAATCCAGGCGGCGCAGCAACCACCCAAGCAGGGTCAGCAACAGAACTGTAGTAATCAGTAGCCCTAGGTTAAACCACTCCGAACGCTGCATACTGGCGCCATGATAGGCGGCATACGCATTGGTAAGGTTTTGGAAACGCCCGGTACTGGGTATTGCTATATAGTGGGCCCTGAGATTAGCCAGTGTCGTGAGGCCCTTGAGGTTTGCCCGCATATGGAAAACGGCGTTGTCCAATAAGGTAAGATCCAGCCCTGACTGCTCCTTACCCCGAGCCTCCAGGTCACGAATCTGCTGCAGAATCTCCTGCCGGTCGAACTCATTGGGAAAAAGGTTGTAGAGAAACAGGTGATTCAGGACCTCAATCAACCCATCCGAAGTCGCGTTATCAATCGCATGCAGCTTTGTTACCACGCCTGGAAGGTAGTGCAATCCATTCCGCACCACTGCCGCCTGATACTTGATCCGCTCCAGAATTGCGAGCTTTTGCTCCAGAGTATCCAGATAGGTATCGATCGCTTGATCGACACCTGGTTCCGTGTGAGTGTAAAAACCCTGGGCCGGATCACGCAGGGTTTTACTAAGTTTCCGTATCTCCGTGGCTGTCTGCACAAACGGATCGTATTGAACCAGAAGGAATGAGGTAACCTGCATGACATCACGGTCCAGACGGGCATCCAGTCCCTTTAACTCCAGCAGAACATGGGTGCGCTGGCTATGCAACTCGATATCCCCAGAGCGGGTTACCAGAAACAGCCAGACCACCACAACTATGGCGGGTATCAGTAAATAACGCTTTCTTATCAGGTAAGCTGACTTCATGGTTTAAGCCTTGGGTGAACGCCCACCAAACTGTTTAGAAAAACGATCATGTCAGCGATATCCTGCCTCGGAATGTCACGTCCCAGTTGATAACGGCCCATGATCCGTACGGCATCTTCTAGAGTGTGTTGACTGGCATCATGGAAAAAAAATGCTTGCCGGGCCGCAAGTCGCAGGCTGGGCACCTTGAAAAAGTACCGGTCATCCTCGTCTTTGGTCACGTTAAAACGCCCCAGATCCGCCTCGGTGATCTCACCTCCGCGGTCGGCGAAGTAGTCGCCCATAGCCCCCATGAAGGCGTACAGATTCCCCCCCACATTCCGGCCTTGATGGCAACTGACGCAGCCATAGGACTTAAACAGCCGGTACCCCTTCAACTGCCGTTCGTTCATGGCCTGATCGTCACCATCCAGCCAGCGGTCAAAGGGGGAGCCGGTGGTAACCAGAGAGCGCTCAAAGATAGCAATGGCATCGACGATGGTATCGGGGGTCAGCCCGTCCGGGTAGGCCGCTTCAAAGGCCTTCACCAACTTTTTGTCCTGTTGCAACTTCCCCAACACCTGCTCCCAATTGGATCCCATTTCGATGGGGTTATGGATTGGACCCGCCGCCTGCTCCTCCAGATCGGCCGCACGGCCATCCCAGAACTGCACAAAATTGTAGCCGCTGTTATACACCGTAGGCGTTTTTATCGGGCCTACCACCCCGCCGATACCGGTGGCGCTGGAGAGGCTGTCGGAACCATTGGTGGCAAGGTTGTGGCAACTGGCGCAACTGACGGTGTCATCCGCAGAGAGTCGGCGGTCATGAAAGAGAGAATCGCCCAGAGCCACTTTATCTGGATCCAGGTTCTTCTCCTGCCGCAGGGGCCGCAACGGCTCGCCCACGCGAGGCCCGGCATGCAGTTCCGTTGTGTTTAGGGACAAGAACCCCACCAACAGGAAAGCCGTACTACGCAGCAGATATGATCTAAGCACCAGCATCTATAAACCTAAAAAATCTAATCAATACTCTAAACAATACTGCATGTATCGGCCAGACTAAGGAATTTCTTTAAGTTTTGTCGCCTCACTGCCTTTGGGCTTTTTGAAACCATGCGAGGATGGCTGCGAACCGAAGCAGTGAGAGATGAGGGAGGGGTCAGCGGGGGCCGCATCTGGGCGCCCCTGGGCTAGAGAAAACCTAAGGCGTACGGCCGCCAGTCCCCGTAGCCGTATTTTTTGCAACGGAATCGATCATCGACTGCACCTTTGCCTGGGATTTTGGTTCCTCTTTCAGCAGGGGCAACAGACGCTGCCAGTGCGCCAAGGCCTCTTGGTGCCGCCCCTCCTGCTCTGCGGCAATACCTGCCATCCACAGTGCAGTGGGATTGTCGGGAACCTTCTGTAGCGTCTTATGGATAAGTTCCGTTGGCCGCCCCTGCATGCTGCCGCCCTGAACCATAGCTACTGCATCTGCCAGAGACAGCATGATCATGGGCTCATCGCCGGTCAACTTTAACAGTGTCTCGTACGCCTGAACCGCCTCTGGAGGCTTATCCAACGCCATATAGGTACGACCCAACAGGAACCAGCCCTCAGCATCGTCGGGGTTTTCTTGCAGTCGTTGTTTGATGGTGGCCAGCATCTGCTCCACAGAAGGCAACTCGCCCTGTTTCGTGCTGGAGTTGTGAGACGCCTGCTTGCTGGGGTCGAAACCGATCATCTCCGGCGCACCCAGAAACGCGTACATGGAGATAGCAACCAGCGGAACTGCAACGGCAATGGCACCCAGAGTCATTTTTCCAGAGACAGCTGAGGTCGGCACCGGACTCTCCTCCTTCCCCAGATCCTGCAACAGGGCCTGCTCCAGCTCCATCTTGGCCAGATCAAACTCATCCTGGCTAATCCTTCCAGCCACCAGATCGGCCTCTATCTCCACCAGACGCTCGCGCGCAATAATCACATTCTGATGATCGCGACTCGATACGGTAAGCTGCCGTTTACGCAACAAGGCCGGAGCCAACACAACCAGGGCAACCAGGATCATGACTGCGGCAATAATGGTGAAGATTGTCATACTATTTGTTCCAGTTAAGGTCGCTCAACCGGCATGCGGCTGACGAATACCTATTCTATTTATCGTCTGTATCAAGGAGGCTTTGGGCGCGCGCATGCTCTTCACTGCTTATCTGCACTACCGGCTGTTTGTTGCGGCGGCGGATAAACATCATCAGAGCAATCAGGCCAATCGCAAAGATAACGAATGGCCCCGCCCACAGCAGCAGAGTTGAGGGCCTTAACGGTGGCCGATAGAGCACAAAATCCCCATAGCGTTGCACCATAAAAGTAACCACCTCTTCGCTGCTGGCCCCTTTCTTCACCATATCGTAGGTCTGGTGACGCATATCCTGGGCCAATTCCGCGTTAGAGTCGGCCAGATTCTGATTCTGACACACCAGACAGCGCAGCTCTCCAATCAGAACCTTGTAGCGCTTCTCTTTGCCTGGATCATCGAAACGATAGGCCTCGATAGTGCTGGCAAACAGGAGACCACTGACCAAGAAAAACAGGAGGAGAAGCGCGAGACGTTTCATTGCGCGGCCTCCAGCTTTTCTATCCGCGGCTTTAACTCATCCCGCCACACCTGAGGCGTCAGCCCCCCGGTGTATTTCCAGCGGATAACCCCCTGCTTGTCCACCAGGAAGGTCTCTGGTGCCCCGTAGACGCCCCAATTCATGATGGATCTGCTCTGCGGATCAAATCCAACGGCAATAAATGGATTGCCATTCTCGACAAGCATCTTCTTTGCCGCCTCTGCATCGTCACGCCAATCTATACCAAATATCTTCAGCCCCTCAGTTTTTGCCAGATGCACCAGATAAGGGTGTTCACGCCAGCACTCTGGACACCAGGTACCCCAGACGTTCAACACCCACACCTGGCCCAATAGTGAAGATGAGGTGACTGTCTTGGTTTGGTCAAACAGATCTGGAAGGACGATCTCCGGCGCCTTCTTGCCGATCAGCACCGAAGGTACATTGCGGGTAAAGTTCGGGTCTTCCTTCATCTTGTAAAGACCAAGAACAAACACGGCCATGATAGCCATGAAGATACCGAAGGGTATAAGGTATCGTGTCTTCATGCAGCCCCCTCAATCGCACGTTTTTCCACTTCCTGCCTCGCCTTGCGGGCCAGTCTGAAATAGCGTCTATCCAATGCGGCCAACAGACCGCCAAGAGCCATAAGCAGTCCACCCAGCCAGATCCAACGCACAAAAGGTTTGTGGTAGATGCGCAGGCTCCAGGCCCCATCCTTACCCAGGGGTTCGCCCAGGGCTACGAACAGATCACGGGTGATACCGGCATCGATACCAGCCTCGCTCATCGGCATACCACTACGGTAATTGCGTTTTTCCGGGTACAAGGTAGCCACATGCGCACCATCACGACTTACCACCACCTCGCCCCTATCCGCCAGATAGTTTGGACCCTTGATGCGCTTGGCTCCCTTGAACAGAAAGTCATATCCGCCCAGCTTATAGCTCTGTCCCTGTTCGATGCGTATATCCTTCTCCTGGCTATAGATAGAGGTGAGGGAAACGCCCACCACAAACACAGCAATCCCCACATGGCCGAAAAACATGCCCCATCCGCTTCGGCTGATGTTGCTAACAGAACCGGAAAAACCGCCCTGCTGTTTGACCCAGAGCATCGAGGTCAGAAATATCCAGATCGCCAGCACCATGCCCAGAGCCGCACCCCAGGTAAAAAATGGCAACAACCAGGAAGTGATAGCCAAGCCACCAACCACGCTAAGCAGCAGTGGTATCGCCAGCTTACGTGCCATCACCATGCCACTTTCCTGTTTCCAGCGCGCCAGAGATCCAACGCCAACCAGAACCGCTAGAGGCACCGTCAGTGGGATGAACACACTATTGAAATAAGGGGGACCAACCGAGATCTTGCCGATATCCAAGGCATCCAGGATCAGGGGGTACAAGGTACCCAGCAGGATGCAGCATGCGGTAATTACCAGAATTACGTTATTCAGCAATAGCCCCGTCTCCCTGGAGACCATGCTGAAGTGGACCGAACTGCGGATCTGGGAGGCACGCCAGGAGTAGAGCAGCAAGGAACCACCGATGATCACCGACAGAAACAGCAGAATAAATATTCCGCGTGAAGGATCGGTGGCAAAGGCGTGTACCGAGGTCAGAACACCGGAACGTACCAGGAAGGTACCCAGCAGACTTAGGGAGAAGACGAAGATGGCCAACAACACTGTCCAGGCCTTAAAGGCGCCGCGCTTCTCGGTCACCGCCAGGGAGTGAATCAGGGCGGTGCCCACCAGCCAAGGTATAAACGACGCATTCTCTACCGGGTCCCAAAACCACCAACCGCCCCAGCCAAGTTCGTAGTACGCCCACCAACTCCCAAGCACTATACCCAGGGTCAGGAAGACCCAGGCAATATTGGTCCAAGGTCGCGACCAACGCGCCCACGCCGCATCCAGACGCCCACCCAACATGGCGGCAATAGCAAAGGCAAAGGCCACAGAGAAGCCAACGTATCCCATGTAGAGCATGGGCGGATGGATCGCCAGACCCGGGTCCTGCAACAGCGGGTTGAGATCACGCCCTTCCAACGGCGGGTTAAGCAACCGTTCAAATGGATTGGAGGTAAGCAGCATAAACAGCAGAAAACCAACACTGACCACACCCATCACACCCACTACGCGCGCGACCATCACCTCCGGCACGCTGCGGCTGAACAGGGTAACCACACCGGTCCACAGAGAAAGCGTAAGCGCCCAGAACAGCAGAGAGCCTTCATGGGCACCCCAGACCCCGGAGACCAGATACAGGGTTGGTAGCGCGGTGTTGGAGTTAGTCGCTACATAGCGAATAGAGAAATCATGCACCAGGAAACCGTAGGTAAGGCAGGCATAGCCAACAAGCATAAACAGCAGTTGCCCCAGGGCAGCAGGCTTGGCCAGGGCCACCCAGGTGGCGATACCCTTGTGTGCCCCAATGATCGGAAACGTCGCCTGGACCAGGGCCATACACAGGGCCAGAATCAGCGCCAAATGGCCAATTTCAGGTATCACCGCTGCGCCTCCTTAGCGGCCGCATCGGCTACACCCTTGGCCTTGGCCTTGTTCAATGAATCTGCCACTTCCGGTGGCATATAGTTCTCGTCATGCTTGGCCAGGACCTCATCGGCGATAAACACGCCGTCCGTTCCCAAACGGCCCTGGGCGATCACGCCTTGGCCCTCCTGGAACAGATCAGGCAGGATACCGGTGTAGGCAACGTTCACCCTGTTCGGACCATCAGTAACCACAAAGCGCACGGTCAACTCCTGGCCGCGTTGCAAGGTGCCCTCCTCTACCAGACCACCAAGGCGGAACACGTGATCCTTGGGGGCCTTGTGTTCGGCCACATCAGTGGGAGAGAAGAAATAGGAGAGATTGCTATCCAAGGCGTTGAATACCAGCCATGCGGCCAACCCCAGACCAAGCAATCCGGCCAGCAAAAATCCAAAACGCTTATGGCGTGCCTTCATCTACCTCTCTCCAACATTCAGCCGGGACATACGTGCTATCCGCTTCAGGATTGCGCGTCTGCGGCTCTTTAACAGTATCGGTTCTATCACCATCAACAGCAGGGTGACACCAAATGACCCCCAGACATAGAAGGCATAACCACCCATATGAAAAAATTCTGCGACGCTCATTTTGCGCCCCCTTCCAACTCGTTTACCCAGGTGGTATTGCGTTCCCGTTCCAGGATGATGCAGCGCACCCGGACCAGGGCCACAGCAATGGTATAGGCCCAGAAACCCAGAGCCATGATCAGCATGGTCCAAAGCATAATCTCCCCCATACTGGAGCCTTCGCTCACGCTTACACTGGCCCCCTGATGCAGGGTATTCCACCACTGTACCGAGTAATAGATGATCGGGACATTCACCACCCCCACCAGCACCAGGATAGCCCCAGCCCGGTCGGCCCTTCGAGGCTCATCTATGGCCGATTGCAGGGCGATGAAGCCCAGATACAAAAACAGCAGGATCAGTTCTGAGGTAAGACGTGCATCCCACACCCACCAGGTGCCCCACATCGGCTTGCCCCAGAGGGCGCCGGTCCACAGGGCCACGAAGGTGAACATGGCCCCGGTAGGTGCCAGGGCGGTCGCCATCATGGCCGATACCCGGGTGTTGAACACCAGCCCCAGCCCGGCCCAGGCCGCCATCACCACATAGATAAACATCGACATCCAGGCGGTACCCACATGCACAAAGATGATGCGGTAACCTTCGCCCTGCTTGTAGTCGGTTGGCGCGACAAAAAGACTCATGTAGAGTCCGACACCAAGCAGGATCACCGCCGCAGCGGTAAACCATGGGATCATGCGCCCAGCCAGGGGATAAAAGGTTGCTGGTGAGGAAAACTTGAACCAGTTTATTATGCGGAAACTCATGTTACATCCAGTTAAAAAACTTCAGTTGAATATGATTGCCGACGGAGCTCTTAGTTCCGCCGACGGCTAACATAACAGATTCATTGGATTTACTCCTCGATGAAAATCTGGGCGCTGCAGTCGCCCCTCCCGGTCCACGAATCGTCCTATTCTACCGAAACTCTCAATGCAGCCGCAGCCGCCAGAGGAGCAAAGAACAGAGACAATACCAGGATTGCCGCCAGCATGAACAGATGTCCCTCTCCACCCAGCCCGGATACGGTGGCCTCCACCGCCCCGGCACCGAATATCAGCACAGGGATAGTCAAAGGCAGTACCAGCAGGGATACCAGCACCCCGCCGCCACGCAGACCAAGGGTAAGGGCAGCACCGATTGCGCCGATCAGGCTCAGGGCGGGAGTACCCATCAACAGGGTAATCACCAGAAACCAGAGGGCATCCAGAGAGAGGTCATATTGTATACCCAGCACCGGGGCCATCAAAACCAGTGGAAGCCCAGTCACCAGCCAATGGGCCGTAACCTTGCCCAATACCAGCAGCGACAGCGGCTGGGGTGCCAGTAGCATCTGCTCCAGGGCGCCATCGGCATAATCTACCGCAAACAGATGTTCCAGGGCCAACATCGAGGCCAACAGCGCCGCAACCCAGACCACTCCGGGCGCGATCAGGCGCAGGGTATTCAGCTCCGGCCCAATGCCCAGGGGGAACAGGCTCACCACGATAACGAAAAAGAACAGGATAGTAAGCACGTCTGAACGTCTGCGCATAGCCAGCAGCAGATCGCGTTTTACGATGGCGAGAAAGGTCTCAAACATCTGTCCGCCCCTCCCCGCCAAGCTGGAGCTGTTTCACCTGACCCTGGGTAAGCTTTACCTCCTGGTGGGTGGTAAGCAGGGCCATACCCCCGGCGTCCACGTGCTCGCGAATCACCTCCTGTAACAGGGCCACAGCCTGTTTGTCCAGGGCAGTGAATGGCTCATCCAGGACCCAAAACCTAGCCTGATGTGTCAGCAGCCTGGCCAGAGACACCCGGCGCTTTTGTCCTTGAGACAGAACCTGGGTGGGCAGATCCTCAAACCCCCTCAGACCGATGCGATCCAGGGCCTCCCAGGCTTGATCCTCGGTTAGGTGAACCCCGTCCAGGGTAGAGAGAATGCGCAGATTCTCCAGGGCAGTAAGATCGTCTTTGATCCCATTCTTGTGGCCGATATAGACCAGCTCGCGGGTGTACTCCTCGCTCAGCTCATGGATGGGCTCGCCCTCCCAGAGGATATCTCCCTCGCTGGGATGAAACAGGCCACAGATGGCGCGCATAAGGGTGGTCTTACCACAGCCGTTATGGCCATAGAGGTACAGCAGCTCGCCCCTTTCCAAAGAAAAGGATAGATTCGTGAACAACCTTCTGTCACCGCGCACGCATTCCAGATCCGCAACTTCAAGCATCAATATCAGTCTATTCAGGCTATTAATATATGAGGCAAGAATTGTACACATCGTGTGGTCCGTTTCCCACAACACTTGGGTTTGATGTGATAAAAACCGGCTAAATTGGAGTTAAGAACTGCCAGAAACCGGGAAAACAGGTAGAATTCTGCAACTTTTAAACGGGATAACCTAAGGAACCTCTGATGCCGCACAGCCACCAAGGTGAAAAAATCGTTCTCGCCAGCAACAACACAGGCAAGGTCAGGGAGATCAATCAACTCCTGTCAGACCAACATATCCAGGTTATCCCGCAACGCGAGTTTGCTATTCAGGACATCGAAGAGACCGGCCTCAGCTTTGTGGAAAATGCCATCCTCAAGGCACGCCATGCAGCCAAACAGAGCGGCCTTGCGGCCATTGCCGATGATTCCGGCCTGGAAGTGGATGCCCTGAAGGGCGCCCCCGGCATCTACTCCGCCCGTTTTGCCGGAACCGACTGTAACGACCAGAACAACAACCTGAAGCTGCTTGAAACCATGAGAGATGTGCCGAAAGAAGAGCGCAGCGCCCGCTTTCAGTGCGTCATGGTATACATGCGTCACGCAGATGACCCCACCCCCATCATCTGTCAGGGGACCTGGGAGGGAAAGATTCTAGAGGAGCCAAGCGGAGACAACGGCTTTGGCTACGACCCGCTGTTTTTCGTGCCGGAACAGAACTGCGCCTCGGCTGAACTAAGCCCCGAGGTAAAGAACCAACTCAGCCACAGAGGCCAGGCCCTGCGCAAACTGTTGGCCGCACTTTCCAGCTAAAGCTGACCCGCATCCTGCAGTCATATCTAGGAAGGCTCTGATTAATTTCATTTTTGTCATCCCAGCGTATGCTGGGATCCAGGGAAATCAAATAGATAGATTCCCTAGAATTTGGCCGAGTAAAGCTAATGCTGATACTCGATGCTGCCCTAGTGGTATTGATCGGCGAACTGATCAGCCTGTGGTATCGCGATTACACCGCAACAGAAGTACCACTCAGCATGGAAGTCATCACCATGCTCACGCTGCTTAGGATCATCACGGTGAAATTTTCACCCGAGCTCTGCGCCGATGGGGAAGATGTAGAGACCAATCCCACCTAAGGAAAACATTCGTTAAAGTATAGTCTTGCTGAATAATAAAAGTGGGCGGAGATAGGTTGCGAACCGCCGTATTTCACCATTGAGGTAAGATAGACAAAACACTGGCGAACACCAAGGATAATATGCTAGCTTATTGAATGTATGGAAATAACATAAATAAACAGCGGGAAGGCTGAACAGCTAAAAATCCTACCCAGCTGCGGAATATATGAAAATCGCCCGCATTCAAATACTGCTACTTGCGACCTATCCAACAGAAATCCGTGAATTTCATTGCGAGTTGCGACCTATCCATACGCAAATGCGGGATAGGTTGCGATTTTCCATCTACTTAGAATGTTAAGAGGAAAAACATGATCGGGAAATGGATTAAAAAGAAGGTTTACGACGCTGGCTACAAAAGTGGCCTAGAAGAAATTGAAAGATTTATACTTTCGCTTCGTGGTCAATCTGACGAAGAAGTCGGAATGCTCCTCGCCATAGCTACCGTAATTCGACTAAATCTATTCAACGGTGGTCGATTGTCAAATGAAATTCTTAATTTTGAGGTCTCTGAATCAGAGCACTCTCAAGCACAAATGTATATTTCTAATTTAGTTCGTGAATTCCAAAAGGCAAATCAAAAAACAGATGCAGCTGGAGCTATGGTTTGGCTACATAGTTTAAGATCACAAGGATATCCAGAATTGCGAATAAAAGGTCGAGAGCTTTGGTCAGAATTATCCAGAGGTTTCGAGCATGTTACCGATGCTATATACGATTTAGAGAATATGTCAGGTAAGACTTTTCCTGAATTACCAGAGTCAGAAATTAATTATATTCCGGGTGGTCTAGAACCATCCTCTTAACGAATAAGGTTAGATCGTGCGAGGAACGAGCCACGATCTGAACCGTTTGTTGGACATGAAAGACACGGGAAAGACAGCGGGAAAGACAGGACATCCACCACTTTCCACCACTTAAAAGCCGCGGGAAAGACA